>Ga0181379_1000031_pt1 | contig 61636 bp, 95 predicted proteins | sample 2SPOviralmetaG_FD_130115 | JGI IMG/M metagenome (GOLD analysis project Ga0181379, IMG submission 130115) | Marine viral communities from the oligotrophic San Pedro Time Series (SPOT) site, San Pedro Channel, CA, USA - 2 SPOT_SRF_2009-07-10 | ecosystem: Environmental > Aquatic > Marine > Strait... | reverse complement strand
TGCTTTAGGACAATTAGGATCTTTCCAGTCGCCTTCCCAAACACCTTTACCAATTTGGAAACCACCACTGTCACCTAACAACCAACTGTTCTCACGATCACGTTCTCTAACCATAAGTTCTTTGGCCGCATCTTTGTTGATATCTAATTCGGCATGTCCAGCACTATATAGAGTCCAGTGATAGTTGAACAATCCTTTTTGCGGATTTAGCCAGTTAAGACTTTCCATATCGTTGTTAGGAAAAGGAATACGACTTTTGTCAACATATTCTTCACGACGTTGCTTACCAATAAAAGTAGCATAGAAACCACTTAATGCTGGCAGAAACGTTGCGTAATCTTTTTGTTCGAGTGTTAGGTTAGTATTCAATTAAATGTCCGTCCTTACTATGTGTTTCCTTAAGGCTCTAACAAGTTCTTCAATTTTATCTACTACAGAAATCATATCTTTATCTGTAATATATTTTTGTTTTTCTCTCAACTTGTCATATTCCTTTAAGGGTATGGTTACTGTGCTTTGTTCATTTTCAAATGTTTTGTCATCATCATGTATATCAACACTTGTCATAAAACTCCTATTTAGATTGTGCTGGCAGAATGTATTCATATGATGCCAGTCCACTGTTTACTTCAATTTGCATAGCACCTTGATCAGAGATACGCATAGTCTTATCGCCATCTAATCCAAGAATAGCCATTGTTTGTGCTACTGGCCATGCCCATTCGTTTTTAAGTGATCCTGTAATACCTGTTGCAAAAATAAATTCACCTGCGTGTGTACTTGCATCACCGAACTTAAACTTAAGGTTATCACCGTCTGTAATAACAGTAAACACAGTTTCCTCTGAGTTTGCAGTTGCTTGTAACTTAAATCTTTGTACGTTACCAAGTGTAGGCTGTACTTCTACTTCCCACTGAGCACCTTTAAACTTAACAGTCTTAAGTTTTTCATTAATAATGTCTGCGTTCATAAAACGATAGTCATTCTTAAAATCACCTGCTTTATTTTCAAAGTGTATGCCTACTGGAATAGTTGCACCATTTCTGTCTGCTTGTACTACTTCAATACTTGCACCATCTTTGTATTCTGGACACTTCAAATGAATGTCTAGTTTATTTAGGTTAGGCATACCAAATGTGCCTTTCATTTCAACCTGTGCAGTCTTAGTGTTGGCTTGTAGAATCACAGAGCGATCCTCTGCCATACTATCAATACCTGTTTGTGCATCATCACCGTTGACCTTAACAATGTTAAGAAAGCCAAGTGCATGTGTATGTGCAACAATGTCTTGTAAAATGTCTTTCATAGTTTTCTCCGTTCCTTTATACTATTATAGTTTAAAACTCATTCAAAGTCAAATAAATTGTTGAATGTATTCTTCTGTTCGGTTGATTTAATATCCCAATCCAAAACACCTAATAAGTTTCCAAGTTTGTTATCGATAATAACACTTTCCATTTCTTCGTCTGCAAATGGAAGTTCTTGGAACCAAGTTGGTATTCTCAATTCGTCTGTAGGATATGCAACCGAAGTATATCCCATAGGGTTCTGTTTTAATTTACAAACAATAACTTTCATTCCATCTACAATATTCATAGAATAATTGTCACTGTTCATATCTTTCAAACTATTCCAGTTAATACTTGCTCGAACATGTCCGGGCATATTAACTTTGCCTTGCTTTTTGAGTTTAGCAAGATAGTCTGTAACATTGTTTGCACGTTTGGGTGAACCTTTTTCCCAACCAGGCCTTGCCTTAAATTTAGTTCTAAACTCACTAATCATATCTAAGACAGTTTCTTCTGTAGCACCTGTTAGTACAGACAACAATACTTCACTTAAAAAGTCTTGCATAAACACAGGAGTATCAGAACGTTTAAGATCGAGACCCATTGCTTTTACTTTACCTGGAGATCCATCTGTATCTTTACGCTCTCCTTCGTTATCATAAATTAGAATTGCATAACGTTTCTTAGTAATAAACAATCCTTTTTCTCCAACAACTTCTCTACCTGCCGCAATAACATCGTTACTTCTTGATTTAGGACAATGAAACGCATCATTCATAAACTTACCAAATGACTTGTTTGCTTCATCACAAATTTGATCATATAATGATATAATGCTATCTTTATCCCATGGAACTTCGCCTTTATCAATCTCAGGACGTAAACTTGTGTATGCACTAAAATAACAAGAATCTGTATCTCCATATATAATCGCTTTACCTGTATGATCATATTCTCCTGTAATAATCTCATTTACTTTAGCACTCATATGTTTAACAATCGCTCTACCTGTTAGTGTAGTTGATTGTCCAATACGTGGATCAAAGAATCTACATCCTGGATTAAGAATAGCACCATACAAACTATTTAGGTTAATCTTTTTAACAAGTTGTCTTTTATCCCAAAACGCAACTTCTGTTTTATTACCTGCTTCGATTGCTTTAATCTTTTTAGCCTGTAACTCTTTACGTTCACTGTACCAGCGTTTTAGTAATCCTGGTATAACTCCATCAAACTCTGTAGTTAGAATAGTTCCGTTAGCAGTTAACATCCATGGTTGATTACTTTCAAATATAAGTCTATAAACTTCAGAACCACTCATGATATCACTTTCACCGTTTTCCCAAAGAACAGTAATTTGCTTATCTTTACGTTGTTCCATTACAAATTCATATTCTAATGAACCAAACTTACCTTCCCAAGCCGCCGCAAATGACTTTTTCCGTAGTGTCATTTCGTCACGTACATATTCTTCTGTATATTCAGGCTTTAGTTGTCCTACAACTGTTGCAGGATCCATATTCAAACTTCTAATAACAGATGGATATAGTGAATTCAAGTCCATTGATCCAATCCATTCATGTAGTCCTTTTTTAGGATACGCCACATAAGCACCCGCCGCCGGCTCACTTCCCGGCTCTCTGTGTACTCTATTAGGAACTACCAACCCACGCTTGTGTGCTTCGTTAATAATTGCTTGTTCTGTAACAGCAACAGCACCCATCGTTGTCGGCAATAACACTGTGTTTGCATGTGCAAGTTCATTTGCTAAGTCGATAAATTTTAGTTTTTGATCTAGTTTATCTAACAGTGCAGTATCTTGTCTGTTGTATTCAATAAATGTTCGGAAGTCGTTATTATATAATTGATCTAACGTTCCTTCATATACTGTTTTGTTTTCGCCTATTTCAATTTCACCAATAGCATCAAGTCTATATGTATGTCTTTCTTCATAGGTATACTTACGATATAGTTCAAGACTATCTAAATGCTGACGTCCTACTAAATCATATGTTTCTTGTTCTCGACCAAACTTTTCATAATTTCGTTTCTTAGGATATTGATCCCACAAACAAAAACGCCTTGTATCTTCTTTTGAAAGTACTCTAGTAATTCTATTAACAGTATACGGAATATCATAACCTTCACTGTTCCAGCCACTTAAAATATCTGCATCTTGAATTATATCTAAGAAAGTATCAAGCATTTCTGCTTCGTTATCAAATAAGTGTGTATTCGGAAAATCTTTAACAGCATATTTGGCATCTTCCATGCTTAGGCCTTTTGGCGGCAATGCAAGAGTTACAAGAGTGTCTAACCATTGTAAATGTACAGATATGGCTGTGATTGCAGTAAAAGGATCTTCAGGAGAACTATATCCGCGTTCAGGATCAAAGTCAACCTCAATATCAAAGAATGCTTTATGTAATTCTGGAGCATCTTGGCCCAAATAGTTTTCTTCAAGCAATCTGTATACAGGATTTACATCTGCTTCAAAAAGTCCCTTATGCTTATTAATTTTTTGTTCTTTAAGATATTCTTTCCAACTTTTACATACTACTCTGCTAACAGAGTCTCCTAAAGTAGACTTTTGTTTACCACGTGGGTCTTTATAATAGAATTGATATCTTGCGGGGAATTCTCTAAATTCACGTTCGCCTGCTTTACTTCGCTCGACGACTTTAATTATATCTTTGTCTCGATCCCATAGGGCATCTACATAACTCATCTTTTCTCCTGTTTGTCACTTTCGGTTGACAATACCAAATTGTGTCGCTTATGGCCGACTGTACCTTCATAGTATTACTTATCAGTATTACTTTGACTTCTTCTTTTTTCTGCCTTTTTTCTTTTCAGGATCTGGAATATTATTTTCCAATCTCCATTTTGCCTTTAATTCTGCATCTGTCCAATGTGGTGTTCTATCTAATCCACCTGCGCCTTGTGCCGCACCTGGGGCAAGTGTTTCTACTTTGCCTCCCTTGGACAAAAAGTCCTTCATTAATTTGTCTAGTTTCTCTTGTCTTTCTTCTGGTGTAGGCGGATCTTCACCTGGTTGGTATGCTCTGTTGATTCCTTCAAATCTTGCCATAAAACTCCTTAGTTGTATTACAATATAACATTAATCCTTGATATTGTCAAGTTTTTTTTGTTCAAAATAATCATCTACGTTTTGAGCCTTATCATCTATCCAAATATCATAATGAGGTTTTTTAAAATTAACACTTGTATATTTTACGCCCCATTCTTTAAGTTGTTCTATAGTTAATTCAGAATGATCAACTCCGCTTTCCATGCCTCTTGCTGTCCAATAATGTATTTCGTTGCCTGTGTCGTGTAGTTTATTAAAGTGTTCTATTCTTTCTATATATGGTTTAGAAAGAGAATAGTGCCTTCCTTTTTCTTGATCACAAATTGTTCCGTCAATATCTATGTAATAAATCATTTATTTCTTTCCATGTAACGTTTTACAACATCGCCTAGTTGTGAATGTGTATCATGAAACCATTCTGCTACATGATAATCAATTCTACTAGGTTTTTCTGTTTTATTTGCTTTAGTATCCATCCAAACAATATAGTCAGGATCTAAGTATTCAACTGCTTCGTTAGTATTGCATCTTTTGTCTATTACTACGTGTTTACCTGCGGCAACTATACCGTCTATGTATCCTCGTAATTCATTTTTATATGAATCTTTATTAACATAAATTGCATTTAACAATTCTGCAAAAGGTTTTGCTAGTGTTGTTTTACCACTACCTTCAGGACCACATATTAATATCTTCATTTATCTTTCCTTAATTCTTTATTGCTTTGTACAGCAGTTTCTAATGTAGGTAATGAAACACCAACTGCGTTTGCAGAGTGTAGTAATGCCTCTGTATCTTTTGGAAAACATGCTCCACCAAAACCCCTGTCACCATCTGGACCTGGAACGTGCATATGACTATGTGTAATCCTTTTGTCCTCTCCTACTAATGCTTTAACTTGATTATAGTCTATTCCTGCGGCTTCACATAAATCATAAACTTCGTTAAAAAAGGCAACCTTAGTTGCTAAAAAACTATTTCTTAAATACTTTGTTAATATTAATTCTTCTACAGTTGCATATATAGGATCAAATGCTTTACATTCTATAAACACATCATTCCAAAATTCTTTATTACTACCACCAAACAACATCTTTGTTTGTTTTTTAAAATCTTCATTTGCGTTTGCCGCAGTTAAAAACTCAGGACTGAATGTAATTTGTTTGCCTTGTGGTTCTAAACCTTTACGCCATCCTTCTAGACTTATTGTACTCTTAATCAAAATAGGTTTATCATTTGGACATGCTTTTACTACTGTTTCTACAATAGTCATATCACATGCACCTGACCATGTAGTAGGTGTCGGAACACAGACTATATATCCATCACTATCATTGTCAACAACATTACTATTATATTGAGGATCTACAATCTTCACGTCATAGTAGTCTTTGAGTACTTCGTGCATGGCTTTGCCAACAAATCCATATCCAATTAAAGTTAGTTTCATTTTGTCTTCCAATCGCTTTTGTTTTCAATAGCAAACCTACAGCCTTCGATATAATCCATATCTTCTTCCTGTAGAATACTCCAAAATTTAGAAACTGTTTGAATATGTTCTAATACAACTTCCGGACGTTTTAGATGATAATTTTCTTCCATCCAACCTTGAAGAATGTCCATGCGTTGTTTAATTTTTATTTCTAAGGGATTATTAAGATTATATTGTGTCATTAATACCAACCTGCGGCAATACCATATCCAAAAACGTTAATAACAGCAAAGTAACCTGTTAGTAACATGACCCATGCCGCGCCTCTGCGTACAGCCGCGTAGCATTGAGTTACCGATCCTACAAAGAAGAACGGATATATAATCAGCATGTTTGGATCTTTAGCATTAACTGCCAAAGTTAAACTTGCCGCCACCGTGAATATAAAACTGATAAGTTCAAATGCAAATGCAATCCTATCACTTTTATAACTATTAATCCAAAATAGTTTAATTTTCTCAAACAAACTACTTGTCTCGGCCGGTAATTGTAATAATTGATTCCAAGTCGTCAAAATCACTGTAGACTTCTTGCCAATTTGATTTGTGTGCAATTGAAATTGCTCTGTTAATTAGTGCAGGCTTTACATCTATTTCTTCTGCTACTGCCTTTACTGTATCTTTTAATCCTTCGCTAAGATCTTGAACTTCTTGCTTTACACTAACACCATCGTTAATGACTTGCATAAGTTTAGCCTTTTCTTCAGGACCGAATACTTTTGAACTCATAAGTTACTCCTTTTGTTTATGTATTATATTATATATAGATTTATGCTAGAAGTCAAGTGTTTTTAATGGAATTGGATTAATCTTTTAATCCTTCGCCTTTGTCCTTGTAGGCCCATTCGTCAGTGTGTCCTACACTCCATTTGGGTGTATTTTCTACAGTGTAGTTCTGTGTGCATACTTTAAAGTCAGGAGTCTTTCTATCTACTGGAACTAGACTTTGGTCTGTAAACACAACTCTGTTGTTTGGTTGTGCGGCTATTTGTCCGTTGTCTAGTTTAATAATGTTAAATGTTTTATGTTCTGGATCATGTTCTGAAAAGTTTGTGTCTAATGTTGAACTCTGTGCGTGGCAAGTGTCCAGTGTAAACATATATTCGCCTGTGTGCATTTTACGATCCTTGCCAAAAAACTCGCAGTTGCTTAACATAGGCTTTTTAATTAGTGTAATGTCGTAATCAAAGCAGTCCCATATCTGTAGTGTGTCTAAGGGAAGTTGGTTATCCTTGTCGTAGTCTTCTTTCCATACAAATGCTGAGATAGGAAGTTTGTCGTATAGTGCGCCGTATTCTAGAAGTAGTGTTTCAAAGTATAATGCTTTACCTTGTATACTTCTAATTGATATCCACATACCAGGAGTAAGTTCACCATGTCCCTTCTGATGATCATAAAGATATTCTTTCTTTACATATACTTCAACGGGTGGTAGGTTATGAACTAGAAACGCCATTATACTCCTTGTTAATACAAGAGTATTTATATTAATTTAATTAGCAGTGTTGATTTTTACGCGGAATTTTTCTAATGCGTTAATAGTATTTTGCAGGTCTCGTTCTTCTGTTGGTTTTCCGGACATGCCTTTCATTCCATTAAGCATCGGAATCATCATATCTATTGCTTTGGCCATCTTATCTACTGGACCTATTAGTTCTAGTAGTTCGATGAATTTTTCCATTGCTTCATCGGGCGGAATTTTACCTTGTTCAAAATCTTGATTAGTTTTTTTGAGAGCATTTACATGCTGTTGCATTTCTGCACTATTCTCAGATTGAAGTGCGGCTTGAGTACTTGTAATCCATTTTTTTAATCTTTGTAATAGTTGTGGAATTTGTTGTCCAGTAGTTTTAGTTGCTACAGGCTTATCGTGGCCAAATTCTTTATCTAATCCTTTTTTAACATCAGCAAATGATTCTTTAAATTCTACAAATCTCATTAGTTTTTCTCTTCCAAAAATGCTAGATAGTCTTTAAACAAACTTGTTGATTCACTTGTTGTCTCTCTCATTCCAGCGGCTAGTTTTTGCTCTTTATCTTTTTGTATTTTCAGTCTTCTTGCTTTAAGTGCGTCTTCGAAGTCTTTATCCATCGTTCCGGATTTACGTATTTGTCTTTCTAAATCATCTAAGTCTAATGTATGTCTTTTAATTTTGTCTGCGGGTTTTTCTTCCGGCAAAATTGCTTCAAATATTTTTTGAAGTTTTGCTTCAATATTATCTAGTCGAGTACCTATATCATTGTAGTCGATATTACTATTAGTTGGTTGTTGAACTATCGGATCTGCATACATTGTATTAGTTGACGATAAACTAGGTTGTTTCGGAGTATTAGAAACTTTAACTCCAGCAAGTGCGGCTAGATCGTTACTGCTTACATCTGTTATACCTGGTATATGTTTACCACGTACACTTTCGTTTACAGTTCTTGCATGTGTGTTAGTATTAACGTCCGTTCCTGTTCCAGCACTTTCATTTGCTGGTGCTTGTACTTGTGGAACATCAGCAGTTAAACCTTCATTTTTAATACCTAGTTGATTAAATTTTTGTAGTATATTATGTAGGTCACTCATTATTTTACCTTTTTACAACTACCTGGTTCGCCTGCTTTTTTGCCTGGAACCTTTCTATAACCTTTCCAACACTTGTCATAGATTTTACTGTTGCCGTGTCTTTCGCCTTCTGCAATTTCCTGGTCGGTCATTTCTAGTGTAGTCCAACTTGGATTACCACATTCGCTACATACATCTAATGTTTCTTTAAGTTTATTTTCTAATGACTCAAAATAATCATCTTTGGCATCCTTCATAGAAACCATCATTTTACGATCTTTTTGTTGTTGTCTTTCACCTTCCATATATGCATGGAGAGTTTTAATTTTTTCATGAACACCACTAAATTTGTTTTGGAACCATTCAGGAAATGTACCACCATTGTGTACATGATTATGAATTTCGTCTACAGCGAATTTTATAAATGCTACTTGATTTTCTAGCATATCACCTTCGTATCCTGTTGCAGGTTCGTCGTGTCCTTCAAATACTTTGTCTAATAATTCTTCTCTATCCATTATGCGTTCCTCTTTAATATTCCACCAAATACGGAAGTGTTCTTCATATTTAGTGCGTTGTCAGTTGGCTTTTGCATTTTTGCTTTAGGTGGATTTGGGTTTGTACCCATTGTACCATATTTTTTACGTGTTTTCTTATCACCAATAGCAAGATGCGGACTTGAAACAGTTGCAACACTACTAGCACATATAGCACCTGCTGTTGCCGTTTCGTATATTTCTTCTAATGCATTAAACATATCACCTGGTGATTCTTTAATATCATCAGTCTTTTTTTCCTTAGGCTTTTTGCCGTTCTTCTTTGCTAATGCGTCAATAGCCGCTTGTGGCATTTTGCCATCTAGTAAATTGCTCATCTTCATAATATTATTTATTCCTAGTCTTTCTTTAATCTTCTACAATTTTAACAAGTCTTTTACTGGATTACGTAGATACCAAGCCATATCGTTGTATGTTTTAAAACGACTGGTTAATAATTCTTTGTTTATATCATTTCTCATTTTGGTGACACTTGTTTCATCTCTGGTGTAAATTGCTTTGCCATCAAAACCAGTATATTTTTTAACAAATTCGCCTACATTGATCATATAATATTGTTCACAGTCTAGTATAACTTCATTTGGAAAATCTGCACTGGGCCAACCTTCTTTGTAAGTGTCAGCAACAGCATCAAACTTTGCAACCTCTTCATCACTAGGCGGCGCAAACATTTTGCGATCTTTATCATTGTATGAATTTTCTGTACCCAAGTCCTTTACCTGCGGACTACTGTAAACTTTGTATGCTCCAATTGGAACCATAAAATAGTTTGCTCCAAACTTGCCTTGTGTGCCAGGATGTGGATCCATTGTGGCAAACACAACATGCTCAATATCGAGTTTTTTTAACACAACAGGTTGCATTAAGTTTCCTGAGCCTAATAATTTTTCGTCTTTGTATATGCTTCTTGGTGTGGCTTTGATAATAAGTGCTTTGTCGCCGTACATACCAGTATTACGAACCTGTCTATACAATAAAGGCTTGTCGCCCATAGTAGCACAAATGTCAGCAACTTTGTTGGCACGGTTTATAAGGTGTTCTTTATTACTGGTACCAGTCACAAGTTCTGTTACAAATTCTTGTGATCTCATTTTTTCTTTTTCCCCGACTTCATGTTAGCACACCAGTGATACATTTTAGCACGTTCTCCACTAGCCTTTTTTGCTTTTGCTCTTAAACTTGTAACCGATCCGTTACAACTAGCACCTGACTTTTTTACACGCCCTGGTCTTGATTTGCCTTTTTTCTTGCCATCAGCGAAGTTTTCTAATACCTCTACAATCCTCATGATTATTTCTTTCCAGCACAATGAGCCTTTTGACTGAACCCTTTTGGATTGCTACAGTTTATACTTTTTTTATATTTTGCACTCCATTTTTCCATTACACTTTTTACTTCTTCAAGCGTAAAAGGAATACGAGCAACTTCAGCATAGCCGCTATTCAATTGTTTTAGCACTTCGTATCTGTGATGTCCATTAATAATACGATAGTCTTTGTCAACTACAATAGGTCTAAATTTGTTTTCTTTAAGACGTTTAAATTGTTTTACTAAATTTTCTTTTATAATTTCTTTTTGTACTGGACAAAGATGCTCCATATCTACTGTTTCTACAGTATGAGGTATGTTGTTTAGTAATTCGGATGTAACTTGTGGAAGTTCTTGTCTTGAATAACTTTCAGGTGTTTTTGGTTCTTCAACATCTCCCCTGAAGAATCTGTCCAACCCCATTTTAACACTTTCTAATGAATCTTCGTCTGCTTGATATTTAATTCCGTATCCTCCAGCCGCAATCCAGTCACTTATGTTTTTGCCCCTATCGTCTATGAGAATGTTCGGGGTACCGTCCGGTTGGGTTGCCCACTTACTTTTTCTACCTGTAATAACAATATCTTTAGGTTGTGGGTTGAGATGCTTAGATATCCAAACTCTTTTATGATGTTCAGAGTTTTTATGATCCCCGCGTAACGGACTTGAACAAATACTGTAATGATCTGTGTAATTTAAAACTAGTTGCATTAACTTTTGTGCTGACGGAAACATTGGTAATCTTGCAAAAAAGTCTGTACCTATCATTTTGTTTAATGTAGGGTCAACTTTTGCAGGCGGAATATCTCTATAACTACCTGAAGTTACACCAGCAAGTTTAGCATATTCTGCAAAGAAGTCAGCAAGGACACCGTCCATGTCTAGATAAATTTCTGTAGGAGTATTATCTGTTTGACTCATTTCTTTTTTCTTCCTCTAAATCCTTGTGGTAAATTTCCGCCTGTCATTAATGGTCTTGCAAACCAAAGTTTAAACCAATCTTTATCTCCAGGTTTTAATCCTAGTTTCTTTTCTTTATCTTTAGTTGCTTGAGCACTATAGGTTATATTTTCGAAGTTAACAGGTTGCTGACCTTTAAAACTATTTGTAATTCCTGCTAATCGTTTTAATGTTGTTATTTCGTCCTTGGTCATGAATTATAATCCTTGTAACATCCTTGCAACAACTTGATCTAGTGCACCTTCGAAATCACCTTTTTCCATTAACTGTGCCGCCTTAGGAAATTTGTCTGCTAAATCTTCATACGCATCTATAACAGCATCAATGTCTTGTTCTGAAATGTTTAATTTAATAGCAATGTTTTTTCTCATTTCTGGATCAGTTGCATATACCATATCAGGTAACATTTTACCTATTTCCTGTGCTACACCGCTTTTATTCCATTTTGCATAGGTTAGCATTGTACTCATACTGTAACCCATTTTTGCTACTTCTTGGCTACCCATTCTAGCACCTGCTCTAGCAAACGGGACACCTTTTTTAATAAGTTTATCGTAAATATCCTGTGAACTAATTTGATTCAAAGGTTTACCAACTGCTCCTTCTAAATATTGTTTTACTTCTTGCACTCTACCAGCAACCGTTTTGATTGCATTAATAATATGCATGATTTCTTGCTTACCTTCGATTAAGAATTCTGTTGCTCTCATATCAATTTAAGTCCCTTCATCATTTTTTTCATAGTACCTTTCTTAACATCTTTAGTACTATTTTGTTTAGTAATTATGCCAACACCAGCCGCTTCTTCGGTAATTCCCATACCTTGACGCACACGTTGATACATTTGTTTAGCAAGTGCTTCGTTTCCTGAAACACCTTGTTTAAAACCTTCAAAGTTGCCTTCACTAGCAAATGCTCTTAATTTACTTGCACTCATACCAGCAATGCCTTCAGCATCTGGATCACGTTCGCCACTGCTTACTACTTTAGCATTTTTAAATGTAAAAGGTATTACACCTTTTGTATCAGGCTTGTTATTATACTTATTAATTAAATCTTGATATTGTTGTACTCTGTCACTTCCTGCAACTAGAACAATATTACTATATCCTTTGCCTTGTAGTGTCTGAAACATTTGAATAATTGTTTTTACACTGGTATTTCTATCAACTGGAACATTAAACATTTCTTGTGTAAAATGTAACTTTTCTGCAAATGATAATGGGTCTGTTTTAGGTTTTTGTGATTTACTAAGAAATAGTATTGGATCGCCTTGAAACCTTTGAGAATATTGTTTAACAACATCGATCACCTTTTGATGACCAGTAGTAGGAGGATTCATTCTTCCCCAAGTTACTACTGCGGTCTTTACAGGTTGTGCTTCAAGTAACAACTCCTTGACTAGCATTATACCTCCTTAGGATCGTATTGGCCGTCTTTGATTAGATCGATACATGTTTCTGCAATTCTTCTGCAGATCATTTCTTTCAATTCGTCGGTATATATTTCTTCTGTAACACCTGGTAATTTATATTGTTCTTGATAATTTTCACAGCCTGCTTCAACCATAGGCATGAAACATTCATAACATGAATCGTCGTCTAAAAGATTTTTTCTTTTTAGTTCATCTACTGCTGGAAGGAAGTACTCTTTGTGCAGGTCATCCTGCTGTTCGATATAAAATTTAATATCGTCTATTAGTACATCTGATGTATCTTCTGATACGTTATTATCGAATAGTTCTTTTAGAAGCATTGTTTATTACCATTTTCTGCATGACCAGTAACGTGCTTTGTGCTTCGGACCCGGAGAATCACAGTTGTGTCTTGCTCTGAAACTTTTACGTCTTTTTGGGTTTGATCTTTTAATTTTCATATCTGGATCACCGAAGTTAACCTTAACTACGTTACCTTTTGGGTTTTTTACGTACACTTTAAACTTTTTAACATCACCACGCATTGGTTTGTTTAGTTTAACTTTACGTCCTTGATACTCTGCTTCGTCGATGTTTTCTTCATTGTCACCGATCCAACCAAAGTTTTCATAAAACTCGTCACCGTTTAATGTAACATCATCTAGTCCGTTAAACCAACTTTCTTCAACACCATTGTAGTTGTCAAAGAATTCTGCGTCGCCATGTTTTTTAATAAACTCTTCTCTGCTTAGGTTTTCAGCATCATCTTCTAATGCTTTTTTAACAGCACCTTCAGCAACAGGTTCAATACTTTCTAATTCAAGATCTTTAAACAACTGTTTTGCTTCGTCACTATTAGGATCTAGTTTTTCACCTTTGTTAGCACCTTGCTCTGGCTCTGCATCTTTTTCAGTTTTATTAACTTTGCCTTGATCATCAACTGCTTGTTTAATCAATGCAGAAATTTCATCCCATTTTTCTGGATTAATTTTACCTGCACCACTTTTAGCAGTACCACCTTGTGTACCAACTTTAGCAGTTTGTGTCCCTACTTTAACTGGGTTGCCAGTTACTTTACTTGTAGTACTTGTAGTTCCATCTTGTTTTTCAATGTCATCGATTGTCCATCCGTTACTATAACGAGTTCCTAACCATTTTTCAATTTCTTCAGGATCTGCATATATTTCAAAACTCTTACCTTGATATTTTGCTTTAGTTACTGGCTTTGATTTATCAATATTAAAGTTTACAGTATTACCATTAGATTGAATTCTTCTTTGATGAACTATCTTTTCGTCAAGTTGTTCACTATTGTTGTCTATGCTGTCAAGTGTAATATCAGGCAAGTCATCTTTTGATAATGAATTTAAAGCGTTAGTTGATCTTGAAGTATTTCTTCCACTTGTGTTGCCTCCTGATTGACTTGCTTGTGCATTCTTGGCCATGTCTTTGTTGCCCTTGAATGAAGTTTGTCCTTGATCATTTGTGCTGTAAGATCCTGCATCACCTTTGATCTCTTTTGCTGTTTCGGTTGCTTCGTCTTTAATAATCTCTGCCATTCTCTCAGCATGTGATTTGCTTGTTAATGCACGTTGCATTTCGTCGGAGTTAATTAGATCTTGTAATTCTCTCTTACCACGTAATGCATTACCAGCAATAATAACTTGAATGTCAGTACCTGCTTCGATCATGTCAACCATCTTATCAAATGCTTCTGCATCTCCACGGTATGCTCTATTAACAGTTAAGATTGCTTCGTATGCTTCTTTCTTATCACGTAATGGAATTGCTTCAATTTCTAATGCTAACATTTTTAGTTCGTGATTAATATTTCTAATTTGCCCTGCTTGTTTCCATTCAGCAAAACTTAGATCAGAAAGTGAGTCATTTCGATCAGTATAGAAGTTGCCATCGTCACTGTCTTTCCAATGTTTGTATTGGTCAAGTGCTACCCAACGACTACCAACTTTTTTATGTGTTCCTTTGTATTCGCCAGCACCATCATCTGTATACCCATCTGGTTGACCTTGGAAGTCAGGATCAAAATCTCCACTACCATAATTGTAAGCCGGAAGGCCGAAACCTAAGTCTAAAAGTTGTTTCATTTGAAAACCGTATTGTACTTTTCCAGTCCAAATTGGTCTACCATCTACAGCCATCGGAACATAACTTATAGTGCCGTTGTGAAACTGAATTGCTTGATACATTCCTTTACCACGTTTAATTGGTTCTCTGTCCCATAGGATTTTAAATTCTTCTGAAAGTTGGTCTTGTTCTTCAATGGCTTTAGAAATATCACTTTTAAAAGACTGTGACTCGTCTTTGAAATCTTCTTCGCTGTCGTCTTTGTAGGGAGTGTTATCAGCGGATCTTTCAATTTTCATTCCACGTATTGCAGACTTAATACTTTCGATAGCAAGTGTTTGTTCTGTTTTAGAAGTAGGTTCGTTGTTGGCCATTTTAGAACCAATTTTACCAATCATCATAGCAATTTCAATTTGTGCATCTGTTGATGGTTTAATGCGTTGTGCAATTTCACCTAATAATCTTGCAGGTGATTGCTTCATTTCGCTTTTGAATAATTCTAATCTTACTGCATTATCAGTAAGGTCTTTGTCTTTAAATGCTACGTTATTAGCAATGCTGTATTCATTACCGCTTGGTGTTGGTTCTGTCCACTGAATATCTTTAACATGCTCTAGTGCATTATCAATTGATAACCTTTCAGGTTCTTTTTTTGCTTCTGTATACAGGGTATCAACTGTGTTTATTAATTTTCTAAAATCCATTGTTTTCATATTATTATACTCCTACAGAAGTATTTATGCAAACGGACTTATCTTCGAAAGTGTTTGATTTGTGTGATTTCTGGTGATTTTGCTGTAAATTCAAACCCAGCCATGTTACCTACATAAAGGCCTCTACCATTATGTTTTAGGTGTATTTTAACTGTATTAACTATTACTTCCATATGATCACCATCTATAAATCGACTCAAATATGCTTCTTTAACTTGGTCATTATCAGTGCAAGTAATATTAATTTTCTCTGGTAGTACTTCTTTCATTTGTGGTCCTCCATAAAGTAGAAGAGGCCCCGAGTGGGGGCCTCTATCCGGATAGATTGATTAAGCAACTAGGCCTTTAGCCATTGCTTTGTAACCAGCGGCTACAACTGCTCTTGAAGCAGTACCTAATCTGTACTTGTTATACGTTCTACCTTTACTGTCTTTAACAGTGTTTAGGTAAATTGGAAAACCGTTGAAACGTAATGCTTGGATTACTGCACCAGGGTTACCAGCACCAAATCTTGATTTGATTTGAGCCGCAGTTAATTCGTTGCCTTCTTGTAAAGAAGCAAGAACTTTTGCTTGGATTGTTTTACTATTATTAGTCATATTTTCTCCTATTGACATTTTGCAACACTCACAATTAAGTGTTTACATAGTATATAATACAGTCAAATGTTTATGAAGTCAATGATTTATGGTAATTAATTTAACCAAAGTGGTTATTGTACAGTATGGCCTTCGCCGCTAACTTCGATTTCGTAATCGCCATCAATTGCAGAAGCAATAGTGTTAGCCATTTTGTCTGCTCGATCGTTACTTAATTCTTGTGTTAGTGCAACTTCGTAGACATGGTGTCCTTCAGACGTCTTATAAGATTCAAAGGTAATTTGGTTTTCAGCAGATTCAAGTAAACATTCATCTAATGTATGTGACATAGCACCTGCGAATGTTCTCATAAACTTATCGTTCTGTTCTTCATTAAAAATAATTCTTACAAAATGTTCACTCATTAGTAGTTTACCCTTATATAATTTACTGTTCCATCAGTAAAGTTAGTTACCTTCACTCTAATCCAAACAAAATTACCATCAAAATTATAAAGATATGCACCATCTCTATTAACAGTACTATCTGCCGATGTTGCAGTATGTTCGGTTGTTGTGATGTCAACCCAGTCTGTTTCTGCAGGTGTTTCTGCAAGAGTTCCTTGCATCATAATAGTTCCGTAGAAACCATCAACTTTTAATGCATATGTGTGTCTACCGTCACCGCCTTTATAGTAACCATCTCCTTTAAGTTTAGCACTGATGTATTCTTCAGCAGTACTGTCACCTGGATGGTCTACTTGTACGGTAGTAGATCCGGAAATTGTAAATTCAAAATTTGTGCTTTGTTCTGGCATACACTTATTTATTTAAATTTGATTTTATATGCTTGTGCCATACGTTTGATATCCATGCCTTCTACGGCAGTAATAGCACTATATTTTACATTATATGTATGGTCTTTACCTGCATCACAACGATCCCAACCTTTTGCTTTTTGTCGACCTAAGTTAGTTAACGAAACTAATTTGTTAACGACAACAGGTTGTCCTCCGAGCCCATTAGCAATTACTTGTGCATTAATGCTAGTACCTTCTTTAACAATATTGCGTTTTATAAGTTCTTGCATTATTGTTACATTTTCTGTATTGTTCATTATATGTCCTTTTCTAGTTTGAACTCAGTAATACTTTTAATTGCATCGCCGAGGTATAGTTGTAATAGTAACATCATTTCTTTATTTGTCGAGTATAAAAATTTACCATTCAGGTTATAACCGCCTAACTTTATTCTCCGTAATGTTTCGTCACTAATCTTTAAATTACTGTATGTTTTGATCCAATCCTTAAAGTTTTCTTTTTGATCTGTTGTTAGTCTTTTATCTCTTAGATTAACTCTGTATCTATATTTGTTATATGGGTATGCCTCTACTATTTCGTTCGTAGGGTTATCTAAAAGAAACTTTAGATGTCGTTCGTTTTTTGGCCATGTTAATTCGCATATTTCATTTTTAAAAATAGCACACCCGTTTTCAAACATTTCTTTGTCATTAGAATAAACTCCACAAGTATTACTTTCTAATCTTATAGTAAAATCGTTATGTTTATTTTGATATTTTTCTTTAAACTCAAATACTTTGTTTATAACAAACCGACTTTTCCATAATCCTTTTGTAATCACGTCAGTGTCTTGCCATGTACGCCACATTTTTTTTCTATACTGTGCGTTTGCTAGATATTCTTCATATGTTTCACTGTTAAACAATGCTGTTATTTGTTTTTGTTCTGGATATCTAATACAACTAATATGCGGCGATTTAATTACAAATCTATATGCATACTTGCTAAAGAATAATTTATTTGTGTGTTTCGCTTTCAATTTCTTGTCCTGTGGTTTCTGTCATAAAATTTTCAATTGAAAGTGTAATTTCACCATCAACTACATCTACAGTAACTTTACCACCACTAACAAGATCACCAAACAATACTTCTTTACTCATTGGCTTCTTAATATCTTGATCAATTACACGTTGTAAAGGTCTTGCACCCATTTTCTTATTGAATCCTTTTTTAATTAAATGCTGTTTTGCATTATCAGTAAGAATAACAAAGATACCTTTGTCTTTTACAAGATCGTTAGTTTCTTTAATAAACTTATCAACAATAAGAGAACTTGTTGCTTTATCTAGTTTACCAAATTTGATAATACCATCTAATCTATTTCTAAATTCTGGAGCAAAGAAATCATTAACTGCTGTATCATCTTCACCTTCACGTTCGAGGTTACCAAATCCTACACCATTTTTTTCCATTTCCCTAGCACCTAAGTTTGATGTCATAATAACAACTGCATTACGAGCATCTGCTTTCTTACCATTAGATCCTGTAACAAATCCGTTATCCATAAGTCCTAGTAATATATTAGCAACGTCTTTGTGTGCTTTTTCAATTTCATCTAACAACAAAATACAATTAGGATTTTCTTGCAGTTTAGTAATAAGTTGACCAGCGTCTTCCTCAAACCCTACATATCCTGGAGGTGCACCAATAAATTTAGCAACAGAATGTTTCTCTTGGAATTCACTCATATCAAAACGTACAAGTTTTGTGCCCATTTCTTCTGCTAAAACTTTTGCTGTTTCTGTTTTACCACAACCAGTTGGACCTACAAACAAAAATGAACCTACAGGTTTATTAAGAGATTTCAATCCTGCTTGAGCAATAAAAATTTTGTCAAGTAAACTATTGATTGCATCATCTTGACCATACACACGTTTTTTCATATTACCATCAAGGTCACGCATTGATTCATTATCTTTTGCGGCCACTTGTTCTAGTGGTAGGTTTGTAAGTTTACTAATTTCGTAAACAACTTCGTCATGATCAATAATACCGTTTTCGACATCTTTTATTTTAAATCTTGCACCTGCACGGTCAATTACATCGATTGCTTTATCAGGTAATTTTTTATCAGCCATGTACTTAATTGAATACTTAACTGCTCCTTCAATTGCTTTTTCAGTAATTTTTACATTATGATGCTCTTCGTAGTATTTTTTAATACCTTTTAAGATATCAATTGTTGTTTCCTCATCAGGCTCGTCAATTGTTACACGTTGGAACCTACGCATTAAAGCACGATCTTTTTCAAAGTGCTTACGATATTCTTCCCATGTAGTACTTGCTACGACCTTGATTGTTCCTTTACTTAAAGCAGGCTTTAGCATATTAGCCATATCATTTGCTTGACCTTGTCCACCACTACCTGCACCATTAATCATATGTGCTTCGTCGATGAATAAAATACTATTCTTTTTCTTTTCTAATGCATGAACAACCATTTTAAGTCGTTCTTCAAAGTCTCCTCGATATTTGCTTCCGGCAACCATTGCTCCAATATCTAATGAATATACTGTTGCACCTTTAATAAAATTTGGAACATTGTCATTAACTATTTCAACTGCTAGTCCTTCAGCGATTGCAGTTTTACCAACACCCGGATCACCAACTAACATTACGTTTGCTTTTTGTCTACGTGCTAAAATAAGCACAGTTTCTTCAATCTCTTTTCCTCTGCCAATAACAGGATCAATTTTACCTGCTTTTGCTTTAGCAGAAAGATTAGAACAAAATTGACTTATAAGTCTTTCTAACTGACTCTTATTATATTCACCACTTGCCGCCTGACCTAGAACTTCCTCGGTTTCAATAAAGTTACTAAATTTTTCTTTATCAATATTGTATTTCTTCATTAAGAAAGAACTGTAAGATTTCTTTTCATTTATTATCGACATGAATACATCACTTGGAGAAATAGTAGTCCTACCACTAAACAGTGTTTGTGTAAATGCTCTATTGAGTACACGTTCTAATGCTTGTGTTTTAGTCGGACGACCTTTGCGGGTCTCATTAACAATTTCCTGTAGTTTTGTTCCGATGAAGGTAGATAACTCTTTGCCCATCTCTGTAGCATCTGCACCAAAGTCTTCGAGCACTTCTTTAAAATCTTCGTTCAATACAAGTGCATAGCAGAAATGTTCTACAGTAACATACTCGTGTTTTGCATCTTGTGCTAATTTAATAGCCTTTTCAAAAATACTTTCTAATTGCGAATCAGGTTCAAGCATTAATTAATCCTCGTTTCTTAAATTTATTTGCACGTTTTACTGCCATTTCCCATTTAAGACCACTTGCACGATCTTTATATGTAATACCAAGTAAGTGATCTAATTCATGAAGGTAACATCTTGCATCATATTCTTCAATTTTGCCTGTTTGCTTCTCACCTTTCTCGTTATAAAATTCTGCTACTATCCACTTGGGTCTATGTAGTTTTACGTAAACTCCAGGGAAACTTAAACAACCTTCCCAATCTAATGTTGTTTCTTTACTTGCTTCTAATACTTTAGGATTGATAAAGACTGCACTTTTATCAGGAACATGTTTACTTCCCATGACAAATATCTGTGCATCAATGCCTACTTGGTTTGCACTTAATCCTACTCCATCACTAGCATACATAATGTCTAGCATATCTTTTTTAACATCTGCTAGATCCATGCCAGGGTTTTCGAAGTCAACTGGTTTTACTTGTTTGTTTAAAAATTCGTCTGGGTAATAAATTAAGTTCATTGTTTTCCTCTAATTTTAGTTATCATTTCTAGTTGCTCTGGCGTAAGATTTTTTGGTATCTCGGGTTTAACTTTGATGTACAAATTTCCATATCCATTGCCATTTACAACAGGCATACCTTTTCCGCCAATACTATATACAGTATCAGGTTGTGTTCCGGAAGGTATGTTTAAATTATAACTTTCTCCATTAATATGATCTACCTTTACCTTAGTACCTATTATAAGGTCAAAAACGTTAATTGTCAAGTCTTTTTGGAGATCATTTCCTTGCCGTTTATATCCTCTATAATCATGTATCGAAACTGCTATATGAAGATCGCCCGGAGGCACACCTTTTATACTTTGGTCTCCTAACCCGCGTAATCTAATAGTTTGTCCATGATCAATACCTTTTGGTATCTTTACATCAATTGTTCTTGTTCCACCTTGCGGTAATGGAAATTGGACAGTTACTTCATGTCCATTATATGCATTTTCTAAACTAATCTGTAAATTAGTTCTTACATCGTGGTTTCTATTACTACGTCTTCGAGTAAACCCACCCGGACCAAAAATAATTTCTTCTCCGTCAAAGTCTCCAGTCCCTTGTCCAAACATTTGACTAAACATATCTTGGAACCCTCCAGTACCTTGAAAACCATTTGGTCCAAATCCTTGTGGTGCCTCTGTAGTTCCATATTGGTCATACATTGCTTTCTTTTCAGGATTACTTAATACTTGATATGCTTCGTTAAGTTGTGTAAACTTTTTATGATCTCCACCTTTGTCAGGATGGTGCTTTGCCGCCAATTTGCGGAAAGCCGTTTTTATTTCTTTTTCGGAGGCATTACGAGAAACACCTAAAGAGTCATAATAATCCATAGTACTATTATATACTTATTTTAGGTGTTTGTCAAGTTCTATTTGTCTGACTTTTTAGATGTACCTGTGTAAAGACCAAACCATGCCGCACCAGCACCAACTACAATACTAATCAAACCTGATTGTTCCATTGTAGGAGCCGCTAGATCCATGTACCAAATAACACATTTGTATAACAATACAATGTAAACAGTTAAGAACAGTCTTGGAAAAATTCTCCAAGCATCAACTGCTTTTGCCATATGGATAAGTCCTTGGTAAGGATTTTTTGAACTGTCGGTAGTAGTTGTGTCTACTTCAAGATCAATTTGTACACTCTTTTTAATTGCATGTCCTGCCGCAATTTTTTCTTTTTCCGTTTTTAAATCACTCATTATTTTTTACCCTCTAATTTCTTTAGACGAGTTTCTAACTCATCGATTTTCTTTGTTACGTGTGGATACTTTTTACGCCAAGCATCTGTAGGCTGTTGTAACCAAGTCCAGCCATATCGCTCAACTAAAAAATCTACAACCAAATCAAACTTTGCATAGGCCCATAATCCAATACGTGTACCTTTGATATAAGTTGAAAACGCAAGTCCGAATAGCGATCCAACTAAGGCAGTATAGATCCATAGTCGATCTGTTGCCATTCTTTCAATCATTTCCCACATAGTTTTCCTCTTTGTTATGTGAGTATTTATTAGAAAGAACAGGCTAATTCGCCCTTAGGAGTTACGTTAGGATTTTTAAGATCATCTATAGTTTGAATGTTTTCAACGTCTATATCAACACCGGGTTTTACTTTACATGAAGTTTTTGCTGAACAACCAGCCAGAACAATCGCCAAAGTTAATATGATTACTGCTCTAAACATATTACTCTGCTTTGTTGTCTTCGTTCTCGTAGTAGTCTTTGTATTGATCTATAACCTGACGTTGCTTGATCATGTATGCACGGATCTGTGCAAAGTTCTTAGATAGGAACTCATAGTCCTTGTCGCTTAAACCAAACAACACAGGATCTTTGCCTTGTTCTTTTAGTTTAGCAAATACTTCTTCAGCGTTTTCGCTTGTAATGATTACCCACTGTAGTGGTTCCATTTTAGCCGCTTCAGGGTGTGGTAAGTTTAATTTCTCTCTTGGAACTTCTGTTTCAAAGATTTTTAGTTCTTTCACACTTGAACAGCCACTTACAACAACAGCAAGTAATAAAATTAAAATTGTATTTTTAATCATATGGTACATAACTTGGATTCGCTATACTTGGACATTCAGAATTAATCTCTGATTTCTTAGTAGCGGTTTTTTCCTTTTCTGTTAGTTCTGCTCCCATAGCAATTTCTACACATCTCATTGCTTTCTTGGTAGCATTATTAATAACACGTTCGATTGGCTTGGTTCTTTTTACAGCAAGATCACCTAAGTCTCTTACTTCACCACGACCATTAATTTTATTGAAACGTTTGTCAAGATCGGCAAACTCTGCGGCAAGTGTTTTATTTGTTTTTTCAAGTTCTTGGTTAGCAACAAGAATTGCTTTGAAGTCATTAGCCTGTTGTTCTATCACAGCCTTTTGGCTTTCAACACTTTGTTCTAATTTTAGATTGTTTGCTTCTGATGTTGCCAAGTCTGCTTTAAGGCCTTTAACATAAACAAAGCCACCGCCAGCACCTGCCAACATAATTAATACTATTGCTATTTTAATCGACCCAAACATTATTCTTCCTTATATCGAGCATGTTCACAGACGATAATTTTTATTGGTTTATTGTCACCGTCTGTAAACGTTTCAATTAGTTTACCACTGTGTTGTCTACCGCAGTTTTGACAGACTCGGCTCATATCATTTTTAGAGCGGCTTCTGTAGTTTCGTTAACACGTCTTGTCCATCCTCTACCAAAAGTAGAAAATGTTGATAATGATTCATAATATTCTTGACGTTTTTCTTGATATGTTTTAACAGCAGATTCAACACCTTCGCTTTCAACAAAGTTTCCTAATGCACGAAGTGTGTTTGGACCAATACCACCATCAACAGTAGTACCAATCATTGCTTGTAAAAACTTTGCGGCTCTGCCTGGACCTGCGTTTACTGCAAAATCAAATACACATAAATCTAAGCCACTTGGAATATCGTCACCTTTAACTTTACCCCAGTAATTTTTTTCATAAATTGGAGCAACATCTTCAACTAAAAGATCCTTCATATCTTTTGTTCCGCCCCATTCTTCGTAAACTCTTTTTGTAACACCCAAGTTAGTTTCTCCACCTGGATCTTTAGGGTGATTTACATACCCTCCTTCATGATGTAAAATCATTTCTAATGCTTGTTGATAGTTTTCTTTAGACATATATTATTTCTTCCTTTGTAATACCTTTGTTCTTACTCCGTTAGTAAAAAACAGGTTTTCTTCAACTTTGTATATATTATAATTACCAAAAAACTTTGTAAGCCATAGAACTTCTGACATTGATACTTCGTCTAGTTTTGATGCTCCTACATATTTTCCTGTAATTTCTTCTGTAGTACCTTCATCGATAATTTCTAATCTAACAGAACCACTTGCATGTCTTTTAAATTCAAGCATGTTATCAGATATATATTTTTGTTCAGTTACGCCTTTATTGAAAAATCGATCTAATTCTTGTTGTTTATATGTTTCAATAAACATATTGTATGTTTCTTTGTCTGTTGGAACATCTAATTCTTCTGTGAAAGGTTTGCTTTCTATTTCTTTATAGTATCGATATTTCCAATCTTCGACTCCTGCAAGTTTTTGTACATCGTCTAATATTGTTTTGATATTTTTTCCAATATACCTATTACGTTCCATTTCTACGAATACATCATATTTTCCTTTACGATTTTCGCCTGAACTAACATCTGCATCTAAAATAAAAGGATATCCTTTTTCAATAAAAGACATTAAGTCTTTTGCAGGTTCTTGATCTGAAACTTCAAATGCTAAAACTGCAACATTTTCGTCCTTTCCCATTTTTGATTTATAGGAATCAATAGTAAAGATTTCGTTAACGAAACCTTTTAAATCGTTAGATTTGAGTGATGTCATTTTGTTGCTCCACGTCGCTGTCTGGTGTTGCTTGAACTTCGGGTTGAGTTGTTACGTCATCTAATTGACCGTATAATTGTTCATCAAGATTTCTTAGATAACCTTTATACATATCAAACAGTAAACTCTTAGGCATTTCAATACCTACTATCCAAATAGGATGTCTGTCAATTTTACCTTTTTTAGTACCCGGTCTATAATCGCCTGGAGTTTTAATTTTTCTTGGTTGCATAAGAAAGTCTTTTTTGTATGTAACTTTACAGTTATAATCAAGTAACCTTTCACCTGCTTTAGGATTAGGCATTTTATCTCTAGGCCACATAAAACTACAGCCTACAGTGTGTCTGTTTACAATAGGACCTTCGCATAATTCGCCATCTTCCCAGTTTTCAAACACATATAAATCAAGTTCGTCCATAACACGTTCAAAGTCCTTAAGTACTCTAAGTGTGTTATTAGACTCGTATATACCCTTGATATTTTCTATTACTTTTAATACGTCATACATAATTTAGTCTCCACTTTTATTTATCTGTTGTGTTGTCAATAAAAATATTATATTATAGGTTTAAAATGGTGCAAATCTATTAAATACTTTTGCAGTTGGGCATAACCTTTAAAGGAGGTCTATATTGTCAAGAGCAAAACGCAAAGAACGTAGAAGTAATAATGTAATAGATTATAACAACTACACACATAAGAAACAGGAAGTATCTATACTTCCGCGTAACATTAACCAAGAAACATACTTAGAGACACTAAAAGACAGGAAAAAAGACATTGTATTTGCAGTAGGTCCTGCAGGTACAGGTAAAACTCTGTTAGGTGTAATGATGGCTATCAAGGAGTTCAAAGAGAAACAGGTTGATAAAATTGTGATCACACGTCCGGCTGTAAGCGTAGACGAACAACACGGTTTTCTTCCAGGAACAATTGAACAAAAAATGGAGCCATGGACACGCCCTATCTTTGACGTGTTTGGTGAGTATTTTTGGAAACACGAAATTAAAGGTATGCTTGAAGAAGATATTATCGAAATATCACCTCTTGCTTATATGAGAGGTAGAACGTTTAAGAATGCTTTTATTGTCGCTGACGAAATGCAAAATGCTACACCTAGTCAGATGAAGATGTTGTTAACCAGAATTGGTAAAGGATCACGAATGGTAGTGACCGGTGATTTGCAACAAGCAGATCGAATGACATCTAATGGGTTGTTAGACTTTTGTAATAAAGTTTCACCTAAACAATTACAGCGGTTAGCCGTATGTAATTTTGAAAAAGGAGATGTAGAACGACACGAAGTAGTTAAAGAGGTTCTAACAATTTACGGCGAAGATTAATCTTTACCCGCTGGATTTTTAGAAAATAGTTTAGTTTTGCCCGACTGCAAACTATATTCTTCATAACCCGGCATTGGATCTTGCATTTCTGTAATATTAGGCCAGTTGCCAGTAGTAGAAAAATATTCGTTGTGTTTATACCACGGATCGTTTTCATCATCTGTTTGATAAATGGCCTCTTCAGGACATTCCGGAATACATACTCCGCAGTCAATACATTCTTCTGGATTAATTACTAACATGTTTTCACCTTCGTAAAAACAGTCTACAGGACAAACTTCTACACAGGTTGTGTGCTTACACATTATACATTTGTCATTTACTAGATGTGCCATTTTATACTCCTAACCATTTTAAATTACTGTCCAGTTCCATACACCACGCACTGCTAATAACAAATACATTAGTTCCATTAATGCCCTTGGTATATCTTTGTCTTTAATTCCCATCCAAATCCAAATACTACATGATGCTAGTGCTACTGTCCAACCTAACCATTGTATGTTTGGGTTACCACCACTTAACGTAAATGCACTGATCATTGCTAATATAAATCCTAGCCACCTCCAGCCATCAATCTTATGATAGTATCTTATTTTCAGATTAAGCCTTTCCTAATCTTGCTAGTTTGATAAGTGTTGCACTCATGTTAATTTCTGGATCTGCAACGAAACTATGATCAACTAGTCCTTGTTTTAAGATTAATACTGCTTGATCCTGCTTATCTTCTTCTTTGCTAAACACATCAAGGTTATCATAACACCAACGAAATATGTCTTCCATTTCTTCTGGCCTTGCTTGACTACACACTAGTTTACGTGCTTCAGTAATCTTACCTGCTTTAAACAACTCAACCATACTTACTTTATAATCTGCTTCACCAGTATCGCCTTTAGATGGTGGAAGTAATTTACCTGTTGTGCTATTCATTTGACACATATTAATACATTTTCGCATATCAGGATATGTTGCTTTTACAAATGTATCTAAAACGTCTAGGTCTGGTTCTACACTTTCTTCTAGCAGGATAGTTGCTATACGTGCAGTAAACTCTGTTTGATCAAGATTAGTAATATGAAAGCCTTGACATCTACTGTGTAGTGCAGGAATAATCCTGTTTGGATAGTTACAAGTTAAAATAAATCTGCTTGTTGTATGATACTCTTCCATCACACCACGCAATGCCGCTTGTGCATTTGGTGACAAATAATCTGCCTCATCAAGTAGCACAACCTTAAAGTCACCGAAAGGAATCATTTGTACAAAGTTTACAATCTTATCTCTTACGTCTTCAATACTGTTTGTTCTACTAGCATTAATTTCTAATACATCATACTCATTAACTTCTAGTTCATTTAATAATACTTTTGCAAGTGTAGTCTTACCAATACCAGCATGTCCACTAAACAACAAGTGCGGAATACTTTTATCTTTTACCCAGCCGTTGATTTGATCTTTTTGTGCTTGATCTCTAAACACATAGTCACCTACTGTGTTAGGACGATATTTTTCTACCCATAAATCTTTCATTTTGCCTCACTTATACGTTTTCTTAATCCACTTGTACTAAATGAATGTTGTCTTTTATTATAGTATAATTCTATGCCTTTGTCAACACATAATTGCTTACCTGTGAACGTTTTGGACTTATATTCTTCGCCAATAAAACGTACATTAATTTTATAGGTTAAAAGTATATCAACAAGATCTTGTTCTGTAGCATATGGAATAATTTCGTCAATATACTTACAACCTTCTAGTTGTACATATCTTTCAAATACACTTTGGATTGGTTGATTTTTTTCTGGTCGATCTATTGTAGGATCTGTTTGTAATCCAACTATCATAAAGTCACAGTTGTTTCTTGCTTCTTTAAGCATAGCAACATGTCCACTATGGAACAAATCAAATGATGATGCTGTAAATCCTACTTTCATGTGCCTGTTCCTCCTGGTGGTACCAAGTCAGGTGTAATACAATGTAGTGCTACGTATCCTGGATATAAATTGTTTGCTGTAGCAATGCCTTGCTCACAGTTTGCGAACTCGCCTACCTTAACAATGTCCCACGGCTGATACGCCATAGTCATCCAAATATATACTACAAATATTTTCATATAGTCCTTTTAATGTAATACCCTTTTATCAACTTCGTCGTATAATATGTTATCCGTTACTTCTTCTAGTAACGCATGAAAATCTTCTTCGTCTAATTGTTCTTTCCAAATTCTAATAGCATTAGCAAACAAAAAACTTGCAACGCTTATTTCACTATGGGGATACTTTTTTATAAATGCATTAACAAGAGCAGTAATCTCATCGGAAAGTTTTATGTCGTAATCATCAGTCATAGTTATATTATACATATCCTTTATGTTTCTGTCAACCTATTTGTGATTTAATTAAAGATCGCCGTCTTTGCGATTCTCAGAATAATGTACATCAAACTCGCCACCAGGGTAACGTGCTTTTAGTTTGTTTACGTTTTCTTCTAAGACGTCATTAGGGTCAAGGCCCAAAGCACGACAACTGTTAATCCAATACCAAGCGATGTCGCCAAGTTCTCGTTTAGCATGAAAGATTGTGTCTGCATCCAAAGGCTTACCTTGGAATATACATTTTTTAACAATTTCAGCAAATTCGCCTCCTTCTGATGCAATACCAATTGCACCTGTTAATAGTAATGCCATATTAACACCACTGTCTTTTTCTAATTTTTCTAACTGTGAAGTTAGAGCACCTGTTTCATTACTTTGTAATGAGGTTACTTCTTGTACAAAATTTTTGTACTTGTTTAGATCTACTTGTGCCAATGCTTACTCCTGTGGCTTTTTATGTTGCCAATAAATAAACTCTTCACCAGTTTCCTGATTTATAACAGGGATACTGTGAGTATATTCATCTGCAGATTGTTTACCCACATATTCGAACCTATAACCTTCAGCACGTTCTTTTTTAACTTCTGAAAAGAACTCTGAATTGTCGTACATGAATAAACTTGTAAATGTCAAAATTATTGCTGTGAACATTTTACTCCTTAGTTTGTGTTTGCTTTGGTGCTTTTCTAATTGTAATTGCAGGAGCGTCAGAAGCAGTGTTTCTTTCTTCTTCTTTGCTCTTAAGGTATTGTGTTTGTTCCTTATGCAATTCGACCCATTCGCTAACATCTGAAGGTTCGTCGCTGGTAACCATTAGAATACTATCTGTATCTGCTTTTCTAATAATCCATTCAACACCTTCATTGTCTTCGATATGAATTCCTCTACTCCAACGACCATGCTCTAAGAGTACCCAGTCGCCGATTGTAATCTCGTCCCGATGTTTATAATTAGGTCCTATTGAAAATACTTGGCCCCAACGAGGTTTAATACCACGTTCTACTCCATCATCAGAACTAACAATAAGTCCTCCGGCAGTCTTCTGTTCGCCAAAGTACATGTTAGTTAATAGAACATCTTCTCCTTTGGCCTTTACGTTGCCTTTGTGTATTGTTAATGATGCTACCATTACTTTTCTCCTGTTGCGTCTTCGATTCCACTACGTCTACGTCTTGCTCGTTGTACTGCTTCGATAGTTTTCTCAGCAACTTTTTCTTCAACTTTAGCAAGAGTTTCGTCTTTCATTTTTGGTTCGTCTTTAACTTCATCTACATTTTCAACTACATCATTAACTGAAGTGTCTTCAATTTTTAATGTTGTTGTTGGTGGTACTGCACTTTGATTTGTTACAGTATTATCTTTTTTGTTTGCGTTAGGATCAGGTGTTGCATTTGGATTTGCCTCATAATACTCACCCATAATTTGTTCTCTAGTACGTAAAATTTTACCACCTGGTCCAATTTCGTCACCTCTAGCATTAACCTTCATGTTTCCTACAGCAGGCATAAGTTCATTTTGGGCACGGAGTTTCTCCATGTCAATCTGTCTGCCCTGCATTGTTCTATATGTTTTTCCCATATTGCCTCCTTGTTACTGTACTTATTAAGTACATATTACCTTAGAAATTCTTCTGGATTAAGATCAAACTTAATACTGTTAACCTTGTGTACTCCGATCAAATATAGCACATAACTTGCTACACTAGATCCACGTCCTACACCCCAAACTAATTTTTTTTCACGTAATGTATCTATAATGTATTTCAAACATTTCAAAACATCAATCATAGCAAAGTTTTTATATAAATCTAGTTCAAAATTTACACGTTCTTTTTCTTGATCAGTTTTACACAATCCCAACACATATGCTTCTATGTCAAGATCTTTGTAAGATTGCGGAATAAACCAATTTTCTCTATTGGATTGATCAAACCCATCTCGATCAACGTTATCGTTTGTTGTGTTAAATGTCGTAAAATTATCACGATTAATATCAACAAACTGCTTATACTTTTTAATATCGTCTGTATCTTTTACAATGCAATGTTCTGCATTGTCGATCTTGTCTTGGTATAATAATTCGAGTACGTTTAAATCAGTTAATACTGCTTTACCGTTTGAATTAACTTCGACCGCCGTCCAAGATTGTTGGGTTGAATTCTTTTTGTTCAGCGTCTGATCCATATCCTAAATCTCTCCAAGTCCTTGCACCTTGCCAGTAACTAGTTTCACTGATAACTTGATCAAATGTTGCTGTGTCATTTCTGTTCCACCAAGGTTTTTCAATAATTGTACCGTCAATTGTTTTTGTTTGTAATGCACTGTTTTCATAACTATCATTGTCTACAGTGTATTGTACATTATCTCCCATCTTGCTGTCAACCATTATTTGTCCAAAATGTATATATGCACCTGCTATTGACTTTATTTTATGAAATAATGCAATGCCAAATAATTGATCATATGGATCTCCAGGCAATAAAACTTTGTTTATTGGCATACTATAAAAAGTTTTTTCTAAAGGACTTCCTGCTTTGATGATCATACTATTTTCACAAAGTTTATGGATAAGATATTTTACTCTTTCAAAACTATTATTTTGTAATTTGATGTCAGTTACTTTGGGTAAAAAACTCATTCTAATATTATACGTGTTTGGATATATTACATCGTCGATGGCAAGTATTGCATCGAAGTCAGTTTCCCACGAGAAGAAGTTTGCTATTTGGTCTGTATCGTTATTGTTTATCAACATTTACTAACTCATTTAAATCGGTTTCAACTTCTTCTTTTGCGGTAGCAATAGTATTATTATACTGCTTACGCAAACGGCGAGTATGTTCTTCCTTATATGTAGTTAGTAGCATCTGCATTTGACCTAAGACATCCTGATTGTAATGACGACTTGCTATAGAATATTTTTTAGAAAGTTCTCTAATTTTTTCTTCTAATTGATCATCCTTAAGAGAGGTAACGTCTTCTTGTAACGGATGTAACATTATGATCTAGTATACTTACCTACGTAATCAACATAAATGTCTGCAGGTACACCGCCTGATGTTGTCCATGACCATACGTCAAAGATATAAACTGAAAGATCATCTTTGGCTAAATCAATTGGAAACGTTAAAGGGGTTGCCGAACCTGGTGTTGATTGCTTAAAGTATATAGGTGAACCAGCAAGGTTAATTTCAAATTTTCTAGTTGTTTTCGCGACATCGCCGGAATCCACACTAGTAACTGCTAGTCTAAGTTTTGTAAGTGTATCGTTAGGACCAAAGTTACTAAAGTTAATACTGTTTACACCTGGATCTTCAACTGTTAAGTTAAGTCTTTGGTATGAACCAGCACTAAAATCAATAGTATCGTCGACACCATCAATTTGTGATGCACTTGTTTTTTCTGTAATATCTTTTGTAATTGCATTACTAAGAGTACTACCGTTAAAATTGTTGTCAGTTGTTAAAGACGGTGCATCATTCTGCAACGCTGTAATTTCAGTTTTCGCTACACCTATTGCTGTTTTGATATTCTGGAAATTATCTCTAAATCCTTGACTATCATTGTCCTGTCCAGCAACTGGATAAGTTTCAACTATGTTATTTGTGTCTATATTACTTGCCATATTATATTACCTTCCTTTTTGGAAATGCAATGTATTTATCACCTTTTTGACCCTCAACACTATCTATGGTTAAGCGGTCAATATCAAAGTGAATAGTTTTAAAATCAAAGCCACTGTCTTTGATATTGTCTATAATACTTATGCTAGTTCCGGGTTTAACATACGCAATAGGGACTGCTTTTATATAGCCTAAACTAGTTCCTGTTGCATCTTGTATACTACGCATCCATAATGGTAAAAATGAGTCATTTATCTGTATTAATGAACTATCATTATTTGGATATGCTTCAGCAAATCTCTGCTTCATAGCAGTAGTACTATTTGGATATACAAATTTTTCAACCAATTGATCAATAGTGATTAGATCAGTTGATACTTTAAATTTATCTTGGCTGGCATCGATTTCTTTGGTGTTGCCACTAATTTCTACTTTGCTATTTACGGATTTGTTTTCTTGTTCTAATTCGTCGATCATTTCAACATAAATGATTTCGTAAATTACTTTATTGTTTGCATCTTTTGCTACTGCATTTTTTATAGTACCAAATCTATAATTTTTTCTACTAAAGTTACGTGCTAAAATTGGAACATACTTTTCGATACTAACAGTTTCAATACCATGTTGTAGTAACATACTAAGATTTTTTTGTATTCCAAATTGTTCATCAGCAGGACGATATAAATTCTTTAGTGTAAAAATCTTATCATCTGTAATAAAATTATAATAATATAATCTACTTGTTTTTGAAAGTAACGGTTTTAAGAAAATATTACTGTATTGTGTTAAACTGTCAGCACTAACACTTACTTTAAAATCTTTTGTAACTGCACTCGCAAGATAGTAATCTTTTGCTTGTACAGTAAATCGATATTCTTTATCAATTGATGTTGTTCCACCATCAAGTAAGAAACTATTAAGACCAAAATTAGTTAAGTCAATACTAGTCAACCCATTCTGTTGTCCAGTATCAGGTATCTGTTGTACCTTGCCAATTAATGTACCGTCACCACTAAGATTAATTCCTGGTGGTAAGTTACCACTTACTAGATTGTATCTAACATCTGCGTTTGGCAATGTTGTTGTAGCAACAATTTGTAGAGTACTAAATTCATTTGGTACAAGTGTTCCAATAAGTTCGTCACTTGTAAATTTAATAGTACTATCAACTTCACCTTGTATTTTTAAAATAAATGTACGTTGACTAAATGTTTGTTCATTATTAACACTATCTGTTCTAGTCGCTCTTACTCTAAAAGTAAAAGTTGATGTAACAGCAGGTTGATATGGAACTTTACCAAACAATACACCATTTGTACTATCAAGATCTAATCCGTTAGGTAATTGACTTAGAGTACTATCCTCTAGTTCTACAATTTCATATACAACATCACCGCTATATTGATTAGGGTCATAAACTTGTAATGGTATTGTAATATAATTATTTGCTCTACGTACACCCAAGTTACCTGTTGTTAACCAAATAGGTGCTCTTAAATATGTAGAACTTGATAATAGTGTTTCAGAATCAATACTAATTAATGTTGTGTCAGTTCTAAACTGTTGTTCATTAATAACAAAGATTCTAAATTTTCTACGTTCTCTAGTTGTACCGTCAGTAACAGTAACTTCAAACTCATAAAATCTAGAAAGATATTTTGGAACAGCATCGCCTTCTTGAGTACCGCCGCCATAATCATATGGAAACGAATCAAACTGCTGTTGATCATAATTTGCGTTAGTTGCTTTATAATCTAATGTAAGTGGAGCGTTTATGATTCCAGTTAATTTTCCGTCTTTACTTAAATTAATACCTGGAGGTAATTGACCGCTTAAATCATCTAGATAATATTCTAATGTATCACCTGCACTTAAATCTAAATCACTAGCACTTAATTGATAATCAATTGGTGTTTTATTCATTATAAAATATTCACCATTAGGACCGATGTCAAGTGTACCAACAGGAGTTAACCATATTGGAGGATCTTCACCTTCGACACTAATTGTAAATGTTCTATCAATTGATCCAAATGTATTAGATGCTCTAATAACAAACTCATGCAACGTTAATTTTGCAACGTCAAACGGTGTACCAACAAGTTTTGATCCAACTAATCTCATACCAGCAGGTAACTTTCCACTGATTAGACTTAATGTTACATCATTGCCGGTAGTTGCTAAAGAGATATTCTGTGTTTCATTTTCTTGAATTGTTCCACGACTACCTGCATTCGTGACCCATGTTGGTTTAGACATTTTTCACTCCTTGCAAGTATTTATTTTGCTTATTTTTATGCTTCAATGTATTCACTTATCAACCACCAACTTCCAGAGTGCCAAATAAGTGTAAGGGCGCCGTGCTCGTTATTTGTCCCATTACTTAGATCAAGTGTACTTGTGGCACCATTAATTGTTAAAGATACTTCTAAATATCTATCAAACGTTGAAATACCATCTAATGAATAAACACCTCGTGATTTCATTTTAAGTATTTTCATCTGCCCTTCTGATGTAGCATCAGGTAATGTTGCAAAACCTAATCCTGCACTTGCACTTGTCCAATCATTAACAGTAACAAATGTCACTGTAGATGACATATTAATTGTTGATGGAGACTGTGTAGAGCCAATAATTAATTCATTAGTTCCACTTAAACTTACAGTGCCATTTAATCTTATATCACCTTCTAGTTCTAAGTTACCTGTACCATTAGCAGAAATTCTTAAGTTACTGTTTGATGTTTGTGTTTCAATATTATTTGCATCAATACGTAAATCACCTAAATCAATTTGTCCGTTAACATCTAATTTATTGTTAATAGTTGTTACACCACTTACTGTTAGAGTTCCTGTAACATTTGTATTATCATTAAGTTCTAGATCACCCGATGCGTTTGAAATTGTTCCGCTAACAGTTAGGCTATCAAATGTACTATTAATTGGACTTGTAATATCACCTGTAAATGAATTTGCAGTTACGTTACCTGTTGCACTTAAACTAGCAACATTAGTAATGTTAAACACACTTGTTCCGCTAGTAGCATTTACATTACCGTTGTGAATACCAGTTGTGTTACCTGTTACATTACCTGTAACATTACCTGTAACATTACCTGCAATATTTGCAGTAATACTACCACCGCTAACTGATAATGCACCTGTTAAAGTAACATTATTAAGTGTGCTGGTTCCTGTGCTTGTAATATTACCTGTTACATTACCTGTTACGTCTCCTGTTGTATTTCCTGTTACATTACCTGTAACGTTACCTATAACAGCACCAACGTGTTGTCCTCTAAAGTTTTGTGCATAAATGTCTCTTGCTGGAGTTCCAACTGAACCAATATCTGTGTTTGCAGTTGCTATAATATCTAATACTGTAACATCACCACTAAATGTTCCTCCGGACTTAGGCATAAAGCCTTTGCCTTCAATGTATGTACTATCTATAATGTTGTCAATAGTTGTAAATTCAATACCATTACCTGTTGCGTTAACTTGCAATACTTTATCAGCATCGCCTGCCGCACCTGCATAAGAACTTGGTGTGTCTGTTAAGCCAACAAAGTCAACTGATCCTGATCCACTTGCTTCACCAGTTGCAAAACCACCTGATGTGTATGCTGTAAAGCCTGTAGTATCAACTGTTGTACTTAAATTATCATTGCTGTACAATGCAAAGGTATTTGATGTTAACACGTCAGCATAGTATTCGTTTCCGTTAACTTCTGTCATTCCAACAACATCAGTTAATGTTACTGCTTGACCGTCACCTAATCCGTGTGCATCTGTTGTTGTTACAACACCTGGGTTTGCTTGTGTTATTCCACTAATAGCCTCTGGTTGTCCGCCACCGCCGCCGCCAGTTCCCCATTCTAATACTGTACCGCTAGTAGGAACTTTAAGAACTTGTCCTGCTTGTCCAATAGTTCTTGGTACTTGGTATGCACCATAAAAGTCAACATAGCCTGCACCGTCTGCATTTAATTGTAAGTTATTATTTGAAGTACCAACAGTTTCGATAGTACCTGCACTAATTTTAATTTGTCCTTCACCGGACCCTAAAAGAATTTCGTTATTGCTTTTAAACTCTGCTACTGGAGCAAATGTTTCACCAATTGGATTAAGTGGATCAATTGGTTGAATAATAAACGCATTAACAGATCCTGAATTTCTATATGCACCTAATTGTCCTAATGACTCACCAACGCCAGTTGATGTACCAATTAAATAATCAATACCAACACCCATACCAGTGTTTACACTTCCTTGAGTAGTATGGTTACTTACAGTTAAGAATGATTCAATTTGATCGTTCTCTGTACCTATACGTCTAAATGCCGCAGTTGGCGACACTTCGTCTAGTTGTACATAGAAATCACCGTCTGCTATCTCATCTGCAAGAACATTGTTTGCAGGATCACCTCTACGCAATTTAAATCTATGTCCGCCTTCAATTGTGTATCCGTTGGTAGCAAGATTTGATCCCAACCCACCAATTAAGTTTCCAGTTACATTACCAGTTACATTACCTGTAACATTACCAGTTACTCCGCCTGTAGCAGTAACTACACCTGTTAAAGTTGTTAATCCGGTAACAGTAAGTTGGTTTGATACTGTTGCTTCAGTTAATAATGCATCAGCAGATTCAATATTTGTTAAACTTGTAATTTCACCAGGGCCAATAATGTTATTACTTTGCATTGCAAGATTGCCACCTAGTTCAGGTGTACTATCTTGGTCAACAGTAAATGAACCACTGATTAATAAGTTTCTTCCAGTCTGTGATAATGTAATATTAGATCCACCAACAATACCAACACTTTCTTGTCCAGTGGAAGTTGTTATGGAATTATTGACATTGTTTATATCATTACTCCACTGTATAGTTCTTACAGCAGGATTATCAACAGCACTGTTATCAAGTATAATACTTTCACCATCACTGGTAATTGTTAATCTTGCAGGATCTGCACTTTTAATTCTTTTAAATTGTAAATTGAAACCGCTCTTACTAGCAAACACAGCCTGACCGTCAGCCGCTTCTGTACCTAAGTTCAAACCTGTATTACTTTCGCCGCCTCTAGCGTCGACTTCTACAAATTTGGCGTTAACTTTTTCAAACGCCGTTCTTAGATCATCACCTGTCCCGTCGTTTACGTTATTACCAATTTTAACTACGTCTGCCATAATCTTTTCCTATACTGTATTTACTGTCTTCCAACTACAACTTCAATAACGCCTACGCTATCGCTGTTGTAATTTTCTAGTGCTTTACCTATAACTGATCCTAATCTCGGATCGTCACTTGCTGTTCCAACACCAGTAATTGAACTTGCAACAATCATGTCACCTTTTTCAATGGTTCCAACTACCTTACAAGGTACTCTACCTTGTAGTGCTAACATTGTAACATGTTCACCTTCTAATTTATTATTCATTGTGTACCCTGGTGCTGTTGAAACTACTCCAGCAACTTTAGTAGTTCCTTGTTGATTCGAAGCAGTTACTTCTTGTTCGCCACCAAACATTAATACTGTTCCGTTTTCGTAATTTGTATCTGCTAGGTATTTCTCTGCCAAGTCAGCAAACTCTGCTTCTGAAGCAACACCTTCAAATCTTACAGCATATACATTATTATATCTGTTACTTGTTTCACCAATATCATATGTTGCATCTGCCGCTACGTTTGTACCACCGGATACACTTGCACTTGGCATAATTGCTTTAGATCCAAGTACACCAGTCATGTTTGAATCTTCTGTTAAACCGTTTCTACGCATGTAGGTTCCATCATATGGAGAACCTGCCGCCACTGCCGCTGATAATGCCACACTAACATCTGTACTACCGTCGAAATCAACTGTGCCTGTTGCCGCACCTGTAAATGTAATAGTTCTTGCAGTGGTTAACTTATCAGTACTACCAATAAATCTACTGTCAGTATAACTGTTACCTTTATCAAGTATAAGAATTGCTGTTCCATCTGTACCTAATACTAAATCAAATACTGTATTTGCTGTACCACCTGATGTGTATGTTGTAAATCCTGTTGTATCAGTACCGTTTGATAATCCAGAATCCTCATAAATTTCAAAACCGTTTGATGTTACTCCGCCAACGAATTTTTGTAATCCGTTAATTTCAGTCATTCCTCCTACACCAAGGAATTTAACTTTATCGCCATTTTTAAAATTATGAGCAACACTTGTTGTAATAACTGCCGGATCTGCTTGAGTGATTGCTGTGATGTTTACTATATTACCACGTGCTTCTTGAATTGTATCTGTGTTAACTTGTTTTGAATGTAGCGTATTATAACGTGCTGTTGATTGTCCTAAATCACTAGTTTCGTTACTTGCAGGTCTTACGTTAAGTGTTTGTAAAGTACCTGTCATAGTACCACCAGTTTTAACAATAGCACCGTTAGTATCTAAAACGTTTTCATCAATGTATGATTCAACTGAGTTATTAAAATCAATAAGTGTTCTAACCTGTGCCGGTGTAAGAGCAGTTACAGCATCTTCACTACCTGAACTGTTACCAAGTATACTTGTACCTGTAATAAATTCTATTTTATCTAATGTTACACCATCATTTGGATTGGCCAATGTTGGAGTTTTTAATTCTATCCAACCACTTGTTGCTGAAAATTCTGTACTATCAAAACTTGCTAGACCTAAATCTGCTTGTGTAATACCTGAAGCATTTACTCTAGTAGTTGCCGCATTCATATTCAATTTACTTTGTGCTACTGCCGCCGCCGCACTTATGTCTGCATTTTTAACTGCACCACTAGCAAGTTGAATATTAATCTCATTATTAATTCTAGTAAATCTAATATCTGAACCTGTGCCAGTTGGCTCACCAAATGTTGGACTTCCGCCTGTGTTATCTATAGTAGTATCTAATGCAACATTTACAGCACCTTGAATTGCATTACCTAAACCATCTGTGTGGTTAGTTCCGCTAAACATTAGTAAATCTGTATTGCTTGGATCACCAGTTACAGTAACACCTTCTAGGCCACCTATTCTATTTTGTTCATCAACATATTGTTTTGTTACAGCATCAGACCCATCAAACGGATCTCTTAAAGATTTAATTCTATTACCCGCCATATCAATAGCACCACTATCAACTGTACTATCATTTAACATAGTAAATGATTTTACATCTGTTCTAATACTATCTGTTGTTCCGCCTCGGAATACATTGTCAGCATATAATTTGTTTACACCGTCAACATCTTGAGCGCCTGTCATTGAGATGTTTGTAATTTTGTTGGTGCCCATATTAAGTTCACCATACATTCTATTCCAAGAAAGGTTTGTACTATTGTATCCTGCTCTAGTTAAAACACCAAAGTTTCCACCACTCTGTGCACCTGTAGTTGTCCATTCAGGAAACGCAGTACCATCTTCGTGTTGTCCAATAATAGCACTATTAAGGTATGTAACAATACTTGCTTCTGTTGGTACAGCATCATCTGACTTACCTAAGAGTTTATCATCTGTACTAAATTCATCAACAACAGTACCTTTTGTAAATCCTAATCCATCAACATTCGTTAATGAAATATTTGCATTAAGTTCAACTGATCCATCACCTTGGTTAACACGGAAGAACTTACCAACTCTAAAGTTACCATCTTGGTCAGTACTTGCATAGAACACTCTACCTGCACCTACTTCAACTGCTTCACTTGCTTGGTCTGAAGCAAAGTCTGGTCGTCCACTTGGTGCACCAAACACATTGTTTGGATAGTTAGAGTTTGCAAAGTTACCCCAACCAATATTTAAGAAGTCATGTCCTGTTGCTCTTAATGTAGAAATTTTAGTTGTTACTTTTACAACGTCGCCATTAAATCTATCTGCTGGAAATTGTAAATCCAAACTCATTAATTGATGATCAACGTTTGAATCACCAACTTCACTAGTTACTAATCTTTCTACACCTAAAATTCTAAATACTGTTTGATCGCCTGTAGCGAATGTTAGTGCCGAACTTGGTAAAACTCTAGGAGTATCTGTTAAGTTTCTTACATATACCTTTTTACCTAGTTTAAGTATAACTTCACTTGCGTCTGGTACTGTAGTTCCAACACCAAGGCTTAGTTGAGATCCTAGTTTTAATACTGCTCTACCACCACCTTTAGCAACACAACCTGAACCATTATAACTTGGATTTCCTTTTGCGGTTGTATCTAAGAAAGTTGTTAAACCAATGTCAGTACAAAGTTTAAATGATGTTGCATTTACTAATTTAACATAATAGGCACCGTCAACACCTGTCATACCATTTGCATTGGCACCAGTTAGGAACACCATTGCTCCGTCTCTGTAATAATGAGTAACGTCAGTTGTAATTACTGCCTCAGCGGCAATTGAAATTGCTGTTATATTAACACTAACATCTTCAACTTCGTCAATTTTATAATCAGTAGTATCTGAATTTGATGCATACTGTGTTAATCTAAAAATACTTCCTGGAACAGGTAAGAATTCAAAATCTCTAATTGGTATATCAGTTGCACCTGTTGTAATATCACCTGCACCTGATGGGTCATGAATTTTAAATGGTTGCGAGTAATCTCTTCTTGATGAGTCTGATTCAACCAAAGCGTTAAGTTCTCTATGGAAAATACTTCCTGACTGAATATTTTCGTTTGGATCTGAACCTTCTGCTTTAAGTGCAAGTCTACCATAAGCGTTAGAACCATTTAATGATCTAATTTGACCACCGTTTCTTGCCCAATATGCTGTGTCACAATAGTATGTGAATACTGAAACAGTTTCAACTAGTCCGTTGTTTGTTGCAATCAATCCATACCCGTCATTGTTAATCTGTGTATAGTCATTTGATGTCATTGACTTGTTACCAGCAGTTTCAACTCTTATTTCATCATTTTGTGGTATAGTTCCTGTAGGTAATGTTTTAGCATCAACAGTAATAGTAGTTGTTGCCGCAAGTGTTAATTGTTGTTTAAATGTCGCAGGTGTGTTACCGTCGCCGTCATCAACTGGCGCAGTTACAGCAATAACTCTATATGTTTTCTTTTCTGTACCACCTGCACCTTGGTATATAAATGTAGTCGGTACTTGGATTTTTCTAGTCAATCCTTTTAGCGTAAGTGTTGCACCACTTGCTGGATTATCTACAACTACACCATATTGTGCACCTGCATTACCATCAACAAGTTGTCCTGCACCACCCTGTGATGAGAACGAAGAACATGTTTGTACGTATGGTGATTTGGTTAGGATTTGCCCTTCTGGGTCAAGTACCATAACTGCACCTTGGTGTCTACGTATTGTTATATTTCTTAAAATTGTAGAGTTATTAACTAAGAACACATCACCGTGTTGGTTAAGCATTTTTAATTCAATAACAGTATTATTTGGGACATCATCTTGAAGTGTTGTAGTAGTTGTTAAGTTAATATCACTATACAACGTTAAGTCTGCTCTTGTAAAATCTTCTACACCAGCAGGATCAAAACTAACTTCTTTGACGTAATAAGTTGTACCGTTGTACTCAAAGTATTGCCCCCAACGTGGGTAATAAACTAAATCTTTTAATCTAATCTGCGCCGCACCTGTTTGGTTAACACCGGCTCCTGTATCTGCTCTTGAATATTGTGAGTCATAGTGATTACGGAAACGTGCCGCTTTGGGTGTACCAGTACCATCGTAGCGTTTTTGATCACCACGTTCAAATGTTAAATCTAATGCACGTTGTGGTGGACGTACACCTACTTGAGATTGAATGATTACACGTCTAAATTCGTCGCCTTTGATTGAACAGTTCTCAGGAAGTACAATCGGTGTAAGTTCTTCATAAAATCCTGATTCAACATGAATAGTTACTTCAGGTAGTGGAACATTTTGTTCTCTACCTTCTCCGCCAATTTTTGCAGGCAATGCACTTAATCCGTTAGTAATAACATTGGTAACAATATCCATCAAGTTACCAATTTCAGTACTTGCTCCTGACTCAGCAATAACCGATGAATCAATAAATTGTTCAGCACCACTTTGATTACTGTAAGTACCTTCTAGTACAGGTAAGTTGCCTAAGCCGTTAGTAATAACGTCAGCAATCATATTCATTAGTGTATTAATTTTTGTACTTGCTGAACTTTCACCGTTGTTACTGTTAGTAACCTGTTCAGTTACACTTTGTCTTGAAGCATATGCTGTGTTTAGAATAATATTATTTCTTACTAGGTCTTTAGTAAAGTTTAATGCATCAACTGTTTGTGGCTGTTGACCTGCAACATAACTTGTAGCACCGTTCCAATAACGTGAAGCATTTTCTCTTGATTCAGAGTTACCACCGTATTTTAAATCAAATGCAATACCATCTAAAATAATTTTTACATCACGTTCACATTTTGTTTTATCGTATGTAAATCCGTTCCAAATACCAGCGCCAGCCGCAATTTGTGCCTCAATGTAAGCAATAGTTTCGTCTGCAATGTATTCTCTGTTTGCATTAATAAGTGCAACAGCATACGGGTTTTCTGTGTTCGATGGAGCAACATAAGCAGTATTTGTCAACACATTGTTTTGAATTAGGTTCTTAGCAAATACAAGTGCCGCAACAGTTTCGGTTTGTTGTCCTGCTACTCTTGATGTAGCACCGTCCCAATATGAAGCCGCCGCATCAACTGTTCTTGAATTTCCTACGTAGGTTAAATCAAAACTTACTGCATCAATAATTAATCCAATATCACGGAAACATTTTTCTCTGTTAAATGTAAAGTTAGAAGCAAAGTCATCTGTGTTATCACCGTCGTTAATTTCTGCTTCAATAAATGCAAGTGTTTCGCGTTGAATAAATTCTCGGTTGTTAACAAACAATTTGTTTGCTAAAACATTTGTTGTATCTTCAGTTCCATCGGCCGCCATGTTAACTGTGTATGGCCCAGGCTTTCTACCAGGTACAGGAAAAACAACATCACCAGTTAGTAGACCTTGATCTTTAAGTGTAATGTCACCTTTAATAATTCTTTCTGCATAGAACGCCGCTTCTCTAACATTGTCAAATGCGTATGCTAAAGAACGACCAACCTGTGTTCGGTCTACACCGTCAGCAATCATTTGTGATTCTGTTCTACCGTTGGTGCTTACGAATAAATTTTTCTTACTTGTAAAACTGTTATTGTCTACATATTGTTTAGTAGCCGCTTGTAACTCGCTTGAGGTAAATGTAGGTGATTGTGATAGAACCAACGGTCCAGTCATTGAGTCACCAGCAAGTCTTATTTTTGTATCAGCATATTTTTTGTTGACTGCTTCGTCTTGACTATTTGGTACTCTTGGCTGTCCTGAATCCTGTAATTTAATAATACCTGTTGCAGTATCACCAGAGGCATCTAAAAACTTGTCATCTGCATATTTTTTAGTAACAGCATCTTGATCTTTAACTGGAGTACCTAAGTTTTCAATTAAAAACGTTTGTGCATTTAAGTCACCACCAAGTTCTGGAGTTGTATCTAATCTAATTTCTGTACCAGTTGTTCGTAATTTAAGTTTAGTAGGATCAGATGTAAAATCAACTGCAATACCTTCACCTTCAATTACTCTTGCACTAACAGCATCACCTGCTGTGTTAGTTGTTAATACTGTGTTAGCAGTGAGTGTTGGTGGAGTGTCGTCTAAAGATGTAAATGTTAATCCGCCGCCAAGTCCTAATGATGCATAGATTTCAGTAAAGTTCTGATTGACTTTATTAAAGCCTTCTCTAATACTATCGCCGGTAGCGTCGTTACCTGTTGTACCAATGTTAATTGTTTTACGTGCCATTTTTTAAAATCCTACTGATTCTCCGCATCCACAACTCGATGTTGATTTAGGGTTGTTTATTGCAAAATATGATCCAAATACTTCCTTTTTGTAATCAATTGTACTTCCTAACAAGTACATTATACTCGTTGCATCTATAGCAAATTTGCCAGTTTCAAGTTCAATTGCTTCGTCGTCGTTTTGTACTTCATCATCTAAAGTCCATTCATAACTAAAACCAGCACATCCACCGCCTTTTAATGCTAGTCTAACAACATTTTTTTCATGCTCTTTAAGCATTACTTCCATGCGTTCTCTTGCATTTTCTGTTAAACTTACTATGCTCATGACAATATTTAGCCTTTCTTTTTATAAACCGAATGTAAAGTGTAAATAACAATATGTTTGTAAGAGAAGATATTGTTACAAAATCATATGTGCGTAAGAGTCGTACAGGCAAATTTCATCCATATACTCGAAAACGTACAGTAGTTGTATTTAAGTGCGACAGTTGTGAACAAGAGTTTAATAGAGAGAAAGGCAAAGTGGATCCTAGACGTTTAAGTAACAACTATTTCCACGTTTGCCCTCAATGTGATCCTAAACGCTTTGCTCAAAAGCGTGGCGTTGAGAAACGATTAGTTTGGGATTTGGCTGTAAGCACAGACAAACCAATTGGAAAAAATTAATTATTCTGATTTCCAAATAGTCCAAGCACCATATGCGATAGCCGCATATGCAAGTAAGCCTGCAATTGGTTTAGCAATTAATACTAAAACTCCTAGTAGGACAAGCATTGCTCCGTCCCAAGATGTACGTTCTTTAAAACGTTTTTCTACCCAGCCTTTAAATTTATCTACCATTGTGTTCTCCTTATTTTTTAGGTTTTACTACTTTCCATAATTGATCAACTAGTTTTGCTTTAGTTAATCTACGGTCTAATTCAACATCATAAGCACGACCTAATTTTTCAAGTTGTACTTTAGTCATTTTTGTTAGTTCTGCTTTCTTTTCAATCACCTGCTTTTCTAATACCAACGCATCGATATCCTCAACAGCCGGCAAGAAAACTTTTTTCAACCAATTTAACATGATTTATTCTCCTGATTTATCTTTAAGTGTAATTATTCCGCAGGCTACTCTTTCTCCTGCATTTCCTGTTTTAAGTGATTCTTCATCGCCGCCTTTACCTAAGTCATCTTCGTCGGCATGAATAACAATAGCACGACCAACAATGCTACGATCTCCTACAAGATCCACTCTTTTTGCAACTATAGTGAAATCGGCTATGCCGGAAGTGTTCGCTGTGATATTTCCTAAATCACCGACATGTCCTTTATCAAGATCACCATGGTCAACACCATCAGGATCAAAATGAGGGCCGGCAGAATCACAACCATCTGACAGATCACCAAATTGATGAACATGAAATCCGTGTTTGCCAGGTTCAAGACCTGTAACACGACCTTTAATTAAAGTAGGTCCATCTGCTTGTTGCATGAAAAGTATTTGTCCTTTAACTTTATCTGAATGGATAAGTTCTGAAACAACAGCAAATACAGTATCTTGTGATTCGGTTAGTGCGTTAACACTTTCACACTGGCACTGCTTGGCTTTGGTTCTTGGACAACTTGTGTTGGTTAGTTCCGTAATTTTCATAATAATATTTATGCAAACCGATACTAGCCAAATTCTTTGCCTTGCTCTCACACATAATATCAGCGTGTTCTAAGAACGAAAGTGCATAGTCGTTAACTGCATTGTTAGGATAGTAATCACTATGGGCTCTTAGTTTGCCTTTTTTAAAGCCTGATTCTAATAGTACAGGCATGTCGGGCATTGTGTCGTGTGCAAAGCCTTCAGGTAATGCTTCATCTCTACTGTATGAATAGTGTATAACAGGACGTACACCACGCCATGAATCAATTACGCGAGAAAATCTATCGTCGGCTGGCAAAATGTATTCACCTTCACGGCACCAGTGATGGTGTATGTCAAGTACGAGGGCACAGGTGTCGACCAATTCAAGACTGTCCATGATGCCCCATTTGTTTTCGTCGTTCTCGATCGTGATGCAGTTTCTCGCTTCTTGAGATAATCTTGTGTTAACTGCGTGTTTGATACCGGCTGGACCTTGCCTGCCTGATATATGGACGTTGCATTTAAAGTCTTGGAATGAGCGTCCATAGCCCATCCACCTGATGACATCGGTGTGATATTCAAATTCTTCTACGCTCCTATCTACAATTTCGGGGTTGTCGCTCGCAAGTACAGTAAATTGGCCTGGGTGCATCGATAGTCGGACATCGAGGGCTCTTGCTTGTTTGCCGACATTGGCAAAGTTTTTCTCGCAGTAGGCACGTACATCTGGCTTCTGCCAAAAGTAAGACCAATCTGCTTGTGTGTATACCGGTAGCACATCACTACCCAGTCTAACCATACGCAGTTCATTTGGTAATCCTCCTACATAGGTAATAAGGTTCATATACGATTGTATATTGTGAACCATGATATCCCACAAACGTTGTTCAGCAACTTCACGTGTTTGCCTATTAAGCCACTGTACTGTTGTGCTACGAGTATTTAGTGGTCGTTGAATTTCTTCTAGTAGTTTTTTCTTCTGTGTTTGGTCTGGATGCATGTACTTACATGCAAAGCCTATACGATGTATGTCTTGTTGACCTGTAATAAAATTACCTGCTGTCATAAATTTTAGATCATCCATTCAAATTGTTCTCTTAATATTTTCCAAGTTTCTTTGTAGTCTTTTACATTATAACAGTAACCGAGATCGTTGTCAATGATTACTTTTTTCAAAGGAAAATCATTTCCTCCTTTAAATGTAGCATCACCAAAAAAATGTAAAATGTCATGTGGATTAAAATCTCTTATAATTTGGCTTTTGTCGCTTCCTTTAGGAAAAATATCTAGGCCTGTTTCTCCACCAATTACTGCTTGTAATTTTGGAAAGCGAAAGTTAAACTGTGCCGCAATGTGTTTGCGTTCTAGGTTGTTTTCATCCCATTGAACATATAACTTACGTTCACCTATTGTAGCATTACGCCCTACAATACTAAAGTTAACCATGCCAGGACGTTCCTCAATATGATTACCTGTGCGTAGAACAAATTTACTTTTGTCTAGTTCAATATTCAACCAATTGCGAGCATCTTGAGGCAATGCCCAACTACTAGTATAAACATTTTTATCTTGCTCCCATACATCACAACCTGAACAGTTATATACCTTGACAGAAAAATTATATACTATCGAACCAACTTGTTCTAATGTTTTATCTCTATCACTACCCGTAATGAGATAGACATAATTATGTTCTTGAAAGTTTGCAAACCATTTCTGGAACTCAGCGTCCATCGGTTGTCTGCTAGGTGTTAACGTTCCATCGACGTCGAAAATAAATCTACTAGACACTAGATTATTCGTCGTATGTAAACCACCCTGTAATAATGTATTTGTATCCATCATATATTGGATTGCCCCTGTGTGGATGTTGCCATGTAGCAGGAAAGAACACTAGTTTACCAGCAACAGGTTTAGTCTTTATTCCTTGATAAAGAAACTCTGTTTCGCCACCTTCTTTTACAGTGTTAAGATATAGCATGTAAACAGCAACACGATCTCTACTTGCCCTGTCATTGTTTTCAATATGCCAGATATGGTATGCTTCTTTTGGACCATTACGTTGAACACTCATGCCTTTGGGTGTGTGTTTAATCATGCTGTCTTTAAGAACAGTAAATTCGCTAACATATTTTTTACCATAATATTCATTTACAGTTTTATAAAATTCTTCACAAAGTGCAGGATCATGATAAAACATATTATGGTGTGGTGCCCAATCATAAACTACACGAGTGTCGGCATTAAATTTAACACTACCGTCATAGTTTGATGTTTGATGATTTTTATTCATCGTTTCAAAACGATCAATAACTTTATCGCAATATTCTTTTGAAAATGCGCCTGGATATTCTCTAATATATGATTCTTCTATGCTCATGTTTGTACTCCATTCATATTTAATGTATTGAAACTTATCACCATACGATTATCGGTTTGGTTAGTTTCACTACCATGTTCTAACCAACTAGGAAATATGTATAGAACTCCTTCTTGTGCCGGAAACTCTCCATTATCAGCATTATACATAGTTGTTTCTTGATGTGTTTCGCACATCTTATATATTTTAGTTGGATTGAAAAACTTTAATCCGGTACTGTTCTTCGGAACTTTTGGATAATATGCTCCACTTAACACACTGTTTTCATGTCTGTGAGGAACAAGTTTGCTGTTTGTATCCATAATACTTAACCAACTATTTGATATATTGCATTGTGTTAGTCCAGCAGTTTGAATATATTGATCAATACAGTTTTGAAATGTCTCTTTTAACTTAATAACTAACGGATGGTCAATGTCAAGTATATTATGATTGCCTGAAAAATAAGAACTTTCAGCATTCTTTGAAAGTAATGGATGAGGTTTGGTTTGTTCTTTTTGTAAAACACCTTGTAATAACTTTGTATCTACATCTGCATTTAGATTAAACTCCATTACAAGAGTTGGAAAAACGTTATGTAATTTATGATCCATATTACTTCCAGTTCTCCACTACCCAAGGATCGTCACAGTTGTGTGGATTAGGATCTCCATGAAATACTGCTATACTACACTGCTCGTCGGGTTTAGGATTTTCTTGTTTAGTAAATTTTCTTTCACCTTTCACACCTGCTGATAAATGTCTATCTTTTCTTACTTCCCATTTATAACTTCTAATCCATTCGTCAGGCCAAAGTTTTGCAGTTCCTTGTGCCGCTGTCCATAACCAATCTTGATCTCCGAAATGACTGCCTATTACTTTTTGTGGATCTGCAATGAATCTTGCCCATACATCATTTAACTGACCTTTTCTAAATCTTATTACTGAACTATTATATTTTTGCCATTGAGGTTGCATAGCACGAGTAAAATCTCTAATAACGCACCATTCTCCGGGTTGATATGTAAACAGTTTATCTAATGGTCCTGAAATTACTACATCTAAATCCATATACAAAATTGTACAGTCGTTTGGTAGTGGTAAACTAGAACTATACATATAAGGTTTGCACCACCAACCAGATAAATTATGAGGTATATTAATACATTCTATATCTTCATTGATACCTTTAGGATTATCTGTTAAACATGCCATTTTAAAAGGAACACCTAAGTTTCTTTTAACCATATTATATAAAGTGTTCACGTATTCTGCACTATATTTTGTTCCATGTTTTAGACATAAAACATAATTACTGACTTCATCTTTATTAACTGCTTCATAGTCGGGATAACCTTTTTCAAATACTGGTGCTATTTCTGGTATTTGTTGTCGACGTAATGCTCCAACAACCTTATCATGGCTATCTTGTGCTTTTAAATTTCTACGCTCTTGGCGAATCCGTTTCCATTCTGCTTTGGAATATTTAGATTTATCAACCTTAGCCATCGAATCTCATCTTCTGAGATTCAAAGGGTGTATAGATTGCACTATTGGCACCGTGTTCTGCACACTCGACAGATTCAACCCAGCAACGTCCGTTGCTCGTTTTCTCAATAAGATTGTTTGCAAAATTGTATGCATGGTAGGCAAACTTCTCTGCACCTACACCATCAAACTCTCGTACTTCACACAAGTCTTTGTCTTGCAAATCATAAAAGTCTTGTTTGTGCGGGTCGTTAATATCTACACAAGTCTTATGGTCGAAGTTATCTTCAAGCCATGCTTTGACTTGTTTCAATCCGCCAAAGTCTACTGCCCAGTTTTTATTGTCAAGATCTGCACATCCAAATGTAAATTTAAATTGCAAACTATATCCGTGAAGCAGATGACAGTGTGAATGATCTGCATTTGGTTGTCTAAACACTGCTGAAAGTCCAATGTTGTGTCCGTATGTTTTTGTGCTGTAATAAGCCATATTATTCTCCTATAATAACAGCGGCAGAGTTAGAAGGGTTGACGCCAAGTCCTGTATTGTATATATGCAGTCTTATGTTACTACAAAATATTTTTAACATACACATATTATAGTAGATTTATTTGTGTTTGTCAACCAATATTTTAAAGTTTTCGTAATTATCGATAAAAAAGTTATCGTATTGATCCCATTCTTCTGGTGGTTCCCAGTCATCTGGTTGTATTTGAAGAAACTTTATATTAGGATATAACTCGAATAGTTTAGCAGTTTGATATATCCAATATGAAGGATCAGTTGCATGTTTGGTTTTTGTGTTATAATTTTCTGTATCTTTATATATATTATTAAACAGTTTATCCGAACTATACAAATCAAAACCAATCATTACTACAAAGTTAGGATTGAAAGTACATGCTAGATTGAGTGCATGTCCTCCACTTCCCCATTGGAACGGGTCGTCAATTCTTTTATCTCCGTTATATGGTAAGGCTGGCAGTTCTCTAACATTCTGCCAAAAACTAAAATTCTTACGCCAATCTTTCCTAGTGTATAACGGATTTTTATAATCGTTATTTACGGCTTCGCTAACCATACGTCGATCACAGCAAACAAGGTTATCAGGAATAAAATCTCTGTGTACTGCATTTGTTCCAACAGTTTCACCTAACCATTCTAAGGTATATAAGTCAAATCCCTTACGGCTTTCACCGTTTCCAATAACTGTAACATAAGCACTCATAGTGTTATTTACTTCTTGTTATTGTTGTCTTTAATTTCTCGAAAAAGTTCTTTTATTATTTTAAGATCTGATAGAACATCTTGAATTCCTTCTTCTGCTTTATGTACTCTGTCTGATACAAACCCAATAGTATTAACAGTCCAGAACCACCAAATAACTGCCGTGACAGTAAACATCCCGGCGCCTACAAACAATAGTGTTTGTAACGAGCAAAAGTTAAACTCATAGAAAAAGAACCCTCCAACAACAAATGCTATTGGTGCTAACTTCGCAAACAGGTTCCAATATTCTACTTGTTTCCTGATGCGATTAGGAATCTCTTTCTTTAAAAAAATAATGTTCTTCATACCAATATTTATTGTTTTGATTTAAGAAATTAGGTATATGGTTAATTGTTAGGTTTGCCGATAAAACCGAAACTGTTCCATTGTCCTGGGTTTCCACCAACAGTACAAATCCATCCAACTGGTGCATCTTCTTTAGGATTTTTGTTCCACACAGTGTCGCCTTTATTCCATCTACCTTTTAAAGGTGGGCGATCAGCAACAGTAAACACCCTGTTTTGAAACTTTATATTTCCAACAACATCCATACTATGTTGCGGGTTTTTAATGCCAATTCCTACTTTTCCGTAAATGTGATGAACAGCATCATTGTTACCTTCTTGTCCTACGGTTAAGTTACCTTTGGGATCAATAGTTAATCGTACTTGGTCATCTGTAATTAACCCAACACTTTTATTATTATAAGCACCTAGTTTAATAAGTCCTTCATCAGCATCAATAACAAAATTTGTATCATATTCAAAATTAAGAATAGCAAGATCGCCTGCAGGCTTGTCTGTACCAAACCCTATTCTATCTAAATTAGGATCATAAAATATGTATTCCCCAATTTCAACTCGTCCACTTACTTTAAGATTTTTAAGTTGTCCTACCTGTTGTAAACTACTTTTAACTACACTAGCACCAAGTGTACTTTGTGATAATACATCTTGTTGTCCTATCATATATGACTTATCTTTATGTAATTCTAATGGTTCTGTGCTGTAAAATCTGTCAGGTTTATTTAGATATACAAATTGCTTTGTGTATTGCTTAGGATGTGTCCAAATAAATCCTGTTCCGACACTTGTTTTGCGTTTATTCTTGTGGCTAAATTCAACATACTGTCTTTCGGTATGTTCGTCCGCCATTAACTGCTTTGTAATTAATTCGTCAACTTCGAGTTTGCCAGCAACAAATACATTTTTTTTAAAATTTACATTACCTGTAAAATCAATATCGCCTAGTAATGTTTTTGTTTTCACAGTATCAACAATAACAGTATCGTCGATAACAGTTAACGATATCTTACTAGCACGATCGTCGATACCAATACTGCTGAAATCTTGTATAGGACCGCCCTTGACCCAGTCACCAGGAAACTCTCCCTTCTTAATATCTAATTGCGAGACCCTAATATTGTCGATTGGTTTATCAAAGGTTGCTACAGGCATTACAATTCCTCTGCAATACCCAACAGTTCAGCAAGTAAAAATGCACTTGCTAGGTATATAATACCTCCACCTAACAAAACTGCTACACATCCTAGGATACGTAACGCACTCTTTACTAAACTAATATAAAAATGTTTCTTGCTAGGATCTACTGGTTCCATTATTTTACCTCTACCAATGGATCACTTAGAAAACTATCATGATAGTCTCCACTTTTTTGAAACTGTCTAATAGAAGTTTCCTTTATAAGTTGTCCGTCCTTCACAGTGTATGTAATATATTCTGCTTTGATCATACCTTCTGTGCTTCTGTTGATATGTTCAAACATAGGTCCGTCTTTCATCAGTCTCTCCTTTCAAAGATTTCATCAATAAGTCCGTATTCAAGTGCTTCTGAGGCAGTCATAAACTTATCACGTTCCATATCATTACTTAAATCATCAAATGTTTTTTCTTTTGAATTATGCTTAACATATATTTCTGTTAATTCTTTTTTAAGTTTGATAATTTCTTCTGCATGAATTTGAATATCAGTTGCTTGACCACTAGCACCACCGCTTGGTTGGTGAATCATGTGTCTTGCATGTGGCAACATATACCTGTGTCCTGGATCACCTGCCTGAGCAAGTAAAGATCCCATTGATGCCGCTTGACCCATAACATATGTATAAACAGGAGACTTGATATATTGCATTGTATCATAAATTGCCATACCACTGCTTACTACACCACCCGGTGAATTAATATAAAAGTGGATCGGTTTTGTTCCACTATCTGATTCTAATAAAATTAGTTGTGCAGTTAAACTATGTGCTACACCGTCATGCACCGGACCGTTTAAAAAAACGATACGATCTTTAAGCAAACGACTAAAAATGTCATAGGCTCTTTCTCCGTCATGTGATTTTTCAACCACCATAGGTACTAGGTTACTCATCAATATACTCCTATCAATATTGTTTCTGGGTTAATTCTGCCATTCATCTTAGTCTCAGTAGTTTTAACAGTACTCCACCAGTTTTCAAATTTACGTCTTGTATTTAAATTACGCATTTCCTCAAGTTGTATTTGTGGTTTACGTAACACTTTCCATACCGATGTCTTTTCATCAAATCGTTGGATAGTTTGTCCTTTCAAATAAAGACCAGTACCGTCTCTTTTTTGGCCCAATGGATCTTCATTATTAGTATAGTATACGCCCAATTTCCTATTTTTGCAATTAAAAATTACCAACATATTTGCCATAATGAATTTATGTGGTTCGATACTTGCTCCATATGTTGCGTCACTAACTTTATATTTCAATTTGGCTACTACTTTTTCTGGGGCCTTAACACTCAATTTACGTGGTTTACGGCTAGCCTTACGTTCTGCAATGATACCATCACAGGCAGTAATTATTGAAGAATAAAATTCATATAACTTTTTAATTTGTTTTTTATCGTAATGTGAATAACCATCTTTTAATTGTTGATGAAAATCTTTATCATGTTCTGTTTTTAATACAGGCGGATTTAACAGTTCTCGCATTTCTGCTAGTGCAGGTTCGTATATTTCTGCAATAATCTTTGCATGTGGTTGTTTAACATCACGCTGACGGAATATTGTTAAAGGTTTAATATCTTTAAAGTCTAATCTGCTTTGCATTGCAAACTCGTCAATAGCATCTTCAAATTGATCAGTCATTGCTGGGATTGCCATTTGTATTCTTTCTTGTATAGTTGGAATATATTTTTTTGGCTTTTCTTCTTCTTTCTTTTTTTCTTGTTGCTTAATTTCAACAATGGCATTGCCTTTTTCTTTTAATTCTTCTATCTGTCGTTGAATAAACGCACTCATTGGTTTTACAAAACCACTAGTACCAGGCAATGACTGCCAATAGGTATCATACTCTTCGTTGTAATCAGCAACACCCTTTAAACGCATTCTACAAAGACCGCCAAGTGTCGAACTAAAATTATTATCTGGATTCTTTTTTACAATACTAATAACGTCTTTGTATTTTCCGTATTCAATATTCTCTAGATAATCTATAGTCCATTGTTTGTAATCTGAAGTTTTAAATTCCATACGATAATGGTCCTGGCATGCCGATCTAAAACTACCGTATGCTTTACCAGTTAGTTGTTCAACACCATCGTACGATGGTTCGTTACCTTTGGTGCGTCTAACTATAGGTTTCTTTTTTCTAGGGCCTTTTGGTAATGCCATTAATAATCTCCATTGAATATACTTTACAAATTATATATATCTTTGTGAAGAAAAGCAACCGGTTCGAATGTGGTTTATGACTCAAAAGTGAATTTATCTTTCCATTGTGCATTTATCTTGTTAAAATCTAACAAAGATGCTCCAAACACACGTTGGGTTTTATTTTGATCTAAGTGTGGTAACTCGTATTTCAACCAAGTCCAGAACTGTGTAATGTCTGATGCACTAGTAGAATTATTAGATACAACCTTGTATCTTTTTGTAAATTCACCTTGTGCTTCGACAGGGCCTGATGGTGTTTTAAATACTAGTTTCATATAGATATTTATTCAACCTTCTTTGTTAATGACCAATCACCGTTGCTTAATTCTTCCCACATAAGCGTGTCTCCGATGTCCCAACCAACTTGATCAATACAACCTTCAGGAAATTCTAGGTAAAGTTCTTTCGTTTTACCGTTCTCGCGAACTTGTACTATCCAACTGTTTGGACCAGTTTTTTTAGGATACTCACCCATTTGCTGGATCCGTACCAGTCACTAGATGCATTTTTTTAATAATTGCTTCTACTTCGCCTTCAGTTAAGAAGCCTTTAACTGTATCACCTTTTTCAGTAATACCCGCTAATTCTTTTTGATCATTGCCTTCAAACACTGCGATCTCATATAGACCTTGCTTACCACCATAAGAGAAGTCACTCTGTACTATACTCAGGTCATAAACACCAAAGTTCAACATTGCTTGAATGCCGTTAGGAATATCAGTTTCTTTAAATTTTATTTCATTAAATTTCATTGTCTTCTCCTATGTCTTGTTCTAGTAGTGCATATCCGATCGAACTCATTAGTTCGTCTGCTAGATTAGGATATCTAGTTACAATGCTTTCTACAAAATTATCACGTTCATCTGTTGACATACGTGCTAGGGTCTCTGCTTGTTCGTTTAATGTTGACATTTTCTACTCCTCTATTATTAATATATAATAGCATCAATTTAAGTTTTGTCAACCTCTTCTTCATTATCTTCTAAATCAGATAGTTTAACTTGATAGTATTCAATTAATTTTTCTTTTAAGTTAACACCGTCAAACTCTCCTGATTCAAGTTTGTTTATTGCATCGCCTTGGCTGGTTGCTTGTTTAGTTCTAATTAAGTATGTAAGCACTCCGACTAGATCCGTTCTATTAATGCCTGTTCTTTGCATTGCTTCTTCAATAAAAACTCTTCCCAATATCTTTACCTTTCAAGTAAGTTGGTAGGCCCGGCCGGATTCGAACCGACGACAAAACCGTTATGAGCGGTTGGTTCTAACCACTGAACTACAGGCCTACTATATTATTTCTTTTCTTCTTTCTTCTTCTTCTTTCGTCCCCACGCATATTTTACATCAGTATTAGCAGTACGTTGAAACTTAGGATAGACAGTAATCTTATTTCCTTTTGCTAACCATTCATCAATTGCTTTTTGGTCTGCTTCACTTTTTGTGCTTTTCATCTTTATCTCCTTGTTATAGGCCTAATAATCCCCAGCCGTGATTTGCTATTGCATTTAAGATAATAGCAAGGCAAGTAAGAATGTGTAGCAACACCCAGCAACTGCGTATAATTGCAACTCTGTCAGAGCGATTGTTATCTTCATATGCTTTTTCTCCTATTGCTTTGCACCATATTTCCCACATATATAATCCTATTAATTGGCACCGGAACAAGGAATCGAACCTCAGTCTGTGGTTTTGGAGACCATCATGTTGCCACTACACCATCCCGGCTTAGGCGTGGCCCTTTCTATGAAGGCGGCCACCGTTTCCTACCTGTGTCTTAATTTTATAGAGGTTACAGGCTTAACCATGTTTATACTCATTCCTCTTTTGGTGCGGGCGGCGAGACTCGAACTCGCACGACCTGTGGTCTCAAGATTTTAAGTCTTGTGTGTCTACCTATTCCACCACGCCCGCTGTGTTTCTAACTATACCTTATAATACTACCGAATGGTAACTTTGTCAACTGTTTTCTATGTTATTGTATACTTTTTTTAACATTTTTTTTATCACAGGATGTGATGTATTAAATCCCCACACTGCAAGGTAACCTAACAGGTTAGGTGAAAGAAGATAACCTAGTTCGTCTTTTAAACCGGCAGTGTCTTTTACACTACGTAAAAGATTCATTGCATCTTCTTTATTTCTTTTTCTTAAAAGTTCTGTTGAAATATTTTTTGCAAATGCTTCAATCTCGTCATCGTTGCCAAGATATTCCTTAGCACGTTTAACATCAGGTTCTTTATCTTTTGTCTTATACTCACGTTGACGAACAAACCTTCTTGATCTATATTGACGCATATGAATCATTTCATGTTCTAATGCATCAATTATTCTATCTTTAATGTTTACTATTCCTTCTTTAGTAAACTCTAGTTCTGTATCTTGTTCACTAAAAATTAAATCAATAGTAAAAGGATCAAACCCATCTTCGTCATCATACGGGTCATATGCGGCGTTCATATTCATGTCGCCACTATCTACATTTTTACTTGCGATAACTTTTACAGTATCAACACCAAATTGTTTTAGTGTTTGTTCTAATTTTTTAGCAATGTGTTTTCTTTTAAGAGGTTGATCACCACTACTTAAAAATATAAGAAATGGTTCTAGTGCAATTTCAATTTCTTCTCGACTAATCGGTTGTTGGATTTCTGAAAGATACATGGCAGTTATTTTGACTTAGGTTTAATAACACCAACAGTCGCTCCCTTTCCTTCCATTTTCTTTTCCCACTCTTTTGTTTTATCTTTAATTTCTTTAGGATCGTAATCAACTTTTTGTAATACACTTACTCTATCTTCATATTCACCATATACGGCAGTTGGATAAACATTATCAAATTCTTTTACTCTAGATTCTTCAATTGGTCTATACCCGACATCCATCTGTGTAGAATGTCTATCAGTTACTGCTTTAGAAGTTTCCCATTTACCTTTTCTTGCATTCCAAGATTCTTCACCCTTTCTAAGAACAGGTGCTCCTGTGATTTGTTTTTCTACTTTACTAGAACCACAGTTCGGACAAACATCAATGGTCTCATTTATACCAACGAGTTGATCCCATTCCATCTCGCATTCTTCACATGCAAATGATCTAACTGGCATTTTTTTCTCCTATCAATGTATTTAATTTAACTTATATTCGAAATTTTGAGTTTCGTCGTTAATGTTTACTTGCTTGGCTCCATTCTTGATATGAAAGTGGGTAGCCATAGGTGTTAATGGTGATAATGTAACTAGTCTCTCAAAGTTTTGAGTATCTGCATATTCGCCTAACTTTTTAATAATTTCTTTACCTGCACCACGCTTACGTGACCATACTGTGTATGCAACAAGAATTTGACCTCTTTCAGCACCCTGATTTGCCGCCTGTGACATGTAATCCATTTCTCTTACAGTAAATGGAACTTCAGGACAGGCCGCCGTACAAACGATTGCTTCAATTTCGTTTTCGTACTTTAGCCCAAAAATCTTACGTCCATGCGTGATTCTAAATCCTAGTGTTAGTTCAGGCCTTACCGGATCTTCTGCTACATCAATGTCGTCTAGTTCTACAAGTTCTGTGCCTTTGACCCATTTAAAAAAGTCGTCTACATTGTCTTTAAATTTTTTCATGTTACCTCTATAATATATCGTCTGCTATACCTAGGTCAACCAATTGTTTGGCTGTGTAATATTGATCACTAGGATTTTTAATAAATTTACTGTTAACTTCCTGGACACTCATTCCAGTTGCATCTTTAAGAATTTGCATACATCTTTGTTCGCAATTATTATTTTCTTTCATCTGTGCTTTCATGTCATGCATTTTAGATTCCATTGTGTCTGAATGTTGATGATTCATAATACCTGTGTTCTTACCAATCCAACGATATCCTTTTGTACCACTTGCAAAAATCATAAATCCGGCACTCATAACAGCACCAACACCTACTGTGCTTATATTGTGATAACTGTTTTTCATTACATCAATTAAAGCAAACATCTCATATAGATCTCCGCCGGTTGTGTTAATATAAAGTTCTAAGGTTCTCTTTGGTTTCTTAACTAAATTTGCACTAAGAATCCATTTGATACATTCACCAACGTTTTCGTTAGTAATTTCTCCGCTTAGGTAGTATATGTCGTTATCAAGTAACGATCTATCTACTGCGTCAGAACTATTCCAATTATCATATTTAGGCATAACAATTAATTATATACGTATATTTAGTCATTTGTCAACTTTTAATTATTCCAAGTACAGCCCCCAACCCGCCTACTTGATGATCTGGCTCATTATGAACACGGAGTCCCATACAAACAACGCTCACGGATCCCCAGATCTTTCCTTAAATGTAGCACTTCTGTGCTACGAATTGGCCTGCCCGGCAGGATTCGAACCTGCAACCCTCAGTTTAGAAGACTGATGAACTATCCAGTTGTTCTACGGGCAGTAAGATATTAACTATACTCCCGCTGATTTTTAATTTGCCATTTTTGAACAACTGGCAATCCATAATCGTCTTCGTCGGTAACGATATACGCCACAGTTTTTTTAACTTGGCCATATCTAAAACCGGAGTCATTCACTAATCCGCCTACCCATATTTTGTGGGGCATGTCGATATTAAACTGATCGTCATTCACAGAATACTCAAAGATGTTTCCTACATCTTTTTCCGTAAATGCGCCGATTGGATTTTTAGTGTGAGTCCAGTAAGCCATGGAATACTCCTCTTGTCTAATTCCTAACTATGTTTATATAGTAACACAACTCTACTCAAAGGTCAACCACTTTTTTAAACTACGTGTTTATTATTTTTCCAAAACCAGTAAATAACAATGTCCCCAACGAGCGAGGGTAATTACTGTTGATGGAACTTTTCTTCTGGTACTGTATCAAACACACAATAGCCGACTTAGCATTACAAAGATATTTTGTAACAGGATCGGTTAAGCAATTCTATTTTAATCCACGAGCACAAATACATTATCTACATCATTCATTATTAACATTTGTAATAAGTGCTTTTTTTGTAGATTTTCAGATTGCACTAATGCTAGGAATAATAGATCATATTGCACACTGGAATATAGATTTTTCTAAAACTTATATTAAGAAGAAATATAATATTATTGAAAGTGATAGGGAATTTTGGTTGTTGCAGACTATAGACCAAAGCCTGCATATCACAACCTATTATTTTCTATTTTTACTTGTAGCAACTGCGTGAACAGGTTTTTCTAGATCAGAATCATTTACTTCTTCTCTATTTTCATCTGTATATTCAATTGAAGGGTCAACGCCTTTTTCAACTGCTGGAGCCTTATTAGCCTCAACTGCTTTGCGTTCTTCTTTTGACTTTACATAATCCTCGTCTTCTACACGAGCATTTTCTTTGATATTAATTACTTTTTCCATAACAACTCCTTTGTTTTGTATTTACCATCTTAATGATCGTATATGTTAGGTCCGTCCTGGACTTTTACAGGCTTACAATATGCTGTAACTCTGTGTTCAGAAGGTACTAAACTACTGTGTGAATAGTTTCCATACTGTCTTGGTATGCGTTTAGCATAGTATTGACAAACATCAATACTTCTAAAATACATAGGTGCTGGTTGTAAGTCTCCACCAATCAATACTACTAACATAAATGCGTGTATCACCTAACAAGTCTCCGGTCATTCCTTGAACGCCTTAACACTGGATCTTTCTTTGGCTCTGGTCGTTGTATAGGATCAGGGTCTTTGGGTTTTTTAGATTCTGCTTTGAATCTAATTTGCTCTCGTTGATCTAATTGTGATTTAAACATGTCTCGAACTTCTTGAGCATGGTTTGTAGAATTTAAGAATATGTTTATGCCAGTCCAGGCATTTCCCATGAACACCAATGTGTTGTCTTTGTAAAGTATACCTTTGTTGTTATCATTTACAAAAACATAGTTCTCATAAACATATCTCAATTAAAATAAACCTTTCGCCTTTCCTATAAACCAAAACATAATACCTACAGCAACAACAAGTACACCTAACAATACGGCAATTGACACTGCTTCAATGAATGCTTTCTTTCGTTGTGCTTGTCTGTATATGGTGCGTTCACGCTGGGTTCTAATCTTTCGACGCATCTCTTTGAGTTCTTCCATTGTCCCGTATCCGAAACGTAGGTTCAGCAACACCGCAAGTTCTTTTTCTTGCTCCATGATTTTCTTTTCGTGTATTAGGAGTTGTAGTGCTTCTTCTTCTACACTACCTGCGGCAAATAATTTTTTGAATAAGGGTGGTTTCTTTTGTTCTTGTTGTGCGTGGCGGAAGTCACTGACTGCTGTGTACCATTTGCCAAGTTGGCCTGCTACTTGTTCAAACTCTTGTCCAGCACTTACAAACTTCTTGACTGTGCTGAAGGCTGATGTTGCGGCCATGACCGCTGATATTGGATCAATCAATTACCCTCGCCCTTCTCTTGTAACAAATATATTTAGTTAATATTGCACCAATATTGTTCTGCGGCAGGCTGTAAAGAATCACAACCACGTATTAGCAGTTCTAACATTTCAGGAAGGTCTTGTGCAATACCTGTTATCATTGCAAGAAAAATAAAAAGGAAAAATGCTATAAAAGGACTTGTTAGTATTAGGTACCAATAGGTTCTAAATATTCCGTGTCCGTGTTCTTTGCGGTATGCTCTCTTACGTGCAAACCAATGAACTATTGCTCGGGCAATACGTTTAAGTCCGCCAACAAACCAATCACCTATAAAGTGTCTAATAATTCTAACAACAATAAGAATAGGACTTGAAACTACTTCCCATATTAAAAGCAATGCATCAACACAAAGATCAACTACATGATCAATGGTCCACCATTCTTTAAAACGTTGCCACCTACTCTTGTTCATAACGTATTTATTATTGTTGTGTTACAGTAGTTGTACCACAACCATTTGCATTTATACAAGATTGGTTTATTGAATATGTTTGATTTGTTGAACCAGATTGATCAAGGTCAAGTGTTGCACTAAACCCTGACATAGACACTGAAGTGTTATGTTGTCCACTGCCGTCTTGTGTAATGTCAACAGTTTGATCACTGCCAACAGCAATTTCTGCATAGTGCGAACCTGCACCTTGTTGTATTAGATCAATGTCGTTATCATCACCTTGTACACTTAGGAATGCTTTTTTATCTCCGTCATTGAGTTGACTTGCTAAAACATTGTTGTTGTCACCATCTAAATCTAATGCAAAGAAGTGTCCATTAGTTCCTATACCGTTGTTATGATTTTGTGTTATACTTGTTGTATTAGTGTCGCCATTAATATCAAACTCAACTCTATTATCATCTGCACCTGATGTACTACCTTGATCAACAGTTGTCGTATTAGAATCGCCTGTAATATCAAACAACATAACATTGTTGTTACCTTTTTGTTTTAGTGTAGTAGTGTTGTTATTTCCTGTAATATCTGCATCAACTAAACTGTTTGTTGTACTACCAACACCTGCTATTAAG
>Ga0181379_1000029_pt1 | contig 62920 bp, 65 predicted proteins | sample 2SPOviralmetaG_FD_130115 | JGI IMG/M metagenome (GOLD analysis project Ga0181379, IMG submission 130115) | Marine viral communities from the oligotrophic San Pedro Time Series (SPOT) site, San Pedro Channel, CA, USA - 2 SPOT_SRF_2009-07-10 | ecosystem: Environmental > Aquatic > Marine > Strait... | reverse complement strand
TTGAAGAATACCCTGATGCAATTCTTGATGGTGAATTATATAATCATGAATTGAAAGCAGACTTCAATAAAATTACGAGTCTGGTACGCCGAATCAAGCCGACACCAGAAGAAGCACAAGAGTGTCAAAGGCTTGTTGAGTATCATGTCTATGATATGTCTGGTACATCACCTTATTGGCAAGAACTAGCATTCTGGGATAGAATCACAATTATTAAAGCACAGTCTTTTAAAAGTCCTGTTGTAGTTGTTGATACTCAAAAATGTGACAACCAAGAAGAACTTGATGAGTTATATTCTAAATACACCGAACAGGGTTATGAAGGACAGATGGTCAGAAATGATTCTGTATACGAAAACAAAAGAAGTAATAATCTCCTCAAGAGAAAAGAGTTTATCACTGAAGAGTTTGATGTAGTAGAAGTATTAGAAGGATCTGGAAATTGGGAAGGATATGCCAAACACTTTCAACTAGAGTTGGGTGATGGTAGAACTTTCAATAGTGGTGTTAGAGGCAACCAAGCAGTCTTGAAAGAATTGCTGAATCAGCCAGTAAAACCAAATTGGGTTACCGTTAGATATTTTGAGAAAACTCCAGATGGAGTTCCAAGATTCCCTGTCGTTATTGATTGGGGTGTCGGTGCCAGAGCAGACTAAGGAGAAACAAATGAAATTTATGGGAATAGATAATATCGGTAAGATAGTAAAAGATACTGATACCTATGTTGTTAAAGATCAAGTTTGTGAGGATATGGTTGTGAGTTCCACGTTACTGTATCCAGGCAAAAAAACTGGTGGTCACAAGCATGATGACCAAGAAGAGGTTTACTTCTTTATAAAGGGTAATGGCAGAATTATCATTGATGAGGAATATGCAACACCAGTACAATCTGGAAATGTATGCTTTATAGAGAAGGGTGAACACCACCAGGTCCTCAATGAAGGTAACGAGGATATGTATTTTATCTGTATGTTCCCTGGTAAGAGAGAACATTAATTTAAATTATTTTAAAAGCTGTTATATATCAATAACTTACAGCCAAAGAAAAACTTGACAACCACCCTAAAATATCGTATAATATGTATATATTGAATGATTGAGAGAGGCTAGATATGAGTACAAGTTTTAGTGAAGAGTCCGTTGTTGCTGTAATAGAGATACCATCTATTGCTGAGTATACTGGTGGAATCCCTGCTGGTTACGACCTCGTTGAATACGAAGCTGGTACTGACCCATATCAAGAAGGTATGGTGTTGTACGGCTTTGATGAAGTTGGTATGTTTGAGTTCAACTGCCCCCAACACGCCTTTGTAAACGGTACTTTGGCTGAACTGGTTTATGACCGCAGTAAGCCTGCTAAGATTGTAAAAACTCTATGAAACTATATGTCCATGGAGGAACAAAATTTCAGCGCCATGTAGCCGATACTGCTAGTATGTATATGTGCCGGCGCCTGAAATTGACCAGATTTCCATCGTTAGAAGTTTTAGTAAAAATATGTAAAGTTCAAGATGGTCTTAATGGTCTATGTTATGTTGCAGAACACGGTGATGTATTATACAAGCCTCGTGATCTTATCGTAGAGATTGATAAAAAAGTTGATCTCTTTACATTTATTCGTACCGTATGTCATGAGTTCATCCATGTAAAGCAATATGTATTGGGTGAGATAAGAGAAGATTTAATAAGGGGTACGGCTCAGTGGAAAAAGAGTAGAGTTCCCGTATCTACTCCTTATAGAAAACAACCTTGGGAAAAAGAAGCATTTAGACTTGAAAACAAATATGCCTTAGAAGTATTAACTGAGGTAGAAATATCAATGAATGGAGAGTTATTATGATACGATTAGTAATTGGATTATTCTTAGTATTTGGTGCAGTTGGTGAACAAGATTTTTGGTTAGAGTGCCATCGAGCGGCTGACTGTTTAGCTGGTCCCGCACCAACTATCTCTAGTCTTGTATTATGGTCTACTGTTGGACTTGCTCTTATGGCTTGGGCGGCGGCTGACTTTAATAAGAAGTACTCATAATGTTGGTGCCTAGATTTGCTTTACGAGTCATCTCTTGCGATGATCCTAATAAATGGTATGCGAATAAAGTAGGACAATTAGTTCCTTACATACCAGACCGATCTAAGTATGAGTGGAAAAGTTTACAAGATGATGGTGTCGCACCAGGACATCGATTTACAAATTTTATCACAAAGACGGATGCCGTTCTGGAGGAACAGTACGATGAATTTGACTAAACTGGCAGTAGCAACCACCGCGGTTGTTGCAAGTATTGGTGTTGCTGATTCTGTTGCAATTGGAAAAGATGATGATTTACGCATAATGCTTGAGCAACCTTTTTATAGGGCTGAGATAGGTCAGATCAGTGAGATCAGAGGATGGGCATTACATCCAACTGAACAAATTGATACAGTAGAAATCTATATTGATGAACAGTTCTACTCTATTGTTCCTGTTGGTGGACAGCGAGGTGATGTTGAGAACGCATATCCCGATGCAGTAAGTTCTAGATATTCTGGTTATGCACAAACAGTAAACTTCAAGAGTTTATCGCCTGGGTTTCATACCATGCAAGTTGTAGCATATACTGTTGAAGGTAGTTATAACGTTATAACGTCCGAGTTCTGTGTAGATGGATTTACTGGTGAGTTTATCAGTGATTCTTCAAGTATAAATCTACAAACAGTAGATCGATTCCATACGGCTGAAAATGCTATGATATTAGAAGGTGTTTCAGTTGATAATGTCCTATATAATGTCGAGCTGGTATGGAACAAAGCCACACAGGGATTTATTATTGAGCAAACTACTCCTTATGAATATATCGATGGCGATTATTCTAAGCATTGTCGAGTATGCGCTCCAGATATGTAATTTTTTTGACGATAAATACGATTGCCACTTGACTTTTAAAACTGTTTAAGTTATAATGGCATATAACAATAGGGAGACGCAAAATGAATATAGAAGAGATTCTTGAAGTCGGAGTAGCTGTAGCGTGTTTAGGACTTCTCGTTACACTATAAACGTATAGTATTAAACCTATGCCTTTTGTGTCTGTGTTGGATTGTTGAAAAAGATCCAGAATTGTGTAGACTCAAGACTCGCGGTGAACAGTCCGCTATTATTGAGTTAGAGGTAGATTTATAAGTTATGGGTTTATAAATAGCATTAGAACACCCGGTTGTAGTCCTGAGTAGTAGACTCCACCCTGTACCATTTTAAACTGCTCCGTCTCCACGAAGATAAGTAGTGCCGACGTTAAACCATAGAGACCTAAGTATGTCTATAAAAATGCTTCGGTTGCCACCTCTCTCACAACACCGGCAATCGTTATCACTGAGGGTCCTGGGCAAGACGCTTAAACTGCCCACTTTATTAATGTTCAAGTGGAGATTATAATGTCAGATGACACACCCAAACCAGAAGTAGAAGAAAGTGGCGAGTATGAAAACTTTCTAGGTAAGAAAGCGACTGAATACATGGCTCCTTCTTTATCTGATGTTCTTGGTGTTGATCAAGAAGATTTACGTGGTAGTGTGAACCCAGTAAAAGAACATTGGGTTGATATGCCAGAATACGAACATAAGAAAGATGCTGGTCCACATAAGACCATATATGTTCATTTCCGCAATGAAGAAGATTACCAAGAATTTGCAAAACTAGTAGAAACTGGTTTGACTAAAAAGACAAAGAGTATTTGGTATCCGAAACAATCGATTACACCAAATTCTTTGTTACGTTGGATGCAGGAAGATTCTGATGAATCGTGAGAACCAATATCCTATTTACATAGTATCTAAGAACAGACATGAGTCCATGTTTACTTCTAGAAGTCTTGATAAGATGGACACGCAACATTACATTGCGATTGAACCACAAGACTATGATAACTATGTTACCGCGTTAGAAGAGTTTAATATTACTACTGCAACTCTTCTCACACTTCCGTTTAGTAATCATGGTGATGGACCAGGTAGAGCCCGCAATTGGTGTTGGGACCATTCTATGAAAAACGGATTTGATGCCCACTGGGTCTTAGACGATAATATACAATCGTTTTATAGATTCAATGATAACATTAGAATACGTGTTGGCTCTAGTGTGTTCTTTAGAGTAATGGAGGATTTCTTTGACCGATACGATAATCTTTATATTGCTGGTCCTCAGTACCGCTTTTTTATTGCACCCAATCAGAGTTATCCGCCTTTTGTGGCGAACACTCGTATTTACTCTTGCCTTCTTATTAGGAATGATTGTTCTCACAGATGGCGAGGTAGATATAACGAAGATACGGACATCTGCTTGCGAGTCCTTAAAGACGGAGACTGTACAGTCCAATTTAACGCATTCTTACAGGGCAAAGTTGCCACACAAACTGTAAAGGGTGGTAATTCAACTGAGTTCTATCACAAGGAGGGCATGGAAGAAGGACTGAGCGAGGAACAAGTTGCTCAGAAAGTAAAAGACAAAGGTGAAAGATACAACACTGATGGCACCATAAATAAATCACAAATGCTGGAAGATATGCACCCAGATGTTGCCAGAGTAGTTTGGCGTTACGGAAGGTGGCATCATTATGTTGATTACTCACCATTTAAGAAAAATAAACTCAGGGTAAAACAAGGAGTAAAATTACCCGAAAACAAAGTAAATAACTACGGTATGAAATTAGTTACCCTGGAAGAGAAAATAACTTAAAAAAAGGGTTGACAAATACTTTTATACCTGTTATAATGTGTATTGTAAGTTGGAAATTTAACTTAACTATTAAACTTTATTATTGAAAAACGGAGATCGTCTATGACAACTCAAACTGTAACAACTAAAACCGACCGCGTACTGGCAGCCTTCACAGCAGGTGAAGAACTCTCAGCGGGTCAATTGAAATCACGCTTTCAAGTCGGCAACCCTACCGCTACGGTATCTAGCCTACGAATGAAAGGTTATCCTATCTATCTTAACACTGGGTCGAAAGACTCGCGCGGTCGCGCTGGTGTATCTAAGTATCGATTAGGCACTCCAAGTCGTGCTGTAATCGCGGCTGGTTATCAGGCTCTAGCGGCACAAGCTAAGTCATAATTTAGCTATCGCACCAACTTACAGCACAAGGGGAGCTTCGGCTCCCCTTTTTTTATCTTACGGTAATTGTGTTTTCTCTGGCATTTGTTGGCACACTATCTGTTACCATAATTCTACCAGCACTGTCTCCTCTGCTAGGAGATTTACTGTAGATTTTAGGAATGCCCTTTGAGTCTTTGGCGTTAGGATCGAAAACTTGATCAACCCTCCTTGCACGTAAACGGAAATATAATCTTTTTTCTTTTGCGTATTTCTTTGCTTCAGTTAATTTACCATTTGTAAATTCTAAACAGTTAGTGTTCTTATCGTATCTGGTTACTGGATCCATTGCACCAATATACATAAAGTCTATAGGTCCACCCATATCTTTATTACCGACTACAATCTTTTCTTTAAACATTCCAGCAACTTCACCATATACGTCAGGAACTTTATCACCCGGTTCGATCTTCTTTTCTAGGTGTTTAAATGCGCCTTTCATAAATCTATCTGCCAGTCCCGGAACTGCTAGATTGATACCCTTTAGTCCACCACCAGCAAGTGATGGTGCGGATGGACCTTTCATAGATAATCCAACTTTCTTACCGTTATGTAAAGTTAGTTGAACATCAATATATGGCTCCGAGCCAGATACTTGTCTTCCTTGAAACTTATCTGCTTTGGTGACATTCTTAATTGTTGTGCCACCAGCTTTGATCTTTATAGCAACCCCATTCTTTTTAACAAGGTTGTTAATAGATGAAACAAATTTGTTTTCTTGTCTTTCTGCACTGGCTCCAGCCATGTTATTGTCCTGCTAGTGGGTTTTCTAATGCGATCTCTATCTGCTCTGTTATCTGTTTGCGGATATCAATCAACTCTTTACCGGTGTCTCTCTCAAGTTCATACAAACGTTTATCGGAATCTCTGATGTCGTTTGTCAAACTGTCTTGATCACCGTCAATTCTATTTATACTTTCCCTCATAACATCTTGGTTAGTCTGCATTGATCCTATCTTAGTCTCATATGCTTCAATGATTGTATTCTGACTCTCTACAGTTTCTTCCAATACTGCAATTGATTGGTTAATTGCTGACAGATCAGGAGCAACATACTCTTGTATCTGTTCTTTCATGTCCATGTAATCTTTATAGACCTCAAATCCTCCGTATAGAACACCAACCGCAGATGACAACGCCATCGCAATTGCTACCATTCTACCGCCTTTAAATTTGACGCCTCCTATTTCTATTTCTGCCATTAGTATTGACTCCTTATTAGTTGTTGTAGCGTACCGTGATTCTCTTTAGTCAGGTCATAGATCGTTCTGTTGTTATCTGATAAAGTCTTTCCCGTATACACTTGTTCTTGTAAGTAAACCATTTCACGTTCCGTTATTGCATTATTATAGTATGATGTCAAGTCTACACCAGTCGCTATTATTTCTAAAGCGGCTGTTTGCCCGATTGCGGCAGGGTTAGACTTTTCTTTCTTTGCTTCACGGTTGGCTTTAGCCATTCTTTCGGCTAGAGACTTCTCTTGTACTACTTCATTCATAAGCATATCGGTTACTGGTTCGATGATAGCAAATCCTATAGGTGCAGAGTCGCCCAAAGCAACGTTTTGTGTAACTTGCTCTATATTCATGCTTATCTGAGTACTGGAACTTCCCTCACCTGAGTCTCCTCCGCTCTCTCCAGTGATTGCTGTGTACATTTGAGCATCACTACCAAATATTGCGGCTGATGTGTAGTCTTGAGTACCAATATTACCGGTTTCGCTCGCTTGAAACGTTGATGAACCGTTATTTGAGCCGTCTGCAAACTGATTTGAGCCGTTATTTTGCGATCCTGAAGATCCACCGCTATTTTGTTGTTGATTTTGATTTGATTGACCGGAATTTTGTTTCATATCTTGTACATTACCGTTATTTTGTCTATTATTAGAAACATTTCCGTCATTTTGACTTGACCCTGTCCCAGTATTGCCGTTACCGCCACTAGTTGATGCGCTGTTAGAAGATTTTTGCTCTAAATTTGAAATTAATTTGCTTGTTGTTGATAAAGATAGTGCTACTGCGCTTCTGTTTCCACCTTTTCTAGTTTCTTTTGGTGCTTTTGCAATCGCTTCTACTGGTTCTAGGTCTTCTGTTAGTTCTTCATCAACTTCTTCTGGGCTTATTTCATCAATTTCTCTGTCCAACTCCAATTCTTCTTCCTCTAAAGCCCGCTCTTCATCGAATTGCTCTTCTAAACTTCTTTCGAAATCTTGAATCTCTTCAAATTGCTCTTCAAAAAATGGCTCTTCTACTATTGGTTCATTTGCTGTTGACATTTCTTCATTTACTGGTTCTGATGTATCAGGTAATTCATCTGGTCTTATCATTACCACTGAATAGGTTCCAACTTCTTGAAAGTCATCTTCGGTGGATTCAAAATTGGGTGCGGCTTGAAAGTCGAAGTTTTCTTCATCCATTCCGCTTTCTTGAAAGACTTCTGATGTTTCTCCGTAGCTTGATACGGACCCTGTTGCTCCAAAATCTTCCTCTGCATTTCCTCCAAATTGATCTTCGGTCTCGGTATTATAGCCATAAAATTCCTCCTCTGATACTCCGAAACTATCTTCAAATGATGATCCGTCATCCATTCCATCATCACTACCACTGGAAAATGGATCGCTGTCTTCCATACCAGTAATTTGACCATCATCTTGTCCAGTATCTGGTAACCATTCATCATCAAAAAAGCTATCGTCAACATAGCCGGGACAAAATTCAGAAAATTGTTGGTCGTTGATACAGTCTTGATCAAATACTGCGTCATCATATCCATCACAACCAGAATCATATAATGGATCATTTGTACATTGTTGTGCAAAATATGCGGCGGCATATCCAGTGCATGATGAGTCATTTAATGGATTAGAACAATCTGGTCCTGAAGAGTAACCACCGTCATTACCATACCACGCTCTACCACCAGGCACAGTTTCATCATGAAAGTCGATATCGAATTCGTCAAAATCAGCTTGTGCTGTGGCGAATGCTAATTGATTTAATTCATCTTTGTCTTGAGTTACGTCTCCAGTAAAGCCTACAAAAACACTATGGTTGGTAATGTCAACTTCATCATAAATGAAATCAAATGAATTATCAGTATGAAGATTTAATTGAAATGTGTTGGTGTTGTTATTATAATATTCGTGAAGATTGTACCACAAGAATGAAGATCCTTGATCACTTGTTTCATAAAAGTAACCAGAATTTGCGCCAATAGTTTTGTCTATTAGATCAGTCCATAATGGAGCAATCATGTAGCTGTATGATCCTATGTTTGCCCTGTTAGCTAAGTCTAACCCGTTACAACACCTACTATTGTTGTAACTATTATTACCTACACCCGTTGTAGGATCATAGAACATTAAGAAACCATTACTGGACATCCAAGTGTCAGTAAAAGTTCCTCCGTAATATGAAAAGCTGTGACCCAAGTTGATATGAACAGTACTATCATCAAATGTCGGACCATCCATAACTTGAGTCATATCACCTGGGCTAAGTAAGTCTGGTTGTCCTAAAACTGGTAAAGGCAGTAATAGTAATAGACTTAATAAAATACTACTCGCAAACGTCTTCATCAGGATACTCTCTACAGAAATCTTGTTTAGCCCAAACTCTATATTCCATATTTTTGTTTGATGCTAGTTTCTTTCCATTCTGTTTGTCGAATACACCATCTGGCATTCTTTCTGGTGATTGTTGCCATCTTTTTAATGCGTCATCACCAATCTCGCCTTGGAACGGACAAGGAGTACCTGCCATTCTCATTGCTTCCCAAACTCTTTCGTCTTGACACATTAAAGATACTGCGGCTACTTTCATGCCCATATCATACATTGTTTTGGACAGTTTGATTCTTTCACAATTCATATCTCTAACTGACTTACCAGCCGCCAATCCAAAAATCTGTGTTTGAACTGCGCCACTGACACCAGTAGTACATAAATCTTGTGAGTATGATGAACCAATGCTAGGTGCAATTGCACTAGGTGGAGGAGACTTGATAGTAGTCTCTGACTTGTTGATGTTTTCGTTTCTGTTATTATTCGTATTCTCGCTCTTTACTTCGGATGTTGATTCCGATGTAGAATTATTGTTGTTAGTGTTAGTGTTATTACTTGTGCTGTCACTATTAACACTTTGATTCACATTAGAATTAGAGTTAGAGGTAGAATTCGAAGTTGAATTTACAGTACTATTATTTGTGTTGTTATTATTTGAAGTGCTGTTTACCGTACTATTGTTCGTATTGACATTAGTATTGTTATTTGTATTTGTGGAAGTACTTGTATTCGTATTTACGTTCGTATTGGAATTGGTATTTACGTTTGTGTTACTAGAAGTACTATTTATGGTACTATTGTTATTATTGTTATTTGTGTTTGTGGAAGTGTTTGTATTATTGTTGGTATTGGTGCTGTTGTTCGTACTAGTATTAACATTTGTGTTAGTATTAGTATTGGTGTTCGAACCAGTGTAATTGGTTGTGTTGGTATTAGTGTTAGTATTGGTAGACGTATTTGTGTTGGTGTTCGTGTTGGTATTATTGGAAGTAACATCCGACGTGGTATCAGTCGTATTGTTAATAGTGGTAGTTGTGTCCTGCGCCAACGCCATTGTCGCAACCAACGACAATGATACAGCCAAAATAACGCCTATGTGAACGCGCTTCATGTTCTCTCCTAAAGATAAGTTTAATTACAGTCTTACTGAACTGTACCATAATCTGATCAAATCACTTATAATTAAGAGCAACTTCCGCTTGACATTCCTATAGTTATACTGTATAATGCTATTTATAATGAATCAATCTGTGAGAGGTCTATATGCGTATAATCCATACATACAACTCTTCAACCCGCAAAAAGAAGCCTAGAGGTAAAGGTTGGCGAGAAAGAGAAGAGGCTCATCGTAAGCATCTCAAAAAACTGGGCATCGATCCAGATGCTAAACCCAAGAAAAAAGAGTTCGTTGAATACAAGCCAAAAACTTCTGCAAATCACCAGAGGTCTTTGGAGCACCGTGATAAATACAAGAGTAGAGATGATGTGAATGGTTCATGTCATAAGAAAGAGCAAATGGTTTATACGGGTACGTTAATTAAGGGTATAGCGACAATGCATAAATCCAATGCAGTTCCTGTAACAAACCAGAAACAAGCAGAAGAGATTTCGCGGATGGCAAAATGAGAAAAGCGGTACTAAAACAAAACAACTCTTGGGCACCTATAACTTTACTTATAGGACAATTGGTCGCACAACTATCATTGATACCAATGATCATGTATGCTCATGCATGGGAATGGATACCATTTGTAATTATGTATTGTGGCATGATGTTAGGTGTTACAATGGGATATCATCGATATTGGTCACACAATTCTTTTAAGTGTCCTAAATTTATAGAATACTTAATGTTATTCTTTGCTCATATTATGATGATTGGTCCCGCAATTACCTGGGCAGCCAATCACAGAGAACATCATAGATATGCTGACACAGAAAAAGATCCACACTCTCCACACCATAGAGGGTGGCTTCTTGCATACTTTGGACAAGTCCTAATTAATATCAATTTCAAATATGCAAGAGACTTACTCAAAAAAGAATTATGCAGAGATCAAGTAAAATATTACTGGCAAGTTATAGGAGCATGGGCCGCTCTCTTGTTTGTGATAGATCCTCTTGCTTTAATATATGCATGGTTAGCACCAGCAGGTGCCGCTAAGTTAATTGGCTCTTTGGTATTTACGTATTCCCATAGAGGTAAAGAAGCGCACAGTGATACTTGGTTAGGTCTTATAACACTCGGTGAAGGATTCCATAAAGCACACCACGATCATGGCAATAGACAAATTCTATGGCATAGATTCGATATTGGAGGACAGTTAATCAGACTTATTGATAAAACTGCTTAGATATGAATTTTAAATATGTACCCTTTGTGGCTGATAGATTTGATTATGATTATTGTAGAACACACCCGTATCGCAATCAACTAGAAGCACATCCAATTGCAAATGAAGATGACATGGCTTTGCTCCATGAGCATCTTACGGACTGGGAAAAAGCTATTATCATTGCAGGAAGTTATTACTTTATTTGGGATAGCTATGACCAGAAAAGAATAACAGAACAATCGGACAAACTAATCAGCATTGAAGACTGTCAATTCTCTTCAGATGTCCATGCAAACTCTACCAGTCTTATTAAAGAATATGTAGAAACATATCAAGGTACTTTTAGTTTCTTGATGGGTAACAATGACTACAGACCTAAATCAGATAGCTACTTTAAACACGCACATCAACCTACAGAGATTGATGGCAAAACATACGAAGACACTTTCACGATTATCTATCCTATACATCTAGAAAATGACGTTATAGAAGAGTTCAAAATTTTCTATGTGGAAGAAGAAGGAATCTACAAGCTATTAAAAGCACCATTGACTTATCCAGAAGGAGATGTTAAAAGTATAAGATTTCCTAAAAAGGGTGAAGCACTCTTGATACACTTTAATTCATGTAAGGGTATTCATTGGATAGACGGACTTACTAATAATAATTTTATGGCTCATGCATTTGATTCTGTCAATATGAGGAAAGAACTATGCTAAAGAAACGAGATTTGCCTGTTGTTGCTCCTATTCCAGGAATACGATTTAACTTGGATAAGATTAAAGAAGAACTTGCTAAGATAGAACATCTATGGGAAGACATCTACAAAGCTAATCCCGGCATAACAAAATTACATGATCCATCTTTTGTTGATAATGCATATGCAAACTTAAAAGAGATTCCCCTGATGGTAATGTCACCAGAGAATATGGCAAAAGCTGATGACTTTGAACTTGAAGATTTGGGTGCTACTCTTAGAGATAGAATTCGTAATAAGAAAGCGAAGGGTGATAACTTACCACCAACTGCAAATGAGATGTTGTGGGATTATCAGACTGATGCTTGTAAGGGTACTTACTTTGAAGAAGCATTAGCAGGACACTTTTCTGCACCAGTTTGTCGTGCTAGACTACACTTTCTTGCACCAGGTATGAGTTTACAACCACACATTGATTATGATCCATCTTATGGTGTTAGAATAGTCTGTCCTATATCTGGTACTGACGAATGTATCAATCAGTTTTGGGTAAACGGTGAGTATCAAGAACATAATCTGCCAGCAGACGGGAGAGTTTGGTTTTTGAATACAGGATTTAAACATGGCGTAGTAAATAATGGTACCGAACCACGCATTGCATTATTAGCTACATTGAAGAGTCAGGAAGATATAGAATGTTTGAAATTAGTATCATAGAGTATGATGGCTCTAAAATAAAAAGAGAACAGATAGAGAACTTTAGAGAGTTATCTTTTAAAGAAGGTAATGACAGTCTGGCATATGACAAATATGACCCAGACAAGACTGGTCAGACGTTTTTAAATTATGTTGATGGCAAGCTGGCTTCATTGAGTGTTATAGAGCCAAGTCATTACACTGGTGATCCAACTGTAGCCGCAAGAGGTTGCAGACTTCACATTGCCACTGAATTTAGACCTGCTTGGTTAGGATTGCTTCATGCACCTAAACAAATTATGTGGGCAAAAGAAAATGGGTTTAAAGTATTTTTCTTTACGCATGATATTCGTAACAGAGCAATTAATGCAATGTATCAAAAACGAAGATTTGGTGGAGCAGTTACCGAGTTACAGAAACAGATGGAATGGATGTGGACTTCAGATTGGTATCAGGACTTGACTCTTGATACAAGGCTATTATTTCAAGTCGATGAAAGGTCTGACTTATTACAGTATGTTTATTACTGGACACTTGAAGATGGTTATGTATGGCAACCACCAAGTAATGTTGTTTGGTATGAACATAATGGTAGAATAAAACCTAGTGTATCAGAAAAGGAAATAATAAATGCACATAAGTGATAAAGTTGTAGTAAGTTGGTTCAACTTTCTCAGAGATAATGTAGATAACCCAGAAGTAACTAAAAGATATTACGAATGCTTTTGGGAAAGTCAATTAAAAAGCAAACAAATAGTATTAGACTTAATTGATTCTATGGACATATATCAATGTTATATTTTTGGTGGATGGTATGGGTTGTTAGCACAGATACTTACAGATTCTAGGCGATCACATCACCCCATAGTATCTGTTGATATCGATCCTAAGTGTGAAGTTGTAATTAATCGATACTTTAATTTTGATGGTGGTATTGTTGCTAACACAGGCGATATGGCAACATATAAGTATAAGATTCGTCCTGATCTAGTTATCAATACAAGTACAGAACACGTTGATCAAAAAACTTATGATGCTTGGTATGATAATATACCATTAGATACTGAGTATATTATACAAGGTAATAATCTAGTAATACCAGAACATATCAGACTTGCAGATGACATTAATCATTTTAAAGAAATAAATCGATGCACTAAAGTTATTGAGAAGATTGTTACAGATTGTCCTGGACCAGATGGCATCTTTCAGAGATATACTATCAAGGGCGTTAAAGTATGACCCCATTGGAATATTATGAAAAGATAAAAGAAGACTATGATAAGATTTCTCCTTCAATGTGTGTATTGAAGTGGGAACACCTAGAGATGCATTTAGGTTCTGCACAAAGTCATTCTTGCTTTCATGTTCCAATGAAACATATAAACGAAGATGAAGACTTTCACAATACAGAACAGAAGAAAGAAGTACGTAATCAAATGCTTGATGGTGTTAGACCATCTGAGTGTTCATATTGTTGGAAAGCAGAAGATGCTGGTTCTTGGTCACCAAGAATAACACTAGCACCTATTCATACATTAAAAGACAAAGACATTATAGTAAAGACTGCATCGTTACCTAGAAATGCTGACGTATATCCAAAGTATCTAGTAATGAGTTTCAATACTAAATGTCAATTAAAATGTTCTTATTGCGGAACTCAAAGTAGTTCTTCTTGGTATGAAGAAATTAAAAATGATGGTCCATGGGATGTAATATCAGATGAAAGTTCTCGTGGATATAATTTAAATGGCAGAGAAACATTATATACAGGTGATGATAACGCTATGACTAAAAAGTTTTGGGAATGGATAAAACAAGCAGTGATGCATCTACACACAATTAGACTTACTGGTGGTGAACCTCTGCTAAGTGAGAACACATTTAAACTTGCTAAGTTTATTAGAAATCATCCTAACGGAGAAAATATTGAGTTTAACGTAAATAGTAATCTTTGTGTATCTGATAGACGAGTAGAAAGAATTATCGATACAATGAAAGATATGAAAAAACCTAAAGTGTATGCTAGTATAGACAGTTGGGGACCTCAAGCAGAGTATATTAGACATGGATTAAAAGTTGATATGTTTGAGCGCAATCTAGAAAAACTAGTAGATGCCAAGATAGACGTTGGTATTATGTCTACTTTTAACTTCATGAGTATTCCAAATTACAAAGAATTGCTTGATGTTATCTTGGACTTTAAAGGACTTTCTTGGATTAAAGGAGATGCAACTTTTCTTTTAGATACACCACATATGGTTTATCCAAAACATTTATCTGCATTGATTACAGACGATAAACAACTTGACAACCTACGTGAACTGGTGTATTATATGAGTACTCATGTAGATGACAATGATGTTACTAAATTTAACTCAGGCGAGTATGCTAAGTTTGAGAGAGTACTACAGTGGGTAGAAAAAAATAGATTTACTGGTAACGAATTGATCAAACACAGAAAAGACTTCAGAGCATTTGTTGATGAACACGACAAAAGAAGAGGTACAAACTTCATCGAGACTTTTCCTGAACTAGAGTATTTTTACGAGATGTGTAATGGCTGAAAAAGGAACGAATGAATATTGGATAGATGAATTAAAAGAAAAACGAATTAAGATAAATGATATAAGCCCTTCTTTTTGTTCTGCCAAATGGCTACAAACTACTCTGATGTTACAGAATGGTTATAATCACTCATGTCACCATCCTTCACCCCATAAGATTCCCGTAGAAGAAGTTCTAGAGAATCCTGCCGCCCTGCATAATAGTCAATATAAGAAAACTCAAAGAGATAAGATGCTTTGTGGTGATAGACCTAAAGAATGTGACTATTGTTGGAAGATCGAAGACCTAGATAAAGAATACTTTTCTGATAGACATTATAAAACTGCTGATTGGTGGGCATGGGATAAAATAGATGAAATAGCAAATAGTGATCCTTACGATGATGTATATCCTACTTATCTAGAAGTATCATTTAGTAATGCTTGTAATTTTGCTTGTGCATATTGCTCACCTGAAATATCATCTACTTGGATGCAAGACATTCAGAAAGACGGAATATATCCAGTTAAGTTTGGTTCACATGATTTGAATTATTTAAAAGAAGTTGGTAAGTTTCCATTCAAGAATAGTGAACCTAACCCATATGTTGATGCTTTTTGGAAATGGTTCCCTGATGCATTCAAGCATCTAAAAGTATTTCGTATAACTGGTGGCGAACCTACAATGTCAAAAGATTTTTGGCGAACTGTTGATTATATTGTAGAACACCATCATGAAAATCCAGAACTTAAAATAGGAATCAATAGTAACTTAGGTACAGACCCGCGTCTGATTGAAAGACTTATTGCGTCTGTTATAAGACTTGAATCGCATGGCATTGAAGTCGAGATATTCACAAGTGCAGAAAGTACTGGTAATAAAGCGGAGTATGCCAGAGACGGTATTGTATATAATGAATGGATAGAAAACATAGAACGTATGTTGATAGAAACCAACTGTCGAGTTGTTATAATGACAACGGTAAACATATTATCAATATCTACAATGCAAGATTTCGTTCAAGATATAATGGACTTACGTATCAAGTTTAATCAGAATTTGGCACATAATAGAATACCTTTAAGTGTAAACTACTTACGTTATCCACCACATTTACAATGTACTTTATTGTCTTCTGTTTATCGTGAAACAATGGCAAACAAACTAGAAGTATTTTGTGAGGGGTGGTTGAAGTATGATTCACCAGATAAATTTGCTAGACTCTACTTAGAAGAGTTTGATCAAATAAAACGATTGTGTGATTATCTGAGAACGGAGCCAGTCGCTGATAAATACAGAGAAGACTTTGCAAACTTTATACGTGAATATGATAGACGTAGGGGAAAGAATTTTGAAGAAACTTTTCCTGAATTGATTACAGATATGGAGAAATGGTAATGGCAGTAAAATACATTCACGTTAATATGCATAAAATTCGTGCTAACAAAAAGCATGGAACAAATGAACCCGTCTTAACTGTAAAAGAAGGAAGAAAAAATACTTACGGGCATAGTGTAAAGATACATGGTCCCAGTGAGGTTATATATGGTGGTAATGATAAACCATTATTACCATGTGGTGCTAGAGTTGTTATTAAAACAGAAGCGGATGTTGACATTGACTAAAGATAATGATTTAATTAAATACCGTAAAGATATTCTTGATACAAAATCTAAAAGTTTTTGTGGTGCAAAATGGTATAATGCTACCACATGGCTAGGCAGTGGCACTACTGCATCTTGCCATCACCCACCCGCTCACAAAATTCCATTAGAAGAGATTACAGTAGATCCGTCTGCTATTCATAATACAAAGCATAAGAAAGCCATGCGTAAAATGATGCAACGTGGCGAAAGACCTAGAGAGTGTGAGTATTGCTGGAAAGTTGAAGACATGGAAACTGATGCTGTTAGTGACCGTGTATACAAGTCAATAATCTATACTGAAGATGACTTGAAAAAAGCACATGAAATGGATTACAATGAAAGTGTTGATTTAAAAACATTTGAAATCTCTTTTGATCGTACTTGTCAATTGGCTTGTTCTTATTGTAACTCAAGTTTTAGTACTACTTGGGCAAAAGATATAACCAAAAAAGGTCCTTATCAAAATCTAGTATCTGATGGTGCTGGTGCATTTCAACATGATGGTGCATGGGCAGAACCATATGGTAAAAGAGAAGAGAACCCATATGTAACTGCATTTTGGGAATGGTGGAATGATGGTCTATCTAAAAGTCTAGAAGAACTGCGTGTTACTGGTGGTGAGCCTTTAATGTCAGATCAAGTCTGGAAACTATTTGATTGGTTTGGTGAAAACAAAACAGATATGAGATTTGCTATTAATTCAAACTTGATGGCAAAAGATTCTCTTATTGATTCAATGATTGAGAAGACACAGAAGGTAGATCAGTTTCATCTTTATACTAGTTGTGAAGCAACCGGATTACAAGCAGATTACATTCGTGACGGTCTACATTATGAAACTTGGAAAAACAATGTTTACAAAATACTGACTCATGGTAAACTTAGTGGTTGTAATATTATGATGACCATTAATAGTTTATGCTTGTTTAGTATTACTGATTTTCTTGATGATGTATATGATATGAAAATTCATACTGGACTAAAGGCTCCTGTTGTTAGTTTGAACTTATTACGTTTTCCTAGTTTTCAGTCACCGCTTGCTTTACCAGATCATATTAAAGATCATTGTCGAAAGCAACTACAAGATTGGTGGGAAGAAAAGAAAGACTTAAAACTGTGGCATGAATTTGAGCGGGCTAGTATAGAACGTCTTATTGACTATCTTGTTACTGTTGACGCACCACACAGACGTACAAGTGACAAGATGACATTGTGGAGAGACTTTAAAACTTTCTACGCTCAATATGATGAAAGAAGAGGGTTGTCATTATCTGTATTTCCTAAAATACTTACAGACTGGGTAGAAACTATTCCTACTACAGAAACTATTCCATTAAAAGAAATGATTGACGGAGACAGTACACGCCAATATGCTGATGATCCAGACTTAAAGAAAATTGCAGATGAGGAAGGTTGGGTTTTAAAACCAGATAGTAAAAACATTGATAAGCCTTTGGCATCATATGACGAAGAATGAGTTATCTCCATATTTTTGTGTTGCACCCTGGACTCATACGTATGTAAGTCCTCAAGGTGAAAGGCGCTTGTGTTGTGCTAGTAGAGAAGACGCTTCTTTTCAAAAACAATATATTGACTCTGGTGATAAAGCTGGTAAGTTCGAACCAGATACATTAAAAGAACATTGGAACAGCGAGTATATGAAAGATATACGTAAGCGTATACTTGCTGGTGAAAAGATATCACAATGTGAGGTATGCAATAGTCAGTTATTAAATCTACATACATATAAACAGTACTTTACAGAAACATTGTTTCCACATAAAGTAGAAGATATAATTGCTAAAACTGAACCAGACGGTCATTATAATGATCTTCCTGTTTCTTATGATTACCGCATATCTAATCTATGTAACTTTAAGTGTAGAATGTGTGGGGACCAACTGTCTAGTAGTTGGGAAGCAGAAAATAAAAAGAACGGTCGCTTACAAGATCAACCTTGGTTAGAACCAGCAACTAGAAAAAATATAGACACATTTCAAAAAGAAGTTTTAGAAGAAGAACTTCAAGCCGCAGTAGATGAAAGACGTATTGAAGAAATTTATTGGGTTGGTGGCGAACCTCTTATGTGGGAACGTCATTGGACTATATTAGAACAATTAGTTTACGATGGTCAAGCAAAAGATGTTACTCTTAGATACAACACAAATTTAAGTAGAGTATCTTATAAGGGTATAGAATTGTTTGATCTTCTTCCTAAATTTAAGCACGTTAATTTATGTGCGAGTATAGATGGAGTAGGAAAGGTTGGGGAATATATTAGAACCGGACTCAAATGGGAAGAGTGGTTGGAAAACTTCAAACGTGGTTTACCGCTTATTAATAATTTTGGTAATGATGCCATGGTCTTTGATGTTACTCTTACTACTCCAGGATTATTTGGTCTTAAAGAACTCTTTGATGTTGTTACTGAACTTAATGTAAAATCGTATTTCAAGTTTACTTTTGCATTTGATCCTAGTGTTGTTATGAGTCCTCTGTGTTTACCTAAAAGCATTTTGGAAGATACTGTACAAGAACTGCTAGAATATATCGAACCCAGAATGACAGATAAGACTCATGTTTATAAAACATCTCTTGTGAATCTATTGAATAGACAAACTTTTGAAGAGCAGTGGCCAGATACTTATAAACAAGGAATAAAAAGTGGCAAAGGACATATGGAGTATATTGATAGTATACGAAATGATGACCTAAATTTTAGAGATACACTTTCTAATGATGCAAAGATTTGGTGGGATTCTATATGATAGTTGTTATTGCAAATTATAGAACTGGTTCATCTACGCTGATTAAAAAGTTACATGGAGAAACTGGACTCAAGTTCTTTTCACAATATACGGGTGAATGGTGTCACGGCTTCAATGGTGGTTATAAAAAGCCAGATTCTGATATAAAATTATATAAAATAATGCCTGATAATATTGGCCATAATGAATCGTTATTTAAAAAAGAATATCTTGAATGTGCTGATGATTTAATTTTTTGTTTAAGAAAAGACATAAGAGCCCAAGTTAATTCTATGATGTATTCTTGGGCTTTTGACTGGTGGCATCCAGGAAAAAAATTGCCAGATACAAGAAAAACACTTACCGATTATGATAATAAAGTGATAATAAGAACTATTATTAATAATCTTAAACTTCAAAAAATTTGGTATAAAGAGTTTGGTGGTAAAATTATGTTTCTTGAAGATAGAGAAGATAAACACGAAAAATATGATAAACATGATACACCAGATTTACTGGATATTCCAGACTATGATCTTGAAATAGTAGACGCAGAGGAATATTTTAATGAGTAAAACTTTTTGCCCTTTGCCATGGACACATTTAGCAACTCACCCACAAGGTGAATTGACACTTTGTTGTGAAGCAGATCATACACAAGGTATTTCTGAGTCATTTGATACAGATGAATTCAATCAAAGAAAGCCAAAAACACTACATACAACCAAATATGATTTTGACTTAATACAGAACAGTGATTCGTTTAGTAAAGTTAGAAAACAAATGCTTAATGGTGAAGAGCCTGTTCAGTGTACGAGATGTTTTGATTTAGAAAAAGTAGGAATAAAATCAAAGAGACAGTATGAATCTGATAGATTAAACTTCAATGAATTTAGAGCGATAGAGATAACAAATAAAGACGGTACAATAAATGATGTCTCATATGAATTTGTTGAGTTACGTTTGGGTAATCACTGTAACTTAGCGTGTCGTTCTTGCAACCCATTGTCAACTAGCCGTTGGATAAAAGATTGGAATACTGTAAATCCAGATAACCCACTTTCTTATGATAAGAATCTTTTTAACTGGCCACTTGATACTGATTTTTGGGAAAAGTTGTTAGAACATTCTGATACTCTTAGATATGTTTACATTAATGGAGGAGAACCACTTCTCATTGATAAACATAAACAGTTTTTAATTGATCTTGTAGAGTCTGGTAGATCGAAAGATATTACGTTAGTATATTCTACTAACTGCACAGTTATTAATCACACATATGAAGAAGTTTGGAAAAACTTTAAGCACGTACAACTTATGATATCAATCGATTGCTTAGAAGAAAGAAATTCTTTTATTAGACACCCATCAAAGTGGGATGTTATTACACAAACTTTAGAATGGATAAAAAAGGTATGTGAAGCAGATAATATTTCATATAACATAATGCAAACGGTATCTACATACAACATATTATACATGAAAGAGTTTCACGAATACTTTTCTTTTGCTCCATATATTTCTATGAACTTTGTTACTGATCCATCTTATCTTGATCCTGCATTGTTGCCACAAAAAATAAAAGATGCTGTTGTTGCTAAATTTCCTAATCAAACAGTAATTGATTACTTGACAAAAGGCAAAAGTTCTGATAATATGACAGAGTTTTATCAGAAGACCTTGAAAATGGATGAACTGAGAAACAATAACTTTAAACAAACTTTTCCAGAACTATACGATATGGTGTACCTTTATGTCTGATAAATTTTTCTGTGTAGCGCCATTCGTTCATCTATATGCTCATACGACCGGTGAAGTAAAGACTTGTTGTGTTGGCAATACTACTTATGGTTCTTTAAAAGAAAAGACTATAGAAGAGATATGGCACAGTGATGAATATAAGACGTTGAGAAGAGATTTTATTGCGGGAGAGATTACACCTGAAATAGCAAAAAATTGTAGTACTTGTATCAATTTTGAAAACTCTAATATTCACTCTTTGAGAGAAGGTCTTAATGATGAATTCAAAGCATTTGCTGAAATAGATGAAAATGCAGATGTAAATCTATTGTATATGGATTTTAGATTCAATAATTTTTGTAACTTCAAATGTCGTGGATGTTATCATGAATACAGTAGTTCGATTCATAACGAAGATAAAGGTTCTTCACAAGACCTTATCTTTGCTGGTAAGACAGAAGAAGATTTGTTTGATCAAGTTTATCCTTATTTACCAGACGCACAAAAGATTTATTTTGCTGGTGGTGAACCACTAATTCAATGGGAACATTGGAAAATATTAGACAGACTAGAAGAATTGAACCGCACTGATATGAAACTTGTATATAATACAAATTTTAGTACCATGAAATATAAACAAAGACATATAACAGAATATTGGAAAAAGTTTAGTGATGTAAAACTCTTGTTAAGTTTAGATGGTATGGAAAAAGGAGCAGAGTATTGGAGAAATGGTACTAAGTGGGATAAATTGGTAGAAAACATTAAGAAAGTTAAGAAAGAAACTCCGCACGTTTATATGGGAGTAACTTGTACTGTTGGATGGGCTAATCTGTATACTGCAATGGATTTTATAGATTATTGTGCTGATAGTGCGAATCCTAACGATGTAGATGATTTTACATTCTTAGATCCAGTAAGAATTAACATTAATGTGTTAGAACAACCAATACACTTCTCAACTCAAAGTGTTCCTGATTGGAAAAAAGAAGAACTTGAAAAAAGAATCAGAAAAACCTATGATAAATACATTAGCATGGGATTCGAAGATGATTCTTTGTTGGCTAGAAATCTTGTTGCCTTGATTAATTTTATGTGGGCAAAAGAAGGAGACTCTAGAAGAATAAAAGGGGGTTGGGACCAGATAGTAACGCGAAGAGATGAATTAAGAGATGAGAATTTCTTTGAGGCATTCCCAGAACATATAAACATGAAAGAGATAATTGAATGAGTGATGATGTAATTTTTCCTATTAAGACGGCAACTTCTTGTCAGTTTAAATGGTCTTGGAGTACAATATTTTTATCAAAGGGTACATCAACGAGTTGTCATAGATGTAACCACTGGGAATTTGATTTAAGTACCATTAAAGACTTTCATAATCTTCCTGGTAAAGTTGGTGACAGAGAGAAGATGCTTGATGGCTTATGGCCAGGGAATGGTTGTGAGTATTGTAAAAAGATTGAAGATGCTGGTGGCTCTAGTGAGAGAACTGCTTGGATCAATAAGAAAGATTTGATACCACCAGAAATTGTTGCGGGCGATCTTAAAGCAACTAAAGTTACTCCACGTTTATTAGAAGTTTACTTTACCAACGTTTGTAATCAAGCGTGTACATATTGTACTCCTCAGTTTAGTTCTGTTATTGAAGCAGAATATAAAAAGCATGGACCTATTGCCGCTAATCCTAGTTATATGATACACAAAAGTGTGGATAACTATCCTCTATATCTACAAAAATTTTGGGAATGGATGGTAGAAAATTCTCATCATCTATATGAGTTTCAGACACTTGGTGGTGAGCCAATGTATCAAAAAGAATTTGATCAGTGTTTAGACTTCTTTGATAAACATCCTAATCCAAATCTTATTTGGAGAATTTTTAGTAACTTAAAACATGACGAAGAAAAATTTAAAAAGAAGATTCAAAAAGTAAATGATCTGATTGCCAAAAAGAAGATACGAGAGTTTCATATTGTTGCTAGTCAAGATTGTTGGGGACCTCAAGCAGAGTATGCCCGTTATGGAATGGACTTAAAAAATTGGGAAACAAATTTAAGATATTGTTTATCTCAAGGCGTACCAGTCAATATACATATGACGATCAGTGCAATTACTGTACCTACTTTAGGTGATTTCATTGATAAGATTTATAGTTTGCGTCAAGAATATAAAGCTGGACTATGGATTAGTTCGAATACAATTGTTAGACCAGAATGTTTAGATCCTTATATATTTGGCGATAAAATTGCTTTCTACTTAGAAGAAGCAATCTCTAAAATTACTGATCCCAATGATAAAGAACAAAAAGAATGTTTAGAGGGCATTCTTAAAGGAATGAATACAAGCACTCTGAATGTACCACAAGTAATTGCATTTGAAAAATATTTAGATGCAATTGACTTACGAAGAAATACAAACTGGAGAAAATTATATCCGGTTATAAGTGATATAGTGAAAGATGTTACGGAGAATATAATTGGCACTGGATAATCCTCCAATATCTTTCGATCAAGGAGAAAAAATAATATCTTTGTTGGAGCATATGATCTGGTTGTTAGAAGATCAGAATTCCACAAAAGAGATTTCTCATAGAGAGCCTGGCACTTTGCCTATACCTGCTTTTGGTAGATATGAACGTGCTGAATATCCTGAAGTTTCTTTTAATTTATTCTTTGATAGATCCAAAGAAAGAATAGAGAACCCAAATGGTAATGGCGAACTTCTTTATCCACCTAATGGCAGTGATAATAAAGTTTTATACGATACTATTGCACCCCTGATAGGTCACATAAACGGTACGGTTAGAATATATGATGTTAAAGACTATGAATCTGCTTCAAAAACTTTCGGTAAAAATGATGTAAACATTTATCCTATAGATTTGTGGTTAGAGTTTCCAAAAATGTTTGGTAATTGTATATCAAATATATCTGTTAAAGCAAGAGAGTTGATTGCAGATAAAAAACTCTCTTTGTTCTTACTTCTTATGGGAGAATCTTTTGGTTGTGATGAGCATCAATGGATAAAAAAACTTTCTCAGTCTATTATAGGTCATGGACTTGCTGATAGTAAAATTGCAATTTCTTGTGCTGATTTAAAATTTAACAAAAATTATGAACAATGGTGTGAAGTGAATCCTGAAATTCCTGCACAGTTTAAATTTAAGAACATAGTTCCTTTTGAATATTTTCAGTTGTTATACTTAATTCAATATTTAAGCAGAACTGGTAGATGGATGCCAGAAGGTAAACCAGCAAAATATGCAACTGAAGGAACATTAAAACCTTTGTCTGAAGCAGAAGTAATGTTAAATGTTCCTAATTCAGAATCAAAGAAAAAAGATTTTATGTGTATGAATGCTAGAATAAGACCACATAGAATTGCAATGATATCGGAACTTCATAGACTAGGAATGCATGATAACTTCATTAGTTTATTATTTAGAGGTGAATCAACGGATACTATTACAGGTAGAGGAAACTTACACACGTATATCAAAGAACAATTCTTTGAAAATGAACAACAAGTCGAATGGTTTGAAACCATGTTTGTCAAAAATAGATTAAAAAGACGTATTATAATGGATGCCCATGAAGAAGTTATTAGTGATGATAGAATACTTAATAAGAAATATTTTGAAGAGTCTTACTTTAGTCTTGTAACCGAAACTAATTTTGGTTTACCTTTTTATGATAACCCAGAATTTGCTCTTTATATGCGTAAAGAACCATACAATAGAACAATGTTTATTACAGAAAAAACTTTTAAGCCCCTTGCATATTTTCATCCAATACTCATGTTAGGATCTCCTGGAACTTTGGCTTTTTTACAAGATGAGGGGTATGAGACATTTCCAGAAATGTTTGATGAGTCTTATGATTTAATGACAGATGATAAAGAAAGATTTAATGCTGTTGTTAATCAAGCATACACTTGGAGTAAAAAATCAGATGCAGATAAAAGAGAAATCTATGATAGTGTTAAGAAAAAACTACATCACAATCATGAACATTTTATAGGCAAATATAATAACTTGAAAAGAAGACAGAATAACTATTTTAGATATATTGGAGGAGTACTCAGATGAGAATTGGGTTTATTGGTTTTGGTAAATTAGGTCAGCCATGTGGAGAAGTAATTTCAGAAAAAGGACATGATGTAGTTGCATATGATGTAGCCGATGTAGACACTACTGTAGAAATGAAAGATTCTATTGAAGAGGTTGTTAAAGATAGAAACATTGTATTCATTGCTGTGCCTACACCACATGATCCAGCATATGATGGTAGCGCACCAACATATCATTTACCACCAAAAGACTTTTCATATGACATTGTAATTGATGTTATAAAAGAAGCAAACAAACACATGAATAAAGATCAATTGTTGGTTCTTATAAGCACTGTGTTGCCGGGCACTGTACGTAGAGAGTTTGTACCATTAGTTACTAACACTAGGTTTGTATATAATCCATATTTAATTGCTATGGGCACAGTAGCGTGGGATATGGTAAATCCAGAAATGGTAATGATAGGAACAGAAACGGGAGAGACAACAAAAGAAGCTGGTGAACTTATTTACTTCTATGCAACTATTATGGAAAATGATCCTCGCTATGTTGTGGGTACATGGGATGAGTGTGAATGTATTAAAGTATTTTACAATACGTTTATTAGTGCCAAGATCGGTCTTGTGAACATGATACAAGATGTTGCAGAAACACAGGGCAATATTAATGTAGACGTTGTTACCAATGCACTTAAAGATAGTACCCAAAGAATTATGGGTCCTTCTTACATGAAAGCTGGAATGGGAGATGGCGGTGCTTGTCACCCAAGAGATAATATTGCATTAAGATATATGGCAGATAATTTAGATTTGAACTATGATCTTTTTGCAGAAATAATGAAAGCAAGAGATATGCAAGCATCAAATATGGCATCGGCTATACTTAATTTAGGAGATAAGATTTACTTTACTTCAGACAGTTATAAACCAGGTGTTTCATACACTGCTGGTAGTTACAGTCTATTAGTACAAGAGTATGTAAAAGAAATGGAAGGTGAAGTGGTAGATGATATTGCAGAAGCAGATGTCATTGTTCTTGTACACCCAGAAGAAACTACGGCAGAAGAACTTGGTAAACATCAAGTTATATTTGACCCTTGGAGAAAATTCACAAGTGATACAAACAAAGTAGTACATTATGGTAATACGAGAATGCAATGACTATTGAGCAAAAAATAAAAGACTATTGGAATGCTCAACCCTGTAATATCAATCATAGTAAAGAACCTTTCGGTACTGTAGAATATTTTGACAGTGTAACCACTAAACGCTACAAAGCTGAACCACATATATTAGATTTTGCAGGGTTTCATCTGTGGCGAGGCAAACGTGTTTTAGAAGTAGGATGTGGTATCGGAACTGATGCAGAGCAGTTTATGCGACACGGAGCAGAATATACTGGCATTGATATCAGTGACGAAAGTTTGCGTATTTGTGAACAAAGGGCTGATGTACAAGGATTAAAGGGTAAGTTTATTAATCGAAGTGCTACTGAAAATCTGGAAAACCTTGGCAAGTTTGATTTGGTATATAGCTATGGCGTATTACATCATTATCCAAACATAGAACAATCCATACAAAACATTCATGATGTGATCAATCTTAATGGAGAATTCAGATTTATGGTGTATGCTAAAGACAGTTGGAAATATTCTATGATTCGTAAAGGATTGGATCAGTTTGAAGCCCAAGCAGATTGTCCATATGCTGAAGCATTCACGAGGAATGAAATAGAACTCTTATTGAAAGATGACTTTTGGAAAATTGAAAGGTTGCGTCAAGCACATTGTTTCATGTATAATGTAGAGAAGTACAAAAAAGGAATTTTTGAATTTGAACCATGGTTTGAATCAATGTCTGAAGTTATGCGTGAAGCAGTAAAAGAGTACTTGGGTTGGCACCTTCTTGTTAAAACACGTAGGATTTAAAATGAAAAAAATAATTTTTTGGTATGATAAACAGGATGAAGTTAATTCATGGATTCCCGAATATGATGATTGGTTAAAAGCATCACCTGCCTTTGATAAAGCCTCTTATGATTATTGGCAAAAATGTTTGGGTATAGTAGATTACGTTGAGCCTTTAAGTAAACATCTTGATATAGAAACTCGTTTTTTATCAGATTGGGAAGAAAATGATTACTTGAACGTCTATGTACTTTCTATACAGCAACTTATTATCTCTAACTATAATGGCATGGGAACTATCATTGATACTATACCTTATAATACACAACAACTTTTAAGAGACAAAAAATTAAAGTTGTTGATACTAAATCATAGAGAAGGATGGCCAGCAGAGAAGTTTTTACCTTCAATACAAGTACATCTTGATTATAACAATATGCAAGATATTGATGCTTATGTTTTTACTGCTAACTTAAAAGTAGACGAGAAAATTTGGGCAAGAGATGGTATAAAAAGAATATTTAATGTATCAGAGTTTGAAAACATTTCTTTACGACAAAATGAAACAAACGCAGAATATAAAAATCAAGAAAAACAAAATGATTATATTGCTTTAAATAGGATTGTTAGAACACATCGAATGGCATTATATAGTGAACTTGATAGACTACAACTTCTTGACAAAGGTGCTTTTAGTTTTTTAGGAGAATCTTACTTAAATAAATATCCCAGTGATATTGTAGAAGCAGATAAAGAAGATTACGTTGAAATTTATAAGTTGCTTAGTGGTGCTCAGTTAGATCATTTTGAAAACTTTGAAATGAAGAAGCACACAGTTGATTCAGCATATTTCTTTTCAAATGATCCTGTTAATTTATACAACACATCATATATTAACTTAATCACAGAAACTCATTTTATGGAAAACTCTGGGTTTTTAACAGAGAAAATTTTTAAGTCTTTTATTCACTATAAACCATTCTTGTTAATAGGAGAACATGGTAGTTTATCTAGATTGAGAGATATGGGATATCATACTTTTTCTGAATTGTTTGACGAGTCTTATGATAACATCTTAAATCCAGCAGAACGTTTTAATGCGGTAATAAATCAACTTAGAAACTGGTGCGCTAAATCAAAAGATGAAAAAGATGAATTAATTAACAAAGTAGAAAACAAAGTTATCTATAATCATGATTTATTTTTTAGCGAACAGAACATAGATAATAAAGTAAAAGAAAACAAATCAATGTTTGAACAAATGGAGAACTAAAATGAAAGCAATCTGGGACAAAATTAGGGCGCCTTATTTGAGATGGAAACTCAAAAGAGAATACAGAAAGCGTATTAAAGAACTACAAGAAAGAGATCCTTTTATATATGACTAATAGAGTTGAATGGGGTATTAGTGCAGGTACGCATGATGCTTCTATTACTGTAATGCGTGGTGATGAAATAATATTTGCATCTCATTCCGAAAGATACAGTAGATTAAAGAACGACAAAGATTTAGATGATAGTCTTATAACGTCGGCGCTCAAGTGGGGTAAACCAAGTATTGTTTACTGGTACGAAAATCCATTGTTAAAATGGACAAGAAAGAAATGGGCAAAACAACCTAGAGCGTGGTTAAGTCCTAAAAAATATTTAAAACAATATGGTATTACTGCTCCTATAAAATGGGGCAATCATCATAGAAGTCATATGGCAGCCGGATATTATACTAGACCATTTGGTGATTGTGCTACTCTTGTTATCGATGCTATAGGTGAGTGGACTACTACAAGCATTTGGAATAATGAACACCTAGTTTGGTCTGATAGTTATCCTAAATCTTTTGGACTATTCTATTCTGCATTTACAAGTAGAATTGGACTAAAGCCAAACGAAGACGAATATATTCTTATGGGTATGGCAGCCTATGGTAATCCTAATAGATTTCATTCAGAAGTATTAGATGTATGGTATTCTGATGTCAACTTACATAAGGGTGTTTCTTGGTGGATGCCAGAACTTACAGAACAAGATTATTTCGATGTAGCCGCGGCAGTACAAGCAGTTTATGAATCTGAATTTAAGATGATGCTACAAAAAGTTAAAAGAATTACAAATCAAAACAAATTAGTGTTTATGGGTGGGTGCGCTTTAAACTGTCTTGCAAATAGACTTATACCAGATTACTTTAAAGATCACTGGATAATGCCTAATCCAGGAGACGCTGGATCATCACTGGGTGCTATTCTTGCACATAAAAAGAAAGTTGTGCCATTTACTGTATACACTGGTCATACAATATATGGTAAATACCCCGTAGTAAACTTACTTAAAGAATTGAAAGAAACTGGTATTGCTGGTGTTGCACATGGTAAAGCAGAGTTTGGTCCCAGAGCATTGGGCAATAGAAGTTTACTCGCTGACCCAAGAGGCAAAGAAATGCAAGACAAAGTAAACAAGATTAAACAACGTCAAGAGTTTAGACCATTTGCTCCTATAGTAAAACAAGAAAATGCAAGCAGATGTTTTGATGTAGATACTAATTTTCATTCTCCTTATATGCAACACGTGGTCAAGTGTAAAGACCCTGATAAGTACCCCGCAATTGTGCATAAAGATGGAACTAGTAGAGTACAGACTGTCACTAAAAAATCTCATAGAGGACTATATGATCTATTGACAAGGTGGGAAAGAGATACTGGTTGTCCATTGCTCTTGAATACAAGTTTAAATATAAAGGGTATGCCTATTGTAAATTCAAGACAAGACGCAATAGATTTTGAAACGGAATATGATGTACGAGTTTTTTAATGAGAATATTAGTTGCAGGTGATAGTTGGACTCATGGTTGGAATGTAGATCATTCTTGGTGGCATTATTTAGATGAAACTGATATAACTTCTGTTGCTATGTCCGGCGATAGTAACTCAATTATCTCTCAAGAAGTTCGTAATATTTGTAGAAAAGAATCCTATGATCTTATAATTGTAGGATGGACAAGTATGTTGCGAATTCAAGATAGTCGAGGTGATCCCGCAGTTTGGTGGGCAGAAAATATTAACGAGGATGGTTCTAAAGAATTAGATGATTTCTATCGTAACAACTCTTTGGATTATTTTCAAAATAAAATGTATGAACACATTCAACAAGTAGAATCTCTACAAACTAAAGTACTACACTTTTCTGTTTTTGGCGACAATTTTGGTAATGTCAAACATAAAATGGATATATCTTGTTTAGAATATCTTGCGAATGACAACGGTTATAAATTCATGTATAATGTTCCAACTTTTGAATTTGGTTTATTATCAAATGAAAGAAAAGAAATATCAAAAATGTTGTTTCATAAAAAAGAAGACGTATATCCAAATTGGGAACTTGCTCTTTTTGAAAGAGATAAAATACAATTAGATTTTCCTAAGACTGACAACTTTCAATTTTGTGGTCATCCTAGCGAGAAAGGACATAAATTATGGGGCGCAAAAATTAACGATGCAATTCGATCATTATAATTTTGTATCATGTATATACAACGATGTTGAAACTATATTTGTTCACAATAAAGAAACTTTGGGCAATCATTATCTAGATGATAGACCAGTAGAAGAACAATACCACTGGCTTGTAGACAATGCTTTTAACTTTCAGAGTGACACTATGATAGTGTACATTAAAGGTTACAAGTATAGCAATGGTCATTCCACTATTGTTAATCACATTAAAAAATGTTCTCCTAAAAAATTAATTGTATTTAATGATGATGCACATACACCATGGCAAGAACTTGATCTTGTTATAGATGAATTAAAAGGTAAGACTCATGAGGGTCTTCTTATTTCATACTTGATCGCAGAATCTTGTATAGAAGATTATCAGATATACGACTGTGAGTATGGGGCTTTAAGCTACTACCACAGCAACATACAAGCCGATAGGTACCATTACTATAATATTTGGACACATTCATATGCACCACACTCTCACAATTTACTTAGAGAGTATAAACCCACTAAAGATATGCTTTACAAACTGTGTTGTTGTAGCAAAAAGCCTGATATTCATAGGGCTTTGGCAGCCATTTGTTTGGTAGATAAAGAAGATGTCAAACTAACTTATTATGAAAAACATAGATTTCAAGAACTAGAGAGAATGATATCTTTTACGAATACTGATAAAGTTTTAAATCCTCCATTACCTACATATAAGACTTTACCAGAAAAATATAAAACTCTTATTCAGAATAACTATAAGAAGTTTTTAGAATCAGATTTAACTTGGGATGTAGGTAATATTAGTGATATAGCAGGACATGAACAAGTTAAAACTATTTCTCTTTCTAGAGACTCTTTTCTTACAGTTGTTCCAGAAACTTTATGGGATACCAGTACTAGATTTTGGTCAGAAAAAACTTTAAAGCCTATGTTAATGAAAAGACCTTTTGTTCTTTTAGCTCCAGCAAAAACATTAGACAAAGTTAGACGATTAGGATTTCAGACTTTTGGTAATTATTGGGATGAGTCTTATGATGAAGAATTAGATCATGGTAAAAGATTTGCTATGGTAATGGACATAGCAAACGATATATTAAAAAAAGATTGGGACGAATTATTGTTCTTGTTAAATGATATGGAAGGAATACTAGAACATAATAGAAAACAAGTTTGGAATTTATCTAAGAGGAAATTAATTTAATGGCTGAAATGTTACATATGAAGACTAGAGTTGTAGACATAGAGACTGTCCATGCTTATGGGTGTTCTATGCCAGCTGGTCACGAGATAACACATCCAGCAACTTTGGACAAAAAGCATAGAATTGTTCAACTTCTTGAAGGTCCAGAATTACATAGGGTAATCAGAGCCGACAAAAAAGAATGTTGGGTTGCTACTGTATGTAATAATCTAGGAGTAGATCATATTAATAATGCTAGGTATGGATTATCAAATGAACACAGTGCTTGGATTCTACTTGAAGATATAATGAAAGGAAGAATACAGAGAAATCATGCCGTATTCTTTTGTATTACTTTGTTGACCCGAGTGATGTATTTCGATCCTTTAGATGGTAAACCATTATCAAAACAGTTACACTCATGGGCTGAAGATACACCAGAAATTTTAGAACATTATAATGACTATAAGATGTTATATAATTATTTTCTTTTGATGCAACAAATAATGCTTATGTGTAAGTCTGTTGGTGCGCCACTTTATTTCATACCCAGCTTTGAACATCCTACTTGGAATCTAATGGCAGACTATAGACCCTATAACCCAGATGTTCTTAAAGTGCAGAAAAAGATAAAAGATGACTGGCAATTCAGAAAAATCATTGATCTTATTGCTAGAGAAATGAATGGAATGTCTTTGTTAGTACCAGGAAAAATGCGAAATTCTTCATTTTTATGGTATACAGAAAGTTTGAATCCTAATGTAGACCATAAAGATTTTCACGCATTAACTAAAAAAGGTATTAAATTAAGAGAAAAAACACATTCTCCAGGTCGTCATCCTAATAAATACTCACATGACAAGTATGCAGAAGAACTAACAAAGTTGTTAAAACCAGAAAAAGCTAAATAAAATTATGAGCAATGTTATTCAGTTTCCAAAGATAACTAGATTGCCAGAATATGAACCATCTGGCTATAGAATCAACTTATACACAGAGGATCAAATAGAATTGGTTCTCTTCTGTGTTAATATCTGCGAAGATCAAGATTCCACAAAAAAATACGCAAGAAAGGATCTAAAGAATATGGATCCTGTATTTGTTATGGTCCGAATGAATGTTTGTTTGGACAACAAAATCATTTCAACAAAAGCAAAGGAGGCGATATTTAAAATTGTTAATTCAATCGAAGTAATTCCTATATCATCACTACAATCACACTGACTTATTCATTAACCTAGTAGGATTACAACATATGCCCAGACGAAAATCTAATCTTCAAGTTATATCACAGTACGAAGATGAAGTTCGCCAACCCCAAAAAAACAATCAATGTAAAATTAAGATTGATGACCTCAAAACAATAGGAGCAATGACAGAAACTCAAGGTCAATTCTTCTCACAATACTCTCAAGGTGCCCAAGCCATGTTACTTCATGGTTCAGCCGGTACAGGAAAAACCTTCATAGCCCTCTACAAGGCATTAGAGGAAGTTCTAGATCCATCCACACAATACGAAAAAGTAGTTATTATTCGCTCGGCAGTTGCTAGCCGTGATATCGGTCACTTGCCCGGCGATCAAGATGAGAAATCTGCTGTTTATATGCAACCATACATAGATATGTGCGAAAAACTTATTCCACAGAAGAAAGGTGCATGGAAACGACTTATCGATACTAAAGCCGTAGAATGGATGATTACCTCGTTTGTCAGAGGAATAACATTGGATGATTCTATTGTAATTGTAGATGAATGCCAGAACATGAACGATATGGAGCTAAATTCAGTCTTGACAAGGCTGGGAGAAAATAGTAAAATAGTTTTGTGTGGTGATTTTAGACAATCAGACCTATACAAGCATAGAGGTGATATGTCTGGATTACAGAAATTTATGGTAATTGCTGAAGATATGAAATCTTTTAAAATAATCGAATTTACTGCGGATGATATTGTAAGGAGCAAGTTTGTCCGTGAGTATATAATGGCTAGAATGCGCTATGAGGATGCACATGGTAGCTAAGTTATTGATTTTGTTGACTTTAAATATTACGTAAACCGTAAAAAAAGGTTGACATTCGGCTATTGTTTTGCTATAATAGTCTTATGAAAATATTTAATCACTTAGATTTACCAGAACTTCCTAAACTTTCCAGAAAGAATATCGATGGAAAGCGTATGTATTGTACCGATAGTGGTGATAGATTCCCGTCTATCACTACTGTCCTTTCATGTCGTGGCAAGAAGGGCTTGTACGAATGGAGACAGCGTGTTGGGTCTGAACAAGCAGACAAGATAAGCAAGAAAGCATCCACACGTGGTACCAAAATTCACAAGATATGTGAAGACTATATCAACAACGAACCTCTACCAGAACTGACCCTAGTCGAACAAGAGACTTGGAACACGTTTAGACCTGTTGTAGAGCGTATCGATAACATCCATCATGTAGAACCATTCATGTTTAGTAAGCATCTTGGCATTGCTGGTCAGTGCGATTGTATTGCAGAATTTGATGGTAAGTTGTCTATTATAGACTTCAAAACCTCTCGCAGGGTAAAAACACATAAACAGATTTCAAGTTACTTTGCACAGTGTGCCGCATATGCGATCATGTATGAAGAGTTGACTGGTATTCCTATCAACAGAACTGTGATACTGATGTCAGTAGATGATGAACAACCATCAATTTTTATTGAAAAACGTGATAACTATGTTGATTACTTACTAGAAAGCAAAAGAATGTTTGAAGCTGGTGAGATTGACTAATTTAAAAGTACTAAATACTACTACAGGATTTGATGAAGCGTGAATAGGAAGTTTGGACTCGGGTGCGACTCCCGACACCTCCACCATAAGCACATTTTGACGAGTGTTCTTATGTTGGGGGTGAGTTAGGTTCGACAGGCAACTGAAAACACGTGGAGAATCGGTGCGGAAGCTACCGTGAACGCAACAAAAACCATAAATGCCAACGATGAGGTATTTGCACTAGCCGCATAAGCTAGTCGGGGTATGGGATCCACCTTGTAATCCAACGGTCCCACTTTTATAGCAAGAAAGGATAAACTATATGCTAAAATCGACTTTGCTAACAATTAGCCCTATATTAGTCACATTGTTTTATGTAAATGAGACTCAAGTAGAAGAAGTAAGGGTATACGATACTGTAGACCCAGTTAAGATTGAGGTTATAGTTCCACAAATTGATACAAAAGAAATTCATTGCATGGCATTGAACATATATCATGAAGCGAGAAATGAGTCTGTAGATGGACAAATCGCAGTTGCAAATGTTACAATGAATCGTGCAGAAGATTCAAGATTTCCTAGTACAATATGTGGAGTTGTTTACCAGGCTAAAATGAGTAGTTGGTGGAAAGAAAAAAGAAACAAAGAAGTACCTATTAGAAATGCTTGCCAATTTAGTTGGTATTGTGACGGTAAGAGTGATGAGGTTCATGAGATTAATGTGTACAATAAAATCTATGTAATAGCTGAAGAAGTACTTATGGGATTACATAAAGACAACACACATGGTTCAACACACTATCATGCAAACTATGTCAACCCATATTGGGCAAGTAGTCTACAAAGAGTTGCTTATGTAGATAATCATATATTTTATAGTGGATATTAAATGAACTTTATAGTTACTGGTGGCTGCGGATTTATAGGATCACATTTGGTAGAAGCCTTAGTGGTCACTGGTAACAATGTCATTGTCGTTGACGATCAACGATCTGGAAAATTTAAAATTAAAGATGATAATGTCCAGTATGTAAAACAAGAAGTTTGTAGTGTGGATATCAAAGGTAAATGTGATGGAATAATTCATTTAGCAAATACTCCAAGAATTCGTCTTGCAAACAAAAAACCACTTCTTGCATTACGCAATGGTATTGATCCCACAATTCATGTTGCTGAAATGGCAAGAAAATTCAATTGCCCCTTGTATTTTGCCTCAAGTTCTAGTACAATATACACTGATAGAACATCTAATCCTTACACACTTTCTAAAGCAGTGAGTGAAGATATTCTTAATATGTATCAAGAACTTTATGGAGTTACTTCACATATAATGTATTTTTATAATGTGTATGGACCAAGAGAAGCAAATTATGGTGAACATAGTACGGTAATACGATCATTTAAAACTGCTGTACAAACAGGAAACCCACTACGAATTTTTGGTACAGGAAAGAAGACTAGAGATTTTACTCATGTATACGATGTAGTAGATGGTATGTTAAATTTATTAATGATGGAGAAAAAACCAAAACAAACACATTTTGGTAGAGGTGATCCTTACTCCATAGAAGAAATTGCAGATGCATTTAAGCACCCTGTAGTATATGAGTTTGATAGAAAAGGAGAAGCACAAGATACCATATGTGAAAAACCTTTTATGAAATCAAACTATGATGTTATTGACTACATTAAATTTTGGAAAGAAAAGTTTAATGAAGCAAAGAAATATTTTGAAGTTAAAAATAAATTACAGGAGATAGATAAACGCAATGCCTAAAGTAGTAGATGTAAATAGCCTTTCCATGTCAGATCCATATCTGATAACAAAAGAGTTCAAGTCCTCAAATGAGTTTTCACAGCACATTGAGCGACTGGCACACAACTCGGGTAGCTTTATTGATGCTATTGTTGATTATTGTGGTGCTAAAGACATTGATGTGGAGAGTGTAAAGAAACTATTATCTCCTTCACTGAAAGAAAAAATTAAAGCAGAAGCAGAAGATTTAAACTTACTAAAAGGTGGTAACAAGACATTTAAGTTACCTATTTAATATGGTAGAACCCTTTGAAGTATATAAACTTTACCTTGCACTGAAGTTACATTTCACAAAGAAAGATTACGACATTACAAAGACTAAAGGTGCAGTCAAAGTAAAGCAAGAAACATTTCTCAAACGTAAAGACCTAACTGTTATAAGAAAGTTAGCCAGAGACTATAGTAGAAGTGAGATCATAGACTTCTTAGTAGCCAACTTTGTTAGTGGTGAAAAATGGGGTGGGTTGTTTGATGTTGAAGCCAATAGAATATACAAGCAGTGGTCTATTAGAAAATCAAAGCGGGAATATACTTTTACACAAGACGTTGATGCCTTGTTATTGGAAATGGAAAAGAATAACATAAACAATCCTTTTTATGAAAAAAGTTCTAAACACCCCTTGACTTTTAGATTATATTTTGCTAAAATGATCACAATTGAAACTCTTGTAATATTAGATAAGATTTTCAATTTCGTAGATAGCGAAACGGATGATGTTTTTATCAGTGACTTATCATTGATAGTCAAAAAGTATCGACCGTTCGTTAAGGTTACAGACAAAATGAAGTCTGTAGCACAGTCCTTAAAACTAGTATAAATAGGAGTATACTGTAAGATGGGCAAGAAACGTAATCGCACATCCCAGTGTGGTGACGAAGAAAAGCGTGTTCGTAGAGTAGAGAGCGAGGGTAAAACCAAACTTGACAAATACAAGCACTTATTATATGATGATGGATCGTATGATGATGAAGTTTATGATGAACTATGTTACCATACACACAAAATACATCGCAAATCAAGTACATAACGTAAACAGGAGAAATATATATGTCTTTTAATTCACTTTCTGACCTCCGCAATTCCCGCGGTAATTTCAACTCTTTGATGAAAGAAGTTGAAAAAATGTCCACTACTACCACAACACAATCCCGTGATGATGGTCGTGAGTGGAAACCCACTGTCGATCAAGCTGGTAATGGTTATGCTGTTATCCGATTTTTGCCTGCACCAAAAGGAGAAGATTTTCCTTGGGCAAGAATTTGGAATCACGGCTTTCAAGGACCAACTGGCAAGTGGTACATCGAAAACTCTCTGACTACTCTTGGTCAACAAGATCCAGTGTCTGAGTTAAATACTGAACTTTGGAACAGTGGCGTAGACGCTGACAAAGAAACTGCACGTAAACAGAAACGTAGACTGGCTTACTATGCAAACATTGTGGTTGTAAAAGACCCCGGTAACCCTGCGAATGAAGGACAAGTATTCCTTTATAAGTTCGGTAAGAAAATCTTTGATAAGATTTCCGAAGCAATGAAACCAGAGTTTGAAGATGAGACTCCTCTTAACCCATTTGACTTCTGGGAAGGAGTAAACTTTAAATTGAAGATTCGTCAAGTTGAGGGTTACCGAAACTATGACAAGTCTGAGTTTGAAGCATCTCCAGTTCCAGTAGCAGATAACGATGAAGGTATCGAAGCTATCTGGGCAAAGCAGTATTCTCTTGCTGAGATTACTGATCCTAAAAACTTCAAATCATACGAAGCATTGCAAACTAAATTGCAACAAGTGCTTGGTGGTAAAGCTGTCCCTGCTCCAGCGGCAAGTGTGGCTGCCCAAACTGGTGATGTTGAAGATGATCTGTTCGTAAACAACAACAAAACACCCGATCCTGCCACAACTGTGGAATCAGCATCTACTGATGATGATGCATTATCCTACTTTTCGAAGTTGGCTGATGAGGACTAAATAGTTCTGTCAAGTGTTTAGAGGGGAGCCTTGCGCTCCCCTTTTTTTTCTTTAGGGTTATTATGCACGGAATAATATTTGGTGGCTTGTTAGAAGATATGGGAATGGACGCCAGTATGGTAAGCATTCGTAGATCATCTGGCGCACATAAGATTGCTACCTTTCTACGTAAACATGATTATGATATTGAGGTTGTTGATTATATTCATCGATGGTCTTTAGATCAATTAAAAGAATTCACAACAAAGAAAGTTGATAGCGAAACTCTTTTCTTTGGCTTTAGTTCTACGTTTATGATTAGTACACCAGAATTGGTTGAGTTCGTTCATTGGCTCAAAGAAAAATATCCACACATCAAACAAGTTATCGGTAGTCAGAATCAAACAATGAAAGAACTACCCTGTGATTGGTATGTATATGGGTATGGTGAGTATGCTATATTGGCTCTTATAGACCATTTCAGAGGCGGACCAGAGCCGATACACGAAGGAAATCTTATAAATGCATACACGAACTACAAGGCATTTCCTAAAGAAGACCTTTCTGTTCAGTATGAAGAACGAGATTTCATTCATGAAAGAGAGATACTATTATTAGAAATGGCGAGAGGATGTAAGTTCAAATGTTCTTTCTGTAGTTTTCCTATTCTTGGTGTGAAAGATGACCATACAACTTCAGAACAATATTTTTATGATGAGATGTTAAGAAACTATGACAAATGGGGAACTACCCACTACATGGTTCTAGATGAAACATTTAATGATTCAAGTGATAAGATTGCTAAGTACGCGGCTGCCTGTAGAAGACTTCCATTCAAACCTAAGATGACTGCTTATATTAGAGCAGACTTGATGGTATCCAGAATACAAGATTGGGATAACTTGATAGATATGGGAATCACTTCTCATTTTTATGGTGTTGAGTCTATGCACTTGCCTTCAGCGAAATCAATTGGTAAAGGAATGAATAGTGGCAGAATACAAGATGGTCTATTAGCAGTAGATTCTTATTTCAGAAAGAATGCTGGCTTTTATAAAGGACACATATCTTTGATTGCTGGCTTACCACACGAAACGTTAGATACACTTAGAGAAACAAAAGACTGGTTAGAAAAGTATTGGCAACAAAATAGTTTCCATTTAAATATATTAATGATCAAAGACTTAGATAAAAATGGTACTTCATTAAATCACAACTCTGCCATGGATAAAGATTGGGCAAAATTTGGATATGAAAGGACTACTTTCCCAGAAGAGTGTGATATAGATTGGAGTAAAAGTTTCAATCCATACTTTAAAAATCTTTATGAGTATGTGGATAATTATGAGTATTATTTAAAATGGAAAAATCCAAATCTAAGTTTGTATGATGTTACTAAATTTGCTGTTGAAGAATGGAGTCAAGCCAAACTTAAAAATGGTATTGATCCGTTTATGTATGATAAGTTCTTTATCGATCCTACTGTTAAGTGGAGCGACTTTGCTGAATTGAATCATTTAGAAAGAAGAACAGAGCATATTAATGCTCAAATAGATTCTTATATAGAAAGAAAATTAGTCTCTTGAAATAAATCTAGCAGAACCAGGACTATCAGGAGATAAAGGATCTCCTAAACTTACTGCTACATGAACATCTGGTGCTGGCGCTGGAGCACTATTACCACTTTGCTGATTAATAACTATAGGCTCTGCTGGCTGTTGTTGTAGTGCTTCTACTTCTTCTGTGTTTTGTTGTAGTGGAACAGAATCAACCGCTGGTTGTGTGGTAAGAGGTGTTACATTACTTCTGCTTTCAAGTTCTGATGTTATGAGTGCTTTATTCTCATCGCTGATATCGTCATCTTTAATAATCGCTTGTAGTTGTCCTGTAGTCGCATCACCAATCATATCAGCATTTACTTCACTATTACCAATTATGTCTTTATCAAACAGACCACTATCTTTTGCGGAGCTTAAATCTTTTTTCTGTGTTGCTCTTGCTTTTATTTCGGTTTCTACAAACTCTGTAACTTGTTTAGTTGCTTCTTCAAGAAGTTCTGGCATTCTTTCTTTTACTTTAGGATCACCTTCTGGATATTCTCCATGAACTTCATTATACGCTTCTCTTGCAATTTCATAACCAGCAACACCCAAAGTACCCACAGTACCTACACCAGGAGCAAGTGCAGTAGCGGCTAGTCCTGCACCGACCATGTCACCTTCTATAAGTTTTTTCACACCTAATACACCACCAGCAACAGTTCCTAAAAAAGGAATTGCTCTAGAAACAAGACCTGGTCCTTTTGTAGCCACAATTTTTGCAATGATAGGTCCTAAAGGAATTTTGTTTGCCACTGTACCTGCAACATTCGCAACATTTTTTGTTTTGTTTAACAAAGATTTTACTGCTGGACTAGTTGTCGTAACAGGTTTACCATCAACGCCAAGTCCCATAACATTGCTAGTTGCTTTTTTTAAAACGTCTCCAGTTTGACTGGCTAAATTCGTAACTGGTTTGCTTGTTAGTATATCTCCGCCGGCTTTAAGTGCTCCACCAGTCATCCTTGAATTGCCTACTACTTTTACTGCTTTAGTTGAATCTAGTAGATCAAAGTCTGCTGGTTGTTGTGGTGTTGCATTAACTTCACCAGCATTTGCTTCATTAGATCCAAACATCATATTTAATGCAGCCATCCCTGCCAAACCACCAAGAGCACCTTTACCTACGCTCTTTGCTTTTTGTGGTATTGCAGGCATAGAAAATCCTGCTTTTATTTCTTCTTCTGTTTTTTCTTTAGTTGTAAATGTTTCTTTTACTTCTGTATTTTTATTAATATCTTTTAGTTCTTCTTTGATGTCGATCAAAACATTTTCAATGTCTTGTAGTGAATCATTAGATGATTCTAATACATTTGCATTTACACTAGTATTTCTTCCATTGTTATTGGCAAGTCCTGGACTTGCTGTTACGTTTCCAACTTCACCAGGATTGTTCGATGCTAGGTTTGCTCTAGCCATAGAATTGAAAGGAATTACGTTGTTAGTACTGCTACCTCTTCCGGCTAACATACCTGCACCAAATGTGGCACCTGTTTTCGCTACACCACCTACACCTCTTGCAAGCGAACTTGCACCTCTTAATACTGGTGTTGCTAGTTTAGATAGTACTTGTGGTAGCATTATTGTTTCCTTTGTTTATCCGCTTTCTTTTTTAGATGATCGATTAGCATACTTACATATACTTCCCTCTCCCATGGAACCCAACTTTCGATCTCTGTTAAACTGTATTTATGCTCTTGCATTAATAGAAAGTTAGTTTTGAAGAAATTCTCCATAGTTTCATGTGAGAGGGCTAGACGAAAAAATCCAAATAGCCATTCATATAAAACGTACTGGTCTTTTCACACTCTTTGTTCTTACAAGTAAATTCAATTTCTTTTTCAAGAACTGGCATAGTAGAAAAGAACTGTTTGAATGCGCCAAACTCTTCAAGAGACAAATTTTCAATAAACTCTACTCTGTCTTCTATGGACAAATCTGAAGCCATTAGAACATCATCTTTAGTATGAATTTCTTCAATACAACTAGCAGACGCATGATAGATATCCATTTCTTGTTCTGCTTTTCCAATTTCCATTAGAACTTCTGCTGTTGGATATCCCATAACTACTGCTGTAGAATCATTAACTTGTATAGGATTGATATGATCTTCTTTCTCTTGAATATCAAAATTTCTCATATCAATTTCTTCTGGCTGAGTCTCATTACAATGTCCACATACAAAGTTTACTTCAAACTTTGGTGAGATTGATTGTGATCTAAGCTCCATAAAAATTTTCTGTAGATCAAAGATTGGTATTTCATCACCTTGAATTTCTCCAAAAGAACAATTCGTAATTACTTGTTGAATTGCTTTCACAAGATCAAGTTGATCATCTGACTGTGTTGCCATTACTAGTATTTTTTCTTCCTTTACTAGAAAAGGTCTGAACTTATACGACTTTCTTCGGGACAGTACGTCAATTTCAAAAAGTCGCTGGTCACTTTGGGGTATGCTCATTATAACTCCTAATTATTAAATATCTAATATATCATCAAACGCATTCGATAAACTGTTTTTTATTTGACTCTCAAGACTACCAAAACGTAAGTTTAGTATTTGTCCAAGAATACTTCTTCTATCACCCTTCTCATATGGTACCCATCTCTTGTATGAGAATGTTACCGTACACCGAGCCGCACCTTCACCACCAGAATGTGATATTGGTGTAAGCGATATAACTCTAGGGAAAGCCTCTTTCAAGCACCATTCGCCTATGATGCCATTAATTCTGTCAAGTGCATAGACAGTTACTTCACCTATCATGTCATTATAAAATGAAACTTCTTTAGAATATGGGTTTACACTATTCATCATCCACTTTTCAAAGTACTCTCTGACTTCCCAATCAGTATCACAGAAGAATGTAAAAGACGCTGTATCACCATAAAATTCTAGATTACTTACGCGATTCTCTGTCCAAGATCCAATCTTTACTGGATTGTATACTAATTGTAGTCCTGGAATTGCGGCTTCTTCACATAAGAGAGAAACATCTCTACTTCCAGGAAGACCTGATGGAGCTTGGATATATACAGCAAATCTATTTGCTCGGGCTAAATCATTTCGTCTAACCTTTGTAACCATATCCCGAAGATCAAATACGGGTTTAGGTTTTCTTTTTTCAACCTTTGCTGGTTCAGGAGAATTCGCATCTGGCTGATTATTTGTTGGTGATGTGTCTGTCGTCATGGTTGATAAATATCCCTTAGTATGTTTATTAACAAGAACTATTTATATGACTTATAATAAAGAATTACATCAAGGCAAGTTTATTCCTAAAAACCCCAATAAATATTCGGGTAATGTGAAGAATATTGTCTATCGATCTGGTTATGAAGTAAAATTCATGAACTGGTGTGATATGAATGATGATGTATCTGAGTGGTCTTCTGAAGAGGTTGTCATACCATATCGATCTCCATTAGACAAAAGAATACATCGTTATTATATAGATTTTTGCATCAAGATACGAAATAAGACATACCTGATAGAAGTAAAGCCAGAAAGATTTACTAGAGAACCTTCTATACCAAAAAGAAAAACAAAAAGATTTCTTAATGAAGTAGCACAGTATGCGGTAAATCAAGCGAAATGGAAATCTGCTAGAGAGTTTTGTGCCGATAGAAATTGGGAGTTTAAGATTATAACTGAAAAAGAACTAGGAATAAAATATTGACTTATTCTGAAAAAATGTATAATACGAATAAAACGCACGATAAGTTCAAAGATATTCCAAATACTTGTGTACTAGGTTGTGAGAAAATTTTCGAACGGGATTTGAGTGATCATGTTAGAAAAGCTATTGAGGTGTTACCCTTAACAGAAAACATAATCGTCACTTTTTTATACGAAGCATTACATTCTATACATTGGAATGTTGTGTTTAATCTTTTGCTTGATGTGGGTTACAAACGTATTTTGTTTATAGATGGAGGAGAATTGCCTCCTATTTTAGTAGGAAAAGCACAATACGAAAAATTCAACAATAATATTCAGCATTTTACAGATAGATCATTACAATATTGCTACCCCGGACCAAACTTAATACCTGAACGAAAGAGAACAAAAGTTTTTATTAGTTTAGCAAGAATGGCTAGAGAAGAAAGAATATACTTCACGAATAATATATTAAACGATACAGAATTATACAATAAGGGTATAGTATCATGTGGGTGGGGAGACATAGAGCCCATGAAACTCCAGTGTATATCATTATCAGATGAAGAGATGAGTAGATTTCCTGTAACACTTGGTCATAAATCAGAAGATCAGCACAGTTACTTTGACGAGTTCTCTACTGCTATGTTCAATGTAGTACTGGAATCTTCTATCGGTATGAATACATCACGATACTATGATGGAGTATTTACAGATACAGATAGACTCTTTATAACAGAGAAAACAACTAAGGCATTCTATATGCACCAAATACCCATTATATTAGGAGCTCCAGGAATAGTACAACACCTAAGAAGCATGGGATATGATATGTTTGATGAGATTGTTAACCATGATTACGATAACGAAGATAATCTTTTCAAACGATGTGATATGATATTTGCCGAATTGAAACGACTATCTTCAATACCACTAAACCAATTAAACACGATGTTACTCACAACTTCTTTAGCCAATAGACTTGAACACAATCGATCTTTATTATCCTTACTCTTTAAAAAAGATCAAGAAGAAGAACAAAAAGTAATTTTAGATTGGATCAATAATAAGTTTTAACGAGTATAAATACTATATATGCCTAATCCATTTGAACAGATACGAGCCAATTCAAACGATCAGAAGAAAAGTTTCGACTGGTATATGAGACAGGTCCGTGAAGTATCAAAAAGTATTACATCTGCATCATCTACTCTAAATTCTGGTATAGGAGAACTTACACAGAAATTAGAAATGGGAAGTATGTATATGTTCAAGTATGATGCTAAACATAAAGATACGTTACCATACTGGGATAGTTTCCCACTGTGTTTACCTATAGAACCATCTCCTGGTGGATTTTATGGTATGAATTTACACTATCTTCCATATGGACTAAGGGCTCAATTATTAGGAAAGTTGTTAGAAACTGCTGATAGCAGAACTTTATCTAGCGATTCTCAGATGGGTTATAATTGGGATATGTTAAAAAATGCTTCTAGATTTCCTGAAGTTAAGCCTTGTGTAAAAAGATATCTGACTACGCAGATGCAATCTAGATTTTTGAAGATTAATCCACAAGACTGGAAAGCCGCAATATTCTTGCCAGTAGAAGACTTCAACAAAGCATCTCGACAAAAGGTGTATAGAGACAGCAGGGAAATGATTTAAATGGCAAAGACAACAAACGCAGAAAATGTTACTCCAGAAAATAAAGGACAATTAGTTCTTTCATATCCCCATGAGGTTGATAAGACAGATAACATAGAAGATCCTATGTATGTACATTCTACTAGATTCACTATTCTTAGTAGAGCAAAGTCTTCAACTCTTAAAGGTGGTTCTTTGGGTTCAAGTAAACCAATAGAAGTTGCTGTTGGATCTCAGAATCTTGCAATTGAAGATGGTATGGTAGGAAGGATATTAGGTGTAGGAGCAGGAGCCGCTGCCATTGGCACAGCACTTAAGGAACCCGCGGCTGCCATTGGAGTAGGTTTGGGTGCCGCAATTGCTGACCTATTCAATTTGGGTGGAGATGATGGAGGCACTAGTATTGTTGAATCTACTGCGGAAAAAGTTGGAGAACTTACAGAAAAAGTTGCGAAATACGCAGGAGAAATTAATCCAATAGTAAGAACAGAGAAGATAATTAAATTATATACACCACAATCTCCGCAAGAAGAATATGCCGCTGGTTGGACAGACGTAGAATTTGGATTAGCTGGTGCTATGGCAAATTCTGGACAGTCTCTAGTGGATCAAATAAAAAGTATCCAATCTGGTGAGGGAGAAGGTAGAGAACGTGCTATAAGACTTCTTACTGGTATGTCTAATATCACACAAGCCGCGGGGTTTAATTTTAGACTGCAAGATGCAATTGAATTACAAACTGGTAAGATACCAAATCCATTTAAACAGCAGTTATTTAAAGGAATGAACTTTAGATCATTTGCGTATACATTTAAATTTATTCCAAGAAATGCGGCAGAACTTGCATCGACATATAAAATCATTTCTACATTTAGAGAACATATGCATCCAGAACAAACTGGTGATTTCTTTATCATGTACCCCTCTACTTTCGAAATCGAATATCAGTATAGAGGTGCAACAAACAAGTGGTTAACAAAAATTGCTGACTGTGCATTGGTCAATATGAAAGTTGATTTTGGTGCAGGTGGAGCATTAACAACTTTTCAAAATACAGGCGGTGCACCAACTGAGATAACTGTAGAAATGCAGTTTAGAGAACTTGCACTTATCACAAGAGAACATTTTAATGATTGGGATCCAACAGAAGGATTCGATGTAGATAGTTCCGGTGGTAATCAAGGACAAGATGCTGAAGCAAATAATACCCAAGATGCAACGAAAGAAGCCGATGCAAATATTAAAGGAGATAATCAATAATGTTTTTTAGTCAGTTTCCAATAGCGGCTATCGAAGTTGAAGGACAACTTATTAATTATCCTGATATTTTTAGAAGAGTTGCAGTAAATGATCTTTTTAAAAATTTAGCCTATATTGATACATATACAGTTCAAGATGGTGAGAAACCGGAACATATTGCATATAGACTATATGAAAATGCTCAGTATCATTGGATTGTTATTCTAGCAAATAATATTACCAATATGCATAAAGAATGGCCAAAAAGCCATGATGATCTTATTTCTATGTGTAAAGATAAGTATGGAGATAATGAAGTTTATGGTACACACCATTATGCATTTAGTGCAGATAGGACAGTGCAAACAGATTACGATGAAGCGAAAGTATCTTCTGGTGAAATTGTTTCTGTGAGTAACTACGATTATGAAGCTAGATTGAATGATGATAAATCAGAAATTCAACTTTTGAAACCAGAATATGTCCAGCAGTTTATAGGGCAATTTAAACAACTTATAAAGAAATAATTAAATGGCTAGAGAAACTCCAGACGGCGCAGGAGCAATAGATATAGATGAACTTTACATTACTCTTGCGGGTAATGTGGTTATTGATTTGCGTGAGTTTTTTCAAAACATAAAGATATATGAAAATATCTTTCAACATTGTTTGTTTGTAGAAATGGCTATTAGTGATTCTGCTAATATATTAGGAAGACTTGATATATCTGGAAGCAGTACGGTTACAATGAAAGTTCGCTCACCTTTTTTGGACGATGAAGAGGCATATCATAAAACATTTTCTATATTTTCTGTATCTGATAGGTTAGTTAAAGATGATAGAAAACAATATTTTGTATTGAATTTAATATCTATTGAAGGTATGAAAGATTTATCTACTAAATTTTCTCGAAGGTTTAAAGGGTCTACTGAGGAAATGGCAAAAGATATGTATGAAGATTTTATTCAAGAAAAAAGAATAAGAGATAGAGATGGAATTTTTAAGAATAAAACTCCTTTAACAATTTTAGGAACACCACATAAATCAAATAATTTTACTTTCACTGCAACAAATTGGTCTGCATTTGAGTGCATGGAATTTATTGCAAAAAATATTGATCCTGCAGATGTTGGTGGTAAATTAGTAATGCCCAATAGTCTGTTTTTTGAAACAAGAACAGAATTTGTAATGGGTTCTTTAACCGAACTTATAGTAGAACAAAAAAACAGAGAATTGTTGTATGACGAGTACAACTTATTACCTTCTGGTTATGGTGAGCATTTAGAAGGCGAAAGAAAAAGTTTAGGAAATTTTAAGTATACAAGTCCTTTTGTATCACCTCAATATAGTACTGTTCTTTCAAGTGATATGAAAAACTATTTTAACGAATTAGACAATCAGCAATCTGGTTATTATGGTAGCACAACAGTTGGAATTGATATGATTACAAAACAAAACTATCATATGGTATTTGATTATACTTCAAAAGAAGAGGGAAGAAATAAAATACCTAAATCATATGATGACTTTGTACATCTATCAGAAGATAGTCCTATAGAAGCAAAGCCAATATTCTCTCCAGCGGCAATAATGAATGTTAGAATAGGCGCATCAAACTTGTACAATGATTCTGATTTTGGATATAATTTAAATTATTTTGAAAACTTAACTTATAGAAATACTGCAAAGGCAGAATTGAAAAGAATTAGTATGCGTATTGAAGTACCAGGCAAAACAGATATGAAAGTGGGTAGTCTAATTAGATTTAATTTTCCAAGTGTTGGAGAAAAAACAAAAGGTATGTCCAGAGAGGAACTTTTTGATCCTAAAATATCTGGTATATGGGCAGTTTCTGGTGTGTTACACGATATCACTCCATCTGAGCATAAAATGACATTAAATATTGTCAGAGATGCATACGGAGATACCAGTGTCAGTTAAAACTAAAAAACAAGGAATATATCCACAGTTTACTTGGTGGCAAGGAATTGTTGAAGATAGATATGACCCCGATAAACTTGGAAGATATAAAGTTCGAATTTTTGGCTATCATACAAATGATAAAACTAAGATGCCAACAGAAGAATTACCGTGGGCTATTCCTATGCAACCAGTTACCTCTGCGGGTATATCAGGAGTAGGAACAAATACTTCTGGTCTTGTAGAAGGTAGTGCAGTTATTGGATTTTTTGCTGATGGACCAGATGGACAAATTCCAATTATTATGGGTAGTTGGGGTTCTATGTCATATTTGCCAGAAGACGGTGACGGTAAAGTTATAGAATTCGATAGAGATAAAACTGGGTTCTATGATCCAAACGGTGTGTATCCTAGACAAAAAAAGAAAGATGAACTTGGTGAAGAATATGATGAAGGTAAAAATGTATTAAAAGAAGCAGACTCTTCTAGACTTTCTAGGGGCGGAGATGTAGCAGAAGAACATTTCTCATTAAAGGCAAAGAGAGATATTCGTATAGGTTCTGCTGATGTTGATGATGGTAGAAAGATTGGTAAAGCATTTGCACCAAAAATGACTGTGTATGAAGAAAACGAAACTTCTTTATTTCATCCTGGTTTAGATAAAAACGGAAATCCGCTGGCGACTCCAACACCACCACCCAAATATACACAAGAATTTTGGGAAGAGCCACACCCACAAGGAGTGGAGAAATCAGTTTCAGAATATCCACATAACAAAGTGACTGAGACAGAAACAGGACACATATTTGAAGTTGATGATACTCCTGGTGCAGGAAGAATTCACCAGATGCACAACTCTGGTACATATGAAGAGATACAACCAGATGGTACCAGATCAGTAAGAATTCAATCTGAAGATTATGAAATCGTTATTAGTAATAAGAATCTACTTGTTAAGGGAGACTTTAATATTACAGTAGAGGGTGATTATAATCTTAATGTTTTAGGTAACAAGTATGAAGACATACTAGGTCATTCTTTTGAAACTGTTCGTGGTAGTAAAGTAAGTAAGACACAAGGAAATAGAATTGAAGAGACCTTAACTGATAAATCTAGTCTTGTTGTGGCCAATCAATGGGAAACCATACAATGTAGTCAAGGACAAGGAGTAGTCTCTAAGAGAATTGCTGGTGAGTATATCAAAGCAATTGGAAGAAAGAACACAACTACTTATGCTTTAGGTACGGATGTTACAGTTAGTGGAGATTATAAGATTGCAACGTTGCCTTCATTTGGCGTGGATCTCACTGAATCTGGTATAGAACCCGTTATTACATATGGTGATTTCCAAGTACTTACTGCGGGTGATGTAACTCTCGCAACAAAACTAACACCAAACTTTAACGGTACATTCCCGACAGTATCACTACAGTCTGCGTATATTAATACAATGGGAACTATGGGTCACTTAGAAGCGATTGGTATAGTACCTGTTATTCCACCTTTACCAGGACAAATAGTAGGTAAACGTATTATGAATTCTGTCACTGCATTTGATGGAACGTCATACGATGAGAAAATTATGCTTGGTAATGTGAATAGGATGGTGGCAGTTGGTAATATAACTGAGACAACCGGTGTTGGAACATATAATATTACTTCAGCGGGAGTTATTAATATCACTGGTTCGGCAGCTACGAATATTCTGGGTACAACAACTACCCTTACTAGCACGACTCTTATTAAACTTTCAGCACCAGCAATTAAACTTAACTAGGGAATAAAAGAATGGCAGATTGTCAAATAGGAGCATTAGGAGAATTAGCTGACAAGCTAGACGAAGGCTTCTCCATTATTCAGGACAAAATGCAACTTGTTCAAAACAAGATCAATTCAATTCCTGGTATCATTGATGCGGAGTTGGCGGCAGTCTATGCAGAAATACAACTACAATTACAGACACAGTTTCCACAACTTACTAGTTTAGCAGATTTAAAAAAGGCTTTACCAGAAGAAATTAAAGACATAGTTTCACTTGCAAACCAGGGAGTCTTATTTTTAAGTGAAGTAGAAAGACTTAAAGAAAAGTATGAAGATGCTGATATAGACTTATTGAAAGATCCAGAAAACATAACAAATCTTCTACGGGACCTACAAGGAGATTTAAACAAACTATGTGATTTGGTTCCTACTTACAAAGAAGTTACTGATCCAGAAACTGGCGAAAAGAAAATGGAGTTACGTGGTAGAGGAAATTCAGAAATCGAAGTTAGATCAAGACCTAACATTGAAGCAAAATCTTTGCTATCAAAAGAAGGTAGAAAACTTGCAGTCAAACAGATTAAAGATAGTTTAGGAAGTATCAGAGCAGTGCTTCCGGAAGGCGGCACAGGAAATATATCTAAAGAAGGCGAAAATCGCTATGGATGGTAATTAGGAGTTATAAATAGAACTATGAGAAAAGAACCTGTAAGACTCTATAAAGACATCGATATGAAGTTTACAAAGAACTTTATATCTAAGGACATTGGCAAAAAATTTGATGTCCATGCTGTTCGTCAGGCAATGAAAAATATAATCTATACCAATCTGAATGAAAGACCCTTTGAACCCAATTGGGGATCTCAGATACGCCAGTTGATGTTTGAGCCAATAGATGATACTACTGGTAGTGCATTGCAAAAATTAGTACAACAAGCAATTTCAAATCACGAACCTAGAGTTGATGTAAAAAGAGTACAAGTACTTGCGAATCAACAAGATAACGAATATCGCATTTATGTATATTATTACATATTAGGTATTAAAGATTTACAAGAAATGGATTTAGTCTTGTCGAGGTTAAGATAATGCCTAGTGTACTAGTTGGACCTGCAACCGCTGGCGCAGATGAAGCCCATGTGACTCCATTTGGAGTTGGCGCGGTCACACTAGCCAACGTGACTGTCAAAGCTGGAACAACTTATATAGTATGTGTTGGGGATGTCGTGGCACCACACAGCGGAACTTCCTCGACCCCGCACGTGGCACCGATAACAGTAAGTACAGGATCTAGTACGGTAACAATAAATGGGAGAGCCGTGGCTATGGTAGGTTCAGTGGCTTCATGTGGGGGAATTGTCACTACAACTCCTTACCCTACTGTCATAATTGGCGCATAAATAAAAATAAAGAGAGAAGAGAAAAAACATGGCAATCAAAAACGTCACAAATTTAGACTTTGAAGAAGTAAAAGCAAATCTAAAAACTCACCTTCAATCACAAGAAGAGTTTTCTGATTACAACTTTGATGCTTCTGGACTGTCTGTTTTAATTGATCTTCTTGCATATAATACACATTACAATGCAGTTATGGCTCACATGATTGCGAATGAATCATTTATTGATTCCGCAGTAAAAAGAAATTCCGTTGTTTCAATTGCAAAGACTATGGGATATACTCCTAGATCAGCAAGGTCTGCAAAAGCATATGTTGATTTTACTATTACACCAGATCCTACATACACTTCTAATACATTATTTATTCCAAAATCCACAGTATTTACTACATCTGTAAATGGCAAATCATATGCTTTCTCACCTTCAACAGATAAAACAATTACAAAAACTTTTAATTCTGCAGGTACTGAACAGTTTGTTGCAACAGGAATTGAATTAGTTGAAGGTAGGCGTACAACAACATCTGAAATTATTACTGCTACTAACTTACAAGGTCCAATACTTTTACCAAATAATAATGTAGACACCACTACAATTCAAGTAACAGTAAAAGCAAACACAAATAGTAGTGTTACAGATACATATGTATTTTCAGATACAATTTTGGATGTAACAGACACATCAAAAGTGTTTTATATTGAAGAAGCAACTTCTGGATTTTATGAAGTATCTTTTGGTGACGGTGTTTTAGGTAAAAAACTAGAAATAGGAAATATTGTAACAGTAGATTATGTTGTTTGTAGTGGTTCTAATCCAAATGGTGCTAGAGCATTTAGGAACGCACAAAATTTATCAGGAGCAAATGAAAGTATTGTTGGAACAGTAACAACAGCCGCAAGTGGTGGAGCTGTTAGAGAAGATGTTGAAAGTATCAGATTCACTGCTCCTAGATATAATGCAGTAAAAAATAGAATCGTAACAAGAACAGATTATGAAACTGTTATTAAAGCCGCAAATCCAAACATTAAGTCCGTTACCGCTTGGGGTGGTGAAGACAATGATCCTCCTATTTACGGAAGAGTTTTTGTATCTTTACAACCAGAAGACGGATTTACGATTACGACAGAAGAAAAGAACACTCTCAAGAATGATGTAATTGCCTTAAAACAACCTATTACAATGGATACCCAGTTTGTAGATCCAGAGTTCACTTTTGTTGGTTTAAATATTTCAGCAACATATGACCCTAAAGTAACTTCACAATCTCCTTCTGCACTAGAAGCATTAATCATTGCTGAAGTACAAAGTTATTTTGCTGGTACACTAAACGCTCTGAAGAAAAATTTCTATTACTCATTTATAACCAATAGAATCAATAATGTATCTAAGTCTATTATAGGTAACAATATTGAGTTACGTATTCAAAAACGTCTTATTCCAGTATTAAATAATAACACTAGATACGAACCTAAATTCAACAATAAAATATTACCTAATTCTATTAGAACAAATTACTTTAATGTAATCATAAACAATGTAACATATTCTAAAGTTTCAATAGTAGATAAACCTAATGCTGATGTTATCGCTCCAGTTTATTCTGGTTTAGGAGTTTTAGAACTACGTGACGTTGATTCTAACACCATCTTATTAGAAAATTTAGGAACTATTGATTATGATACGGGTGCACTTGACATACCATCAATTAATGTAGCATCTGTTAATGGTGCAGTGCCTGATATAAGAGTTAGTGCAACACCACATGAAGGATCTAAAGATATTTCTACTGACGTTTTAATTAGAACTTCAGAAGAACAAAAATTTGCAGTTACTCCTTTACCAGCAAGAAATATTATTTTGAATTTGGACAAAAGTTCAGTTGATAGTTTGAATAATATAAGAGCCGGAGTAACGGTTACAATGGTACCAAGAGTAGCTGACTAATGAGTGTAGCTCCTAGATTTCAAAAATTCTTAAAAAATATTACCGTCACGAACGGCGGTAGTGGATTTCAGCCAGGCAATTCAAATGTATTGACTTCTGGAGACCAGCAATATGCTATTGACTATTTTGGAGAAAACTATGTTCTTTATTTTGGACAAACTACAACTACTCTTGTAGCAGATTTAAAAGTATTAATCGGTGCGCCAACAAGTACAATACCCGGCGATGATTTAGTACGAGCAACAGCCACAGCAACACTAAGTTCTTCTGGTGAAGTCACTGCAATTAATATTACCAATATTGGTGACGGATATATCACAGCACCAACTGTACAGCTTTTAGGTACTCCTAGTCTATTAACAAATACTTCAACTACTGACATACTAAGAGATGATGGCACTTATACTGGTATTGCAACTACATCATCTGATGGAATAGGAACAGGACTTACTGTTGATATTGTAGTAGAAAATGGAGACATTGTTAAGATTTTACCTACTGGAGGAGAAGATTATAGAATAGGAGAAGTTCTTTCTGTAGGTGCTATTACTATAGGTGGTACAGGTGAAGAAGATGACATTACGTTTACTGTTACAAAAATTAATGGTGGTAGTGGATTTACTGCAACTGTAGAATTAGATCAAGTTGGTAAAGAAAATAGTTATTATCCAGAAAAAATATCTACTACTGTAACAAATCAAATACCAGAATTTGTTCGTGATGAATATCCTCTATTTGCTACGTTCATTAAAAAGTATTACGAGTATCTTGAATCTAATACCACATCTTTTGGAATTTCTCCTACGAATGTTATTAATACCATACAAGATAGATTAGATGTTGACTTTAAAGATAATTTAGAAGAAACAAGTACTGATTTCTTAGATGAATTTTTTGAAGATTATGGTAAAGATTTTCCTGTTACCATGCAAGCAGATAAAAATCTTCTTGTTAAACACATAACAGATTTCTATACTTCTAAGGGTACTAAAAAAGCAATAGAAAATCTATTTAAGATAATGTACAACGAAAACATCGAAGTTTTCGTTCCTAATTCTCTTGTTCTAAGACCATCAGACAATAATTGGTCAAGGGAATATGTCGTTAAAGTATATGAAAATATATTCTTACCTGCTACTGGTGGTACAATATATGACCCCACGGAGTTTGAAGGTAAAGCAGTTATTATAAGTTACTTTGAATCTACTGGATCAGTTACTACTAGAAAAGAAAGAGAAACGGTTGTCAAGCAGGTTAAGAAAATTTCTTACACTGTGCCGCAAGCATATGAACTTACTTTAGAATTACCCGATGATTTTGTAATTCCAAGTATAGGAACAGGAGCAACTTATACTCCCGTACTTGGTGGTAAAATTGCTACGATAAATTCTTTAAGTGGAGCAGATGCTAGTAGAACTACTGGCACTTATGTTATAGACACTACAGAATATACAACAAACGGAAATGGTACTGGTGCAGAATTTAATGTGGTCGTTGATAATACTGGTCAAGCTACAGTATCGATTACCACAGTAGGAGATAACTATGCTCCTGGTGAGACTATTACTATTCCTGATACAAGATTAGGAAATGGTGGTGGCGCCGCGCTGACATTTAATATTGCAACAATTACAGATGGTAAAATATTTTCGATTACCATCGATAGTGCTGGTGAACAATACTCAGCAAATCATCCGTTAATTGTAACAGCAGACACAAGTGATACAATTACACAAGTTGCTGAGCCTCTTGTACGAGTTACGGATGGCAAAGCAACGTCTGTAGTTTTTGTAGACGATAAAAATGGAGTTGGATATAATCATATTCCTCAATTGAGAGAATCACTTTATTTCCAAGCGGCTTACATAAGTTTGCCAACTGATGACAGAACTGATGCAAACAGTAAAAGAGCAATACCAAATAGAATTTTACATAAAGTTGCAGTAAAGTCAACAACAGGTGAGGCAAATGGAGGCTTTGCTGTTGGACAATCTTTTCAAGTCGATGAAAATGCAACGTTAAGTCCCTACGCATTAGATTATTTTGGTGAAGATTACACATTAACTGGTATTGCCAATCGCGCATTTGTCAAAGTCGCACAAGTTGGAACAGATAATTTCCCAACGGCACTAGATGTAATTGCTATCGGAGTTGGATTCCAGTCATCTACATTCGACTTTAATATTGTATCTCCTTTAGGTTATACAACAACTCTTACTTGTACTACTGGGTATAATGCAGTTTATCCCGGAATCTTTGAAGACACTCGTGGATTCTTATCCGATGCAAATAAAGTACAAGATAGTAGATTATATCAAGCATTCTCATATCAAATTAGATCGGAAAGACCTAAATCAGAATGGGGTGAATTTGTAAAACGAGCGGCTCATCCATCTGGTATGGTAGCATTCTCTGATCTACAGATAAAAAATGCTATTGATTTTAATACCGTTACTTCTGTTGATACTGATCTATTCTTCTATGTGGTTATGCCAGATATAGAAGAAGTTCTTGTAAGTGAAACGGTTGCAAAAGATATGCACTTGCCTTCAGAAGCAGATACATATGCAACATCTGAGCCATACTATTCTATGGAGCCAGGTCTTAATAAAGTAGATATTACAGACTTTACTGAGTTACTTGCTAAAGATATAGAAACTGTTTATACAGATGAAGTTAATCCATTCCACGGATCTCTTGTATTCGATGTAGAAGCTGTTCTGATTGACAACAGTATAGTTGATGATAATGCTCCGTTATTTGTTATTGAAAGTGTATTGGCAGATACTTATGATGCAGATGATTTAACTGCACTTGAAACCAGTAAACCACTTTCAGATTCTTATCAGTTTGAAGACACCGATTCTGAATATGCGGTAGATTACTTTGCAAATGATAATGGTAATTATACTGCTGGTGTTCCTCTTGTAGTACTTCATTTTGATAAACATTTTGATCAGCTAACTTTTGGTGCATACGCGACAAATTACTTTGCTGAAGACTATACAGATGAAACTTCAGAAGCCAACTCAAATAATGCTGGTGATAGGGTGCACTATTCAGATGTACCTTCAGTCGAATGGCAATCAGGAATTATAGCAGATACATTCAATGTTCAAGATAGTGCTGTGGTTACTCTGATTATAGTTAGAGCGGTAAATGATTCACTGACAACTGCCGACAATGTAGAATTATTAAATATTGGTTTGGGTCCAACAGAAATAGTTTCAACTGCTGACCCAATAAATGTGATGAATGTTACCACAACATATACAGATACTTACTCATCACAAGATGTCTTGACAGGAAAAGATGTAGGTATGTTACCTACAGAGTCTATAGAAACATCTGAAAATGTGTTGAAATTCCCAAGTATAAATAAAACAGATACATCAAACGCAAATGAATCTGGATCAGTTATAAAAACAGATTTTGTTGATAGTACTGATTACTTCTTAGAAGATTATGTCGCATCTGAAGTAAGAAGCATTGCGTAAGTGTTATAAATAGAATTGTAAAATGTTCGTAAAAACCCATAGGAGATAAAAATGGACAGCAAGTTAAAACTAAACGCTACAGGCAAGTTGCACGTAGCACTTTATGGACCAGATGGTTCTTTGAAAGAAGAGCGTTCGGTTACCAACGTGGTAGTAGACGATGGTCTAGACCACATCGCAAGTAGATTGGGTGCATCTTCTGCTCCAACTGCAATGTCACACATGGCAATTGGATCAAGCAGTACTGCCGCAGCCTCTGCTGATACAGCACTTGGAACAGAATTGGGTAGAGTTGCATTAACATCTACTACTGTTACCAATTCATCTGTACAGTATATTGGAGATTTTCCAGCTGGTACTGGTACTGGTGCAGTAGTTGAAGCCGGTGTATTGAATGCATCAAGTGGTGGAACATTATTGTGTCGCACTGTTTTTGCAGTGGTTAACAAAGGTGCCGCGGATACGTTGAAGATTACTTGGACCGTAACTGTAGCTGATTCTTAATATAGTTTAGGTATCTAATAGTGACTTTACTACTTACAAATCAGGCTAGAGTACAAAACGCTAGGTCATTCTATAGGGATGTATTTAACAATAATGACTACTTTTATTTTTATGCGAGTAGACCATTACCCTGGACAGATGACCTGGTACCAACTATTCCTGAAGACGCACAAACACAACTTTCTGATGTTAGGCGCGATGCTCTCTTTGTAAAAAGAGTTCAAGGAGCAGATTGCTGTCTTCTTGCCACGCGCAGAGATTGGGTAAGTGGTACGGTTTATGATCAGTATGACGATGGTTATACAGCATCAAATACTGCAACTAGTGGAGCTACATCTTTGGCATCATCATTGTTTTATGTGATGACAAGTGATTTTAATGTATATAAATGTATTGAAAATAATAGTGGTGCTCAGAGTATCAGAAAACCAACCAGTACAGGCTCAGAAGTATTTGAGTTAAATGACGGGTACAAATGGAAATTCATGTACCAAGTTGCTGTGGCAGATAGAGGTAAGTTCTTAACGGATGATTATCTTCCTGTAAGAAAGGCTTCTGGTTCTGGTCAACCAGCATTTGATGTAAATGGAGAAATTGATACCCTAACGGTAACTGCTGGTGGTTCTGGATATACTAGTGCGCCTATTGTCACTATTGAAGGTGATGGAACAGGAGCATCTGCAACTGCTACATTAACTGGTGGAGCAGTAACAGGAATTACTTTAGATACAGAAGGTTTTGGATATTCATTCGCTTTTGTTAAGTTTACTGGTGGTGGAGGCACTGGTGCTGCCGCTACAGCTACTTTAGGATCAACAGAGACAGATACACTACAGTCAAACGTTGAATCACAAGCAGTAGCAGGTACTCTTGATCGTATTGTAGTTACCAATACTGGAGTAGACTATACTTCCGGTGATGCATTAATCACTATTACTGGTGATGGAACAGGAGCAACTGCTACTGCAACTATTAATGCAAGAGGAGAAATTACGTCAGTTACTATAGTATCACCAGGAACAGGATACACTTTTGCTGATATTACTGTTACACAAACTTTAGGTACTGGTAGTGGTGCAATATTCCGAGCAGTGGCTTCTCCTATTAACGGTCATGGAGCACACGCACAAAAAGAATTGTTTGCTACAAATCTTGGCGTAAATGTATCATTTGCAAATGATAATGATGATATCATTGTTGGAGATCCACTCTCATCACCACCTGCTGGTCAAGATTTTAGACAGATCGGTATCATAAAAAATATTACACAATATGGAAGTAGCACATTGTTTACCAATACAACTGCAACTCCATGTTTTATAGTTTCAGTATCAAACACAGGCGAGTATAGTTTAGACGATGTTATAACATCATCTGACGGTGGAAAATTTATTGTAATACAAAAAGTAGATTCTGATGACAACGCCGCATACGATCAAATATACTTACAACGAATATATGGCAATATAACTGCTACGTCAACATTAACAAACGAGACAACATCAACTGGAAATTTGAGTATAAATAGTATTACAAACCCAGAGATAGATGTATTTTCAGGAGATATCCTTTACATTGACAATAGACGACCTGTTGTCAGAGATGTTGATCAAACAGAAACTATTAAAGTCGTATTTAAATTTTAGGACAAAAAAATGGCACTAGACCTTAACGTATCACCATATTATGACGATTTTGATGCATCAAAACAGTTTGAAAGAGTTCTTTTCAAACCTGGTGTAGCCGTACAGGCAAGAGAATTAACTCAACTTCAGTCATATCTTTCTAACGCTATCAACAATTCTGCTAGGTTTGCTCTTTCAGATGGTCAAAGAGTATTTGGTGGTGAGTCCACAATTTTACGTAAACCATATATTAAAATCAATGATGTTGACGCTTCTGGCACTACCGTTGTAGATGCCGATCTATCAACATATGTGGGAGATACGATTACAGGATCAGTTACTGGAATCACAGCAAAAATTTTATCATCGCAAACTGGTACTGACTCTGATAATAGAGATAAGAAAACTTTTTACCTAGCTTACATTGGTGGTAATCCTACTGGCGCTGGATCTGAGGGTAGTTCGATTCACTTTGACAAAGGAGAAACTCTTACTGTATCATCAACTGTAACTGCCAGAAATAATAAAACATTTGTAGTTGATAATACAACAAGTAATACTGACATATCTTTAAACTATTATGGTTATGGATTGTTTTTCGTAATTGCAGACGGTGTATTTTTTGCAAAAAAACAATTTGTAACTCACAACAGACAAGAAATTTTATTAGACAAATATAAAACTGATGGAAGTTTCTACGTAGGTCTTAAAGTAACTGAATCTGTAGTAAATTCTGATTCTGATGCATCTCTACTTGATCCCGCATCTGGTTCATTTAATTACAACGCACCGGGTGCAGATAGATTTAAAATTGCAACAACAATAGCCAAAAAAGCACTTACAGTCGATAACAATTTCGTGTTAGAAGCCGACGAAGATTTCGTTGCTGTTGACAAAATTATAGACGGTAGTTATTATCAAAAACTTCCAGACGATGCTGGCGCTCTTGCTGAACTGGGTAGAATTCTTGCTGAAAGAACGCATGAAGAATCTGGTAACTACATGGTTGAACCATTTACTTTGCAGGTTCAAGAGCATCTTAAAACTTCTTTTAATAATGGTAAATTTGCGTCTGACGATCCTGACAGACCAGGAAACTCGCAAAAATTAGCGTGTATTATTGGTAATGGTACTGCATATGTTGGTGGATATAGATATAATTTTCGAACTCCAACAGTAGTAGATATTGATAAAGCAACAACGACAACAATTCAAGAAGGTCAAACTATATCAACAGGATACGGAAACTATTTCATTGTAGATGAATTTGTCGGTGCTTGGAATATTAAAGATGGAGATTTAGTAACACTTTATGACACCGCAAAAAATGCGGCATCTGGTGGTGGTTATGGTTCTACAGCCGCACCAACATCTAGTAATATTATTGGTCAAGCAAAAATTAAAAATCTATATTACGAATCTGGTACTATTGGTACATCAACTTGTAAATATAGAATATACTTGTATGATATTTCAATAACAAAAGGTAAACTTGAAGACGCTCAAGGATTATACTATTCAAATAGTACTGATAGTGGATTTGCTGATATAGTTCTTGAGGGTAGTCCTGCAATTGCAAAAATTAAAGAACAAACACAAAACAAATTAATCTTTAGGGCTCCATACTCAAATGCAAAAACTCTTGCGGCAGCTGGTGGTGGTAGCTATGATACACAATACTTCTATCAAGAAGAATTTGATGTAACTTTTGCTTCTGATGGTACTACAACCATAAGTACTACAGGAACTTCTCAATTTCCATATTCAGGAAGTGTTACACAAACAATCATCGATCAAAATTTCATAGCGGTAGCAACTCAGGCTGAAACTATTAATGGTACTGCAACTCAAGAAGGAAGAGTAATTCCACTAACTCCTTCTATGATTACAAGTGCTAGTACTGGTGCAATCAGTTTCGATTTAGGAACTGTTAGTGGAGCATTTACGGCAAAAATGTTTGTAAAAGTCGTTAATGTTGATGCTCAACCAACACCAAAAAATTTAGTATCTAATGTTTATGTTAAAATCGATACTGCTACAAATTTTGGTGGAGCAAACGGTCCATGGGATTTAGGAATATCTGATGTTTTCCAAATAGATGAAGTTTATGTGGGTTCAACTTATTCAGAAGCAACAAATAATGTGCAAGCCAATTTTGTTTTAGATACTGGTCAAACAGACAATGTTTATGGTCACGGTAAATTAGTTAAGAGTGATACAAAACCAATTTCTACTACCAATAAAAAAATAGTTGTAAAACTTAAATGTTTCACACCAAACTATGCGGCTACTGGTGGAACTTATTTTGCAATTGATTCATATCCAATAGACGATACGGGAAATACTGGTATTTTTTCATATCAGATGCCTGTATATAGATCAAAATCAGGACCTTATAGATTACAAGACTGTATTGACTTTAGACCTTATGTTGTTAATACTGCGATTACAGCAACAGCTAATTTGGCTGCCGCAACTGAAAATCCAACCAGAAGTAATACTATTAATCCTCCTTCTGACGGACTACAACACCCATCACCCATACACAATTTTACAACTGATGTAGAATTTTATCTTGCTAGACAAGATGTAGTAACGATTACACCTACAGGAAAATTTAATGTAATTAAAGGTGTTCCTTCTCTTAATCCTCAAGTGCCTGTAATTCCGGATTCAGAAGGAATGTCAATTGCAGGTATAGGTATTCCTCCATATCCTAGTGTATCTCCATTTCTCGGAGCTATTACAAGACATCCAAATGTAGTAGGTAGAAAGCTGACGTTAGCTCGTAGATATTCTATGTCGGACATTAGTAGAATCGAAACAAGAATTAATCGATTAGAATACTACACTGCACTTTCTCTTATGGAGCAAGAACAACAAAACATGAACATAGAAGATGCAGATGGAAATACTAGATTTAAAAATGGTATTTTTATTAATACCTTTTCAGATCATTCTCTTAGTGATGTAGGAGATCCTGGATTTAAATGTGCTATTGATCCTATATTCAGAAGAGTTGGTCCTGCAAGAGATCAAACCCACATAGGATTACAACTGAATGATACTACTTCTACTGGAATAAAACAATCAGCAGAAATTGTTACTCTTCCTTTTACAAAGACAGTATTTTCAGAAAACAGATTTTCGTCTAAACCAAGAAATTGTGTAGGCGAGTTATTGTTTGATTGGGCAGGAGATTTAGATGTTTCGCCTAGAGGCTCTAATTCTGAATTGCCACAAGATGCTGGAACTAGATATGTTAATGACAATAGCCTTAATACATTTGGTCAGATTTTAGCAAATGATATTAACAACGCTGGAATTATAGCAGACTATGATATAAGTTTTGCATCGTCAACTAACGACAAAGTAGTAGAGCCATTTGAAAGAAGCATACCGGAAAACGAAATTATTACCGGTCGGACCGGCGGCGATACCGGTGGAACTATAATGTATCCCCCAGAAGCCATGGTTCATAACGGCGTTTATCAAGACGCAAATACTAGCACTACCATTGATGCTGGGGGGAGCGATCAAGGTGGTCGTACCAGAGTAGATGTTAAAACCAGTGGTACTATATCTATGGATGCTTATATTGGAGCAGACACAATTACTTCGGTAACGGGAAAAATAAAAGGGGAAACAATATCAAATAGTACGACCATGACGGCTACCGCAACTAAACGAATGCTTACGGCATCCTCGTCGGTTCATAGTCATCAACAAGTAGACATAGGTAAAAAGTTAATATCGGCTACTTTAGATATGTATATGAGAGAAAAACTGCTCTTCTTTGTCGGACAAAGATTAAAACCCAACACTAGAATGTATGGTTTCTTTGACGGAGAAAAACTAGTTGGTAGTGAA
>Ga0181379_1000028_pt1 | contig 63489 bp, 70 predicted proteins | sample 2SPOviralmetaG_FD_130115 | JGI IMG/M metagenome (GOLD analysis project Ga0181379, IMG submission 130115) | Marine viral communities from the oligotrophic San Pedro Time Series (SPOT) site, San Pedro Channel, CA, USA - 2 SPOT_SRF_2009-07-10 | ecosystem: Environmental > Aquatic > Marine > Strait... | reverse complement strand
AGATTTATAACATAATAAATTGAATTAATTTAGCAATTTGATAAATACTACTTCGGTTTACACCATAAATAGGAATATTTTTTTGTTTAGCGATTTTTTGTAGTTTTTGATTTTGCTGAAGGTGTTTTTTCAAACCAATAATTAAACCAGCCTGTTTTAACTCTTTAGTTAATATAATATCTACGTTAAATTTAGAAATTACTTCTTTTACTAAATTATATGAAAGACAGTAAGAATAAATTACTAGTTTTCTTTGTTTTATATTTTTGTTATTTAAATTACTTTGCGAATTTATGAATCCCCACGTTTTTTGTTCTAATGCACTTGTATTTTGAATTATATTTGAAGCTTTAAATAAAGTTGGAGTTCGCAGGTTTTTGTACTTTATTAATATTTTCTCATTTCGAAGAAATTGCCGAGTTTGAGTTATAGCAAAGTTTCCTCGTAATAATAGATCAATAGACTCTGTGACATTCTCATGAATAGTCCATAAGTTTTGTTCATTAATTTCAATAGCGATTTGAAACGCCGGATAAGATTTTCGTTCTAGAATACTCTTTTGAGTTTTTCGACGTTTTGCTTCGTCATCACTTAAAGTAACATATTGAATGCCACCAATTAAATCTGTTAAAGGCGGATTTTTAATTAAGTTTTCAAGACAATTTCCATGAGTAGTTCCTACTAACTGAACTCCTTTCTCAGCTATCGTACGAGCCGCTAAGGCTTCAAGTTCTGTTCCAATCTCATCAATAACAATAACTTGAGGCATATGGTTTTCAACAGCTTCAATCATCACTTGATGTTGAAGGTTTGTTTGAGCAACTTGCATTCGACGAGCGCGCCCAATTCCCGGGTGTGGTATATCACTATCACCTGCAATTTCATTTGATGTATCGACAATGATAACTCGTTTCTCCATTTCATCAGATAAAACACGAGCAATTTCGCGAATAATCGTTGTTTTACCAACACCAGGCTTTCCTAATATTAAAATAGAATGTCCTGATTCTAGTAAATCCCGTGCTAGTGCGATTGTTCCAAAAATAGCACGTCCAATACGACAGGTTAAACCTGTTATTAAAAATTGACGATTACGAATACAACTAATTCTATGTAAGGTCCGTTCAATTCCAGCTCGGTTATCATTACTGAATTTACTAATTCGTTTTGTTGTATATTCAATATCCTGCCACGAAATAATTTTTTGTGATAAATATTCAGGTCCACTAGGAAATCTTGCTTCTGGTCTTCGACCTAAATCAATAACAATTTCAATAATTTTATCTTTATGAATATGATTATTTACATGTTTCTTTATAAAAAATGGTAAATTTTCCAAAAGTTTTGTTAAATCCTCTTCACTACTCATATATTTATAAATTATTTCCAATTTTTAAATTCTATTATAGTAGAGGTTGAAAAAATTAATACGAATTTCAATAAACATTCTAAATAAACGAAAAAAAATTTAATTATATCAATCAATATTTTTGTAGAAATTCTGAAAAATTTCTACAAAAATATTAAAGATAAATTTTTTATTTACCAATAACCTAATGAAACTGCTTTATCAATAGGTAAACAAGCACCAATACCAAACCATACAGCGAAGACAAAGCCCAGGATAAAGACTAAACTTGCAATTGGACGACGGAATGGGTTTTGGAATTTGTTAACGTTTTCAATGAATGGAACTGTGATTAAACCTGCAGGAACTGCAGCCATTGCTAATACACCTAATAATTTATTTGGTAATACACGTAATAAATTAAATGTTGGGAAGAAATACCATTCTGGTAAAATTTCTAACGGTGTATTAAAAGGATCTGCGGGTTCGCCCATTTGTGTAGGAGCCATTACCCCTAATCCAATACAACAAGCAAATGTACCTAAAATACATACAGGGAAAACATATAATAAATCGTTTGGCCATGCAGGTTCACCATAATAGTTGTGCCCCATACCTTTGGCTAATTTTGCTCGTAGTTTTGGATCAGATAAATCTGGTTTTTTAATTACTGACATAAATATTCCTTTTCAAAATGTTAATATTAATTTTATTTGTGATATTAAAGAGGTCCTGAAATACCTTGCTTTCTAATCATTAAGAAATGTGTTAACATTAAAACAGCTGCTGCTAAAGGTAAAACAAAAGTGTGTGCACTGTAAAAACGAGTTAATGTACTTTGACCTACACTTTCACCACCACGTAATACCAATACTAAAGGTTCACCAACAATTGGTACAGCAGCAGGAACACCTGTTACAATTTTACAAGCCCAGAAACCTACTTGATCCCATGGTAAAGAGTAACCTGTCACACCAAATGAAACTGTTACAACAGCTAAAATAACACCTGTTACCCAAGTTAACTCACGTGGTTTCTTAAATCCACCAGTTAAATATACACGGAATACATGTAATACCATCATCATCACCATCATACTAGCAGACCAACGATGAACAGAACGAATTAACCAACCAAAATTAACACTTGTCATAATATATTCAACGGAAGCAAATGCGTCAACAACACTTGGTCGGTAATAGAATGTCATTGCAAATCCAGTTGCTACTTGTACTAAAAAGCAGGTAAATACAATACCACCAAAACAGTAGAAAATATTTACGTGGGGTGGTACATATTTACTAGAAATGTCATCAGCAATTGCTTGCACTTCTAATCGTTCTTCGAACCAATCGTAGACTTTACCCATAAAAAATAATTATAAAAAATAAAACACGGCTAAGCACAGCTCTAAAACGTTATTTTTTATTTAATAAAGGCGAGAGTGGGATTCGAACCCACGGAATCCTAAGATTCATCTGATTTCAAATCAGACGCAATCGACCAACTCTGCCATCTCGCCAAAAGATTAGTATTAGTACTAATCTTAGATATAAATTAACTTTCGTAAGTAGTGGTTCCACTAAATTTAATTGAAGCAGGGTTAGGATTTTTACCAATTGAAAAATCACGACTACCTACAGAGGTACGACCTGGATTAACTTTTTCCGGGAAAACACCATCTTTTGGATGTAAATATTGAACTTCACCACTTGGGAAAATTCTATAAATTTTGTAGTCATTTATCTTAAAAGTTCGTAGTTGTGTACCCAATGCTAAACATTGTTCTTTTCGGGCTAAGTACAATAAGTTTTCGCCATTACGCATAATGGCCGCCCCACCTGTTGGCATTTCAAAAATTTGCTCTTTTTTACTTGTCCAGGTAATGGCATACTTTTCTTCAACTTCTGCTGCACGTAACCATCCACCTGTGCTCCCTCCAAAAGTTGGAAACGGGGTTTGTAAATTTAATGTCATACGTAAAACCTTATTAATATTTAACGTTCAATATATAATTTTAATAAAAAAATGATTTTTTTTACGTTAATTTATAAAATTTTCTAGCGGAGAATGGATTTGAACCATTGACCTTCGGGTTATGAGCCCAACGAGCTACCAGACTGCTCTACCCCGCGAGTTTTAATAGACAACTAATTAAATTATAGTTTATCAAAATCATTTTGTCTACACCTTCTTTGAAATTTTTTATAAAAAATTTCAAAGAAGTTGTGGACAAAATAAACTTTAACGAATTTTCGACTTTCCTAAATTAATATTATCAGTTAAAGATTTTAAAATTAATTTAATCGATCTAACAGCATCATCATTTCCTGGAATTGGAATATCCACTAAATCTGGGTCACAATTAGTGTCTAAAATTGAAATAATAGGAATCCCTAATTTGCGACATTCACGAACAGCAGTAAGTTCACGCTTTTGATCTACGATAATGGCAACATCAGGTAATCTTTCCATATCTTTAATACCATTCAAATGCTTGCGTAATTTTTCCAGTTCTTTCAAACGTAATGAAGCTTCTTTTTTTGGTAATAAATCAAAAACTTGATCTACTTCTTCTTGTTCAAGGGTTTTTAATCGCTCAATACGACTTTTTAAAGTTACCCAATTTGTAAGCATACCACCTAACCAGCGATGATTTACATAATATGAATCGCAACGTTTAGCTTCTTGGGCAATTAAGTTACTTGCTTGACGTTTTGTCCCTATAAACAAAAAGATTTGGTCTTTAGAAGCTTCTGATTGAACATATGCATTCGCTTCTTTTAATAATTGAGCAGATTGTACTAAATCTAAAATATGTATATTGTTTCGTTCTGTATAAATGTATGGGAACATTTTAGGATTCCAACGATAAGCCTTATGGCCAAAATGAACACCTGCTTCTAATAATTGGGCTAAAGTAATATCAGCCATAGTATTTTTAAACTCCTTCAAATTAAAATAGTTAATTATGCTACTAAGATTACCAAAAAATAATTAATAACGTCCAGTTTTATTTTAAATTTTTTCAAACATAGAAATTGTAGTAGGCTTAAATTTTGTATTTTCAATTATATTATTTGTAAAACAATTTTCATAATTCTGGGCCCCAGTTCCTGACGGGATTAGATGACCAATGATAATATTCTCTTTCAATCCACGTAACCAATCGACTCTTCCCTCAATAGCTGCTTTTGTTAAAACTCTTGTAGTTTCTTGAAAACTTGCTGCAGAAATAAAGCTTGGATTATTTAACGCAGCTTTTGTAATTCCTAATAATAAAGGAACATAGAATGCTGTCTGTTTATTTCTTTTTTTAATAATATCATTGATATATTGGATATGATACAAATCAATTACTTCACGTGGTAACAAGGGAGTGTCACCTTCATGTGTAATTAAAACTTTAGTTGTCATTTGTTTAATAATTACTTCTAAGTGTTTATCTGCAATTGAAACACCCTGTGATTCATAAACAGATTGTACTGAGTTTAAAATTAATGATTGAACTTTTTTAAAACTCCGGTAACTCGCTTCATAATTATTTGTTAAACGATACGAAATAACAATCTTTGTTCGATCACAAAAGAAATTTTTAACTAGACCGTAATAATTAAAATAGGCTTTTAATAAATTATGTGGATTTATTTTTTCTGTCTCTTTAATTGTGGTTCCAAGTTTTCGAAACTCGAAATTTGAATCTAAACTTGTTTTACGGATTAAAAGGCCCCGTTTTTGATTTGTAGAAACATTTTTACTTATTTGTTTCTTTTTTCGTGCTTCTAATAATTCTTCAATCCTCGGTAAACCTTGAACAATATCCCCAGTAATTTCTTTTTCAAAATTTAATAATCCAATTGTTTGACCATCTGCAACAAATTCACCATTTTTACAAAAGACACTATTAACATCCTGTTCAAAATAATCTTCCGTTATTGAGTGAATTCCAATAGATTTCGAAAATGGATACCCAAAGAATTGAACGCGAATCAAGTCCATAGGATTAGAATTTATTGATTTAATCGGGTTGGCAACCAATTCTGAATTTTTTAATAATACAGAATAATGAATTCGACGTTTTTTTACCCATGAAGTATTTTTTTTTGTTATTAAACTGGAAAATGAACTTTCACTATTCTTGCTAGCAGTAATACAAAAATTTTGAATAAAAATTGGAATAGGTGAGCTATATAAATTCCCATTTTTTTTTATAAACATTTTTGGTAATTCAAGTTTTAAACCTTTTTCTGTTAATTCTTGAAAATTAAAGTTCAATTTTTTATTTAAAACTTTTTTAGTTATGTCATAATAATTTAATGAAATTGAGCGTTTTGTATTAACACTATTTGAAAAAGGTAAATGATCTTGTGAAATTAATTTATATCGTAAATTTTGATGTTTATTTGAATCTTCTTGCTCACAATTTGGGAAAAAGTAAGGACGTCCTTTTTGAATTGTTAAAAATTTTTCATTATCTATAATGATTTTACCGATTTGATTTAAATTAATATTTTTAATAACAAGATCATTAACCGATTTATTCTTAATTTTTTCTTTTCTAATAGTTAAACAATCATCGTTAGAAATTAATAGAATTTCTCGATTATTTTTATACTTTGATTTTAATTTTACAATTTCAACTGAGTGTGAATTTATACTTTCAAAATAACCTAAAGTCGTATAAGCATCAATAAATTGGCCTGATTCAACTAAAACACATGATACTATATCTGTATATTTTAAATGAGCAGGTAAATAATTTGGTAAATAAATATTCTCTTCTAGTAAAAAATTAATAGAATTTGTTATTGGCTCAATTTTAAATTGAATATTGATTTGATCCGTCGTTGAAAGGTTGTGGTTTAATTCAAAAATGTTTGATATTAAATTAAGACTTTTTGAACTTTTGATTTTTTGATTGGACTTATATAAATAATGCGTACTTGTTGTTAATTTAAGAATAGATTCAAATGCCGACTGTGCTCCAAAAACTTTTGTGATTGGTTTTGTTTGTGGAACTTCATAAATATCTAAAGGACGGATTAACAATTGATCTGTTAATTTACCTACAATGTGTTGACATAAGGATGGACTCGTAATCTTAATGTTTTCAAAAATCATTTCACCCGGATAAAAAATTTTATTTGCAAAATTTTTAAATTTCTTTCCTTGGTAAACAAGACCAGATTTAATTGAAATTTCACTAACAATATTATTGCGTTGGGTAATAATTACAATGCCCGACTTTTTTGAGAATAAGCCAGGAATAATTTCAAAATTTTCACAAATAAAACTACCATGTTCAACAAGTAGTAAACTTCGATCACAATCTAATTTATAAGTTTCTTCTGGTAACCAAATTAACGAGCGTAATGTTAAACTAAAAGGATTGCGACGAATTTGGTTGGTACTAAAAGCAATTTCTCCCCATTGAAATTCCTGAGATTCTCGGTTAACTCTACGAAAATAAGGTATAACTTCACTAGTTGAAATTACCTTTGTTTTTACTCGCGGGTTATAATAGGGAATACCTCCTATCTGGGTTTGAAAATTATTTGAAATTAAATTGGCAAAATGATTGTTTTCTGTTCTCGTAACATAAAGTTTCGATTCTTTTTTTTCTAAATTAATCCAATAAGAACAATCTTTATAATTTAAGATATATTTATCGAGGTTGTTATTAGTTGATAATTTTTTAATATTTGCATTTACTAAATTATATTGATTATTAATTATTTGAATTTTTCGTTGAAATAGATCTTTTTTATTATTTATAATTTTTACAAACCCTGAATATTGATTAATAAATTTTGTTCGAAAAATATAACTATTTTTATTAATTTTATGGTCAGTATAAAAATTTAAAAAAGAATTTATTGGTGCCTGATGAACTTGACCAGCTAGAATCCATAATAATTTATTTTTATTAACAAAATTTGACTTCGCTTTTAACCGAGGTGTAAAAACTTCACCTGAAAACGTACTTAAAATAGGCTTAATTTCAGTTCTAATCTGCTTACCTGTGGTAGCTAATTCACCTAAAATCATCCCCTCTTTTACATACTGATTGTTTTTTATAAATAAAATTGTATTAGGTAAGATTTCTAATTGAATTAAAGTTTGATTTTGTATTTCAGGAACAATCACCAATGAACCTGAACTTTTAGTTAGTAATACATCTTCACCACGATTTGTTCGTAAAGTTATAGTTTTTAAAATTTTTGAAAATTTTATAAGACCATTACTTGAACTAACAATTTGTTGACGAGTTTCTGCAGTAAAAATACCTCCTGTATGAAAAGTTCGCATAGTTAATTGCGTACCTGGCTCACCAATAGACTGACCTGCAATAATACCAACAGCTTCGCCAATATCGACTAAATTTTCATTAGCTAAATCCCACCCGTAACATTTCTGACAAATAGATCTATATAAACTACAAGTTAAGGGTGAGCGAATATAAAATTTTTCAATGTTTAACTGTTTAAATGTTTTTAATAAATTTGGTGTAATTTGAATATCAGCTCCCGCAATTAAAACATTTGTTTTTGGGTGAAATACTGGTTTGCTTAATATACGACCAAGGATTTGATCATATATTGATTTAATAACTTTCTGATTAGATTTTAAATTAAATACTAAGCAAGAATGCTTTGTTAAACAATCCTGTTCACGAATAATAATATCTTGTGCTACATCAATTAAACGGCGGGTTAAATAACCTGAATTTGCTGTTTTTAGTGCAGTATCTACAATCCCTTTTCTTGCACCATACCCAGACATTAAATAATCTGTAATAGTTAAACCTTCACGGAAATTCTTTTTAATTGGTAACTTAAGAATCTCCCCACTAGGATCAGACATTAAACCTCTCATACCAACCAGTTGACGTACCTGTGATAAATTACCACGTGCACCAGAAAAGGCCATAATATAAACGGAATTTAATGGATCGTAGTTTTTAAAATATGCGACTACTTCATCTTTTAATGATTCACTTGTGATACTCCAAGTATCAATAATTTTCTGAAACCGCTCAACATCGGTAATTTTTCCTTTTAAGCAAATTTTTTCAGCATTTAAAATTTCATTATGCGCGTTTTCCAGCATTTGGTTTTTAATAAAAGGAACGCGTAAATCTTCAATACTAATTGAAATTCCTGCTTGACTTGCATATTTAAAGCCTAGATATTTTAATTCATCGGCTAATGAGCAGGCTTGCATCGAATTATATTGAGTAAAACTCCAAGCTAATAGTTGTTTTAACTGTTTTTTACTAATAAGAGTGTTTTGATATATATAATCTTTCATAAAACTACTATTTTTTGATCAATATTTTTATAAATCTAACTAACTACTTTTAAGGTTTTTTTGATTGTATAATTAAAAATGACACGCCCTGTTGTTGTTTGAATATACTGAACAAGTAGTTTCCCATCACAATCTTTTCGTATTTGTAAATTTTCGTAATATTCAATTGAACTTTTATCTTTTAGGACTATTTTTTTAATTAATTTTTCAGAGCTAATTTCTTGCCCCAAATCTCTAACCCAAATTGTTGTATGCAATTCTATTTGATCTTGATGGTAAGCTAAAATAACGTCATCTAAATTCGCAAAATAATGATTTGAGCCTAACAATCCCATAATATTATTAACAGTTAAATAGTAACAGCCAAGAACCATATCTTGACTTGGCATAATAATTGGTTCACCATTAGCGGGTGATAAAAAATTATATGGTGCTAACATAAGCATATAACATTCTGCTTGTGATTCCAAAGAAAGTGGAATATGTACGGCCATTTGATCACCATCAAAATCGGCGTTGAATGCCGAACAAACTAATGGGTGTAATTTAATAGCCCTACCCTGAACTAATATTGGTTCAAAAGCTTGAATTCCTAACCGGTGTAATGTAGGTGCACGATTTAAAAAAATAGGGTGACTTGCAAGTACTTTTTCTAAAACAGGATCAATTGTCGATTCATTTTGCTGGATTAAATTTTTAGCAACTTTCATATTGCTAGCTAAACCTTGGTTAATTAACTCGCGTATAATAAAAGGTTGAAATAATTCTATTGCCATTTCATAAGGCAACCCACATTGGTTCAATTTTAAACTAGGTCCTACTACAATAACAGAACGACCTGAGTAATCAACCCTTTTACCTAATAAATTTTGTCGGAAACGACCGTGTTTTCCTTTAATAATATCAGATAACGATTTTAAAGGACGATTATTTGCACTTAATGCAATTTTCCCACGTTTTCCGTTATCAATTAAAGTGTCAACAGCTTCTTGAAGCATTCGTTTCTCATTACGAATTATAAGTTGTGGTGCATCAATTTCTAATAGACGTAATAAACGATTATTACGAGTAATAATTCGTCTATATAACTCATTTAAATCTGAAGTTGCAAATCTTCCACCTTCTAATTGAATCATAGGCCTTAATGAAGGAGGAATCACGGGTAATATTGTAATAATCATCCAAGCTGGGTTGGAACCAGTCGCATGTAAATTTTCTAAGATACGTATGCGTTTTATTGATTGATCTCGTAATTTATAAATTCTTTGGTATTCCCATTTTCTAAACCATTTTGAACCATTATAAAAAGGTCTTTCTTTATGCAAGACTTTACTACAAATAGTTATAAACCTTCGTGTCTTTAAAATTTCACGCTTAATATTTAATTTTTCTAATTCTTTTTTAATTAAAACGGCACCAATTAAATAATTTGGTGTTGTCCGTAATAAATATTTTGGAGTGTTACGACGTCGACTTTGCGGTTTGGGTTTTGGGTATGGCTTTAAAGGGTAACCTGTAAAACCAAGCTCTCGGCTTCGACGATATTGTTGTAAATCCCAATGAAGTCCGTAAAAAGAAATCTCATCCTCGGCCATAAAATAAGCTAATGAAGCTAATTTTATACGCTTAACCCGATTATCTCGTAAATTAACCTTTCCTGATTTAATAGCGAATTTCTTTTGATATTCATTTTGAAATATTTGTGAGATTAAAAGTTTAGCTAATTGATCTTTTTTAAATAATTCAATTAATCGTTTTAATTTCTTTTTTATTTTCATTAATTTAATAAGAGCATCATTTTCTAAATGCTCATCTGAGTAGCGATTTCGATTTATTTTACTATATAAAATATCTCGTTTAAGTTTTTGACTATTTTTTTTTAAATGAATATCTGTCGATAGCCAAGTTACTAGATTTTTGTGTTTAATAATTTCTTCTAATAAGTCTTGTAATTTCGGGTTTTTTGTATATTCTAAATTCGTATTAATTAATGTTATAATATCCGGCAAATAATACAAAAGACCTGTATCAACTCTTTTTTCACATTGCTCTACTTCTAATAATAGTGCCATATAATTTGGGCGACTATTTGTATACCATACATGTGTTACTGGATAAATTAAATTTATATGACCCATGCGATGCCGGCGAACACGTGATTCTGTTAACTCAACACCACACCGCTCACAAATCAACCCATCATATCTAACACGTTTATACTTACCACAAGCACATTCTAAACTTTTACTTGGACCAAAAATGCGTTCGCAAAATAAGCCATCCATTTCTGGTTTAAATGTTCGATAATTTATTGTTTCTGACTTTTGAACTTCTCCAATGAACTGACCATTCGGTAATCGACGATGGGACCATTGTAAAATCCGAACAGGAGAAGCTAACTTAATTTTTATATAATCAAATTCTTTTTCAGCTCTTACCATATTTTTTTATTAAAAATAATTAAAATGCTATACTGTTTATATTGGAAGTTGGTGGAAATGTTTTTGATAAAGGATCATATTTTTCAATTAGATTTACTTCCGTTTCATATGTTTGACTTGTATTGAATTGTTCAATTCGATATGTGCTCATATCTAAGCCTATTGATCGTAATTCTTGTAATAAAACCTTAAAGGATTCAGGAATTCCTGAAGTAGGAATCTGATGCCCTTTAACAATGGCATTTAAAGTTTCATTACGACCTTCCATATCATCCGATTTAATTGTTAATAATTCTTTTAGTGTAAAAGCTGCACCAAAACCTTCTAACGCCCAAACCTCCATTTCACCGAAGCGCTGCCCACCATGTTGAGCTTTTCCACCTAACGGTTGTTGAGTCACTAAAGAATAAGGCCCTGTTGCTCGAGCATGCATCTTATCATCAACTAAGTGAATTAATTTTAACATGTACCCACTTCCAACAGTAATCGGATTCTCAAATTCTTTACCTGTTCGCCCATCAACTAAAACCATTTTACCAGGCGAATATGGATTAAAAAGCCAAGCTTCATCTTTTTCTATAGATGCTTGACGTAATTTTTTATTTATTAGAATACGTGACACCTCTGGCCCATACATTTCATCAAACGGTAAAATTTTAAACCGTCGTTCTAACTTATGACCTGCAAACCCCAATAAACATTCATATAATTGACCTACATTCATTCTTGAAGGAACTCCTAATGGATTTAAAATAATATCAATTGGAGTACCATCTGGTAAAAAAGGCATATCTTGTCTTGGTAAAATTCTTGAAATAATCCCTTTATTACCATGTCTTCCTGCAATTTTATCTCCAACCTGAATTTTACGGATTTGTGCTACAAAAATTTGAATTTTTTCAAATTTATAAGCGAGTTTTGTTCGGCGATTAAATGTTAAGGTTTCGATAACTCGACCATACTCACCTTCAGGCATCCTAAATGATGTATCACGTACACCTTTTGCTTTTGCACCAAAAATTGCACGTAATAGTTTAGCTTCAGGTAATTGTTCTGAATCATCTTTTTCTACAACTTTGCCTACAAGAATATCACCTGGTTTAACAAATGTTCCAATAGACACAATTCCATCGTCATTTAAATGTTGAATTTCCGAAAAATTTAAATTTGGGATGTTTTTTGTTGTTTTTTCAGAAATATCAGCAGTTTGATCAATTTCAATTTCATACCGCTCTATATGAATAGACGTAAAAATATCTTCATAAACAAGTCTTTCGTTAATTAAAATTGCATCTTCAAAATTATAACCTTGCCATGGCATATAAGCGATTAAAACATTTTGACCTAAAGCTAATTCACTTGTATTAATTCCAGGACCATCAGTTAACATTTGTCCAGATACAACTTTTTCACCTTTCCAAACAATAGGGCGATGATTGATACAAGTCTCTTGATTAGACCGTTGATACTTTTGTAATGGATATTTAATAGTTTTCCCATTATTATGTTTAACGAGAATTTGATCTGCAGTCACAGAAGTAACAATTCCATCATTATGTGCATTTAAAGTGGCTCCAGAATCAATTGCAATTTGATTTTCTAGACCAGTCCCAACAATTGGTTTTTGAGGTAATATTAATGGTACAGATTGGCGCTGCATATTTGACCCCATTAACGCACGATTAGCGTCATCATGTTCAAAAAATGGAATTAAAGATGCTGCTACTGAAACAACTTGAATTGGTGAAATAGCAATAAAATCAACTTCGAATGGTGTAACTGTAATAAAATCTTGTTTATATCGAACCGGAATTAAATTTCTAATTAAATAATTTTTATCATTTGTCGCAATATCTGCAGGAGCAATTTTATAGAAATCCTCAATATCAGCAGTTAAATAAATCGGATTTCCATTTCTGATAACTTTCCCATTTATTACACGCCAAAATGGGGTTTCAATAAAACCGGATTTATTAACTCGCGCACATGTAGTTAACGAAGCAATTAGACCAACATTTTGACCCTCAGGAGTTTCAATCGGGCAAATACGACCATAATGGCTTGGGTGAATATCACGAACTGCGAAGCTAATTCTATCACGGTCAAATCCACCCGGACCTAATCCACTAATCCGACGTCGATGCGTTAATGATGATAATGGGTTTGTTTGATCCATATATTGTGAAAGCTGACTAGAGCCAAAAAACTCTCTAATTGTAGTTCCAACAATATTAAAACTTGAAAGTTGGCTTGAGCCAATTTTATTTGTTTGACTACGTAACTTTCGTAATAAACGTTGAAAACCGATTCTAAATAAATTTTGTAATAATTCACCAACGGAACGTACACGACGGTTTTTTAAATGGTCAATATCATCACCTGTTGTTTTAGAAATTGACAACGTTATTAAAGAGTCAATAATTGAAAAAATATCTGCATAAGTAATAGTTTGAATGTGACTATTAAGTTTTAAATTTAATCGACTATTAATTTTTGATCGGCCAATTTTTCCTAGGCGATAATATCGAACATCAAAAATTCTAGAAAATTCAGAAATATTTTTATAATAGTTAAACTTTAAATCAAACCTTAGTAATGGTTCTGAATAATTCAAAGAATTTGTAATTAATGGTTTATTAAAATAAAAAAAGTCAGCATGATATAAATTTTGACAAATTTCCAAGTCAGTTAGACCCATTTCTTTTAATAAAAAAACAATTGGCTTTTGTGTAAATTTATCTAATTGAATTACAACCTCGTCTTCTTGATTTTTAATTGGGTATTTATATTTATTAATTTCAGTATTTTTTTGGAAACCAAAGCGAATCCAAGATCCTGACTCTGGGATTAATATTGCTGTGTATAAATCTTTTTCTGAATATTTCTGACGATATTTATCGTTTATCTGATGTGATTCTTTATACTGAATAATTTCAGAACGAGACTTTAAATAGGTTAATTTATTTTTATTATCATTTAATTCATATTTATATTCAAATAAACTACGATTTAAATCTTCCTTATTTAAATCATTAAACTGAACAGAGTTTAAATCACTTTTTGGATTTGTTAAGATTCTAATATGATTCGGATCTTTAAGTTTTTTCTTTTTTTGTTTATATTTAAAAAGTTCTTTTAAGGTTGGTGAAAAGTAAAATATAGGTTTAATGTTTGTTTTTTTATGGTTTCTAATAATCGTTTCGACTTTTTGAGTGGTTGTAAAAATGAGATTATTTAAAAACTTAAACTGGTTAATTTGTTTTAAATATGTTTGATTTCCAATCAAAATTAAAATAAAATTGTTAATAAACTTTATTTTAGCGGTTTTTTCGTAGTAATTTAGTAAATTATCAAAGTAATTCGTTTGACTTAGATATACAGAATTAATACTTAAATCATAATAATCTTGATTTATTTTATTTAACCATTGGTCTTCAATTTGTTTTGAATTTTTATTGAATACTCGTTCTAATAAATTATATTTAATTAATATTTTTAACAAATTATGCCAATCTTTAACTAAGTCAAAACTTTTTGAGAAAGAAAATGTATTCATTTGATGAAATTCCATTTCTTTTAAAGAAAGCCAATGTAAGAAAATTTTGATTCGTTTTGACTTTTTATCCAAATCATGTGTGCTTGATATAATTTGGTAAATTTTAAAAGATTCTAAAAAGTAAAAATAAAAATCTTTTTCATTTTTTTTTAATTGAGTAAACGAATACTGAAACAAACTTTGGTTATAAAGTGTTGGAAAAAATGATAAAATTTGTTCAGAAATAAATGGCTCGCCTAGTGGAAGAAATGCTTTTAACTTATTGATATCTGTTGATAGTTTTCGTTTAACAATTTTTCGTTTTTTTTGGTTTTTATTCTTTTCAAAATAAATTCCAGGGCTTCGAATAATTTGACTTACAATTACACGTTCACAACCGTTAATAACAAAAGTTGCTGAAGTTGTCATCAAGGGTAAAGTGATAATCGGAAATTGGCTGTGATATCTCGTACTATTTAGTTTTTTATTTCGAATTTCTAGGGGGATTACTAATTGCGCAGCATAATTCGCAGTATACTTTTTTGCTCTTATAATATTATAGATTGGTTTAACCAAACTATACTCATGACCGAATAAAATATATTCAGTATTATAACTGAAGTCATGAATTCGGGAAAACATTGAAAGCTCTTCATTTAAGCCTTGTGCAATAAACCAACAAAAGCTAACCCTTTGCATTTCGATAAAATCGGGCAGAGCAGTAATATAATTCATAGATTGTTTCATACTCTTTGATAATAATTATTTTTAAATTTTTATGAAGAGGTAAAAGTATTAAGAAAATTTAATTTTTTTTAAATTTTCTTAACTAAGCTTTTAGGTAATTACTGTTGAATTAATAAGAAATAAGAGTTTTAAATTTCTTTAAAACAAAGTGCTAGCTTTGACTTTTTACGTGCGGCTGTATTCTTATGAAAAACATTTTTTTTACATCCTTTATCAATTAAACTATAAATAGAGCTTAAAAGCTGTTGTAATTTTTCTTTATTTTCAGAAGTTGGTGTTGTTTTATAAATTTCTAAATTACTTAAAAAAAGTTTTGTTAAGGTCCGTACTGAAGTTTTATAAAAACGGTTCTGTAAACGATTTCGTTCTGTAATTAGAATACGTTTTTTTGCTGATTTGTTATTAGCCATAAATATTTCTAAATCCTTTAAATTTTTAACTGAATATTTACATTTATTAAAATATAGTATATTCATTATAAAATTGGAAGTTTTTCAAGTAAAAAAATGTTATCTTTCGAAAGTTTTTTTGTAAAACCTTGATAAGATTAAATTTTTTAGGTAGTGTATTCTTAACACAAATACTGTTAAAAATAAATTCATTTTTTTAAATCTTTATGGCAAAAAATAAAGGTACTCGAATTCTAATAACTTTGGAATGTACAGAATGTCGTTCAAATAGCAATAAACGTTCAGAAGGTGTATCACGTTATACAACACAAAAAAATCGACGAAACAATCCTGAACGAATTGAGCTTAAAAAGTACTGTCGTCACTGTAATAAAACTACTATTCACAAAGAGATTAAATAACTATGTTAGCTCAAAAACAAAAACTATCAGTAATTGGTATTAAACAAAAAATTGATTATAAAGATATTGATTTATTAAAATTATTTATTACTGAACAAGGAAAAATATTACCACGTCGGGCTACTGGGGTAACTGTTCAACAGCAACGACAAATTGCAAAAGCAATTAAACGCGCTCGTGTTTTATCATTATTACCATTTGTAGCTGAAAGTTCCATTTAAAATATTAAATTTTTAATATTTTAAATGATAAAAAATCAAATGGAGTAAATTTTGAAAAAATCTATACTAAAAAATTTATTTCGAGTTAAAATATATTCAAAAGCAACGTATAATATAATATTGAAAACTCATATTTACTGAATAGATTAAAAGAAAACTATTTTTTATTTTTTATGAGGGTTTCATAGATTTTCGTCTCCCAAAAGGAGAAAGTCAATGGCAATAAGCTCAACGGAGCGTCGCGCAAAAACCGTACAAATTTTTGTAGAAAAAGACGCTGTGGAAACTAGTTTTGAAAAATGGGCCCAACCCGGTCATTTTTCACGAACTTTAGCTAAAGGTCCAAAAACAACTACTTGGATTTGGAACTTACATGCTGATGCGCATGATTTTGATAGTCAAACAAGTTCATTAGAAGAAGTTTCTCGGAAAATTTTCAGTGCACACTTTGGCCAATTAGCTGCAATTTTCTTATGGATTAGTGGGATGCATTTTCATGGTGCATACTTCTCAAATTATTCTGCTTGGTTATCTGATCCAATTGGAATTAAACAAAGTTCACAAGTAGTTTGGCCAATTGTAGGTCAAGAAATTTTAAATGCCGATGTTGGAGGAAACTTCCAAGGTGTACAAACTACATCTGGATGGTTCCAAATGTGGCGTGCAGAAGGTATTACGAGTGAAGTGGAACTATACTGGATTGCTATTGGTGGATTAATCATGTCAGCATTAATGTTATTTGCTGGTTGGTTCCACTACCATAAAGCAGCTCCAAAATTAGAATGGTTCCAAAATGCTGAATCAATGATGAACCACCATTTAGCAGGTCTATTAGGTTTAGGTTGTTTATCATGGTCTGGGCATCAAATTCACATTGCATTACCAATTAATAAATTATTAGATGCTGGTGTATCACCTCAAGAAATTCCATTACCGCATGAGTTCTTGATTAATCGTGATTTAATGGCTCAATTATATCCTAGTTTTTCACAAGGATTAGCTCCATTCTTCAGTGGCAATTGGGGTGTATACTCTGATTTCTTAACGTTTAAAGGTGGTTTAAACCCTGTAACTGGTGGTTTATGGTTAAGTGATATTGCTCACCATCATTTAGCTTTATCTGTTTTATTTATTATTGCAGGACACATGTACCGAACTAATTGGGGTATCGGTCATAGTATGAAGGAAATTTTAGAAGCACATAAAGGTCCATTCACAGGTGAAGGTCATAAAGGGCTTTATGAAATTTTAACAACTTCATGGCATGCTCAATTAGCTATTAATTTAGCAATGATGGGCTCATTAAGTATTATCGTTGCACATCATATGTATGCAATGCCTCCATACCCATATATTGCAACTGATTATGCTACCCAATTATCATTATTTACTCATCACATGTGGATTGGTGGATTCTGTGTAACAGGTGGTGCAGCACATGGTGCAATTTTCATGGTACGTGACTACACTCCAGCTAATAATTACAACAATTTATTAGATCGTGTATTACGACACCGTGATGCAATCATCTCACATTTAAATTGGGTTTGTATTTTCTTAGGCTGTCATGCATTTGGATTCTATATCCATAATGATACAATGCGTGCATTAGGACGTCCTCAAGATATGTTCTCAGATAAAGCAATTCAATTACAACCAATTTTTGCACAATGGATTCAAAATATTCATTTATTAGCACCTGGAACAACTGCACCTAACGCATTAGCTACTACAAGTTATGCCTTTGGGGGAGATGTTGTTGAAATTGGTGGTAAAATTGCAATGATGCCGATTAAATTAGGAACTGCAGATTTTATGGTACACCATATTCATGCATTTACTATTCATGTAACAGTACTAATTTTATTAAAAGGTGTACTTTACGCACGTAGTTCAAAATTAATTCCGGATAAAGCAAACTTAGGTTTCCGTTTCCCATGTGACGGCCCAGGCCGTGGTGGTACTTGTCAAAGTTCTAGTTGGGATCATGTATTCTTAGGCTTATTCTGGATGTACAACTCAATTTCAGTTGTAATTTTCCACTTCAGTTGGAAAATGCAGTCTGATGTATGGGGAACTGTGACACCTGATGGTAGTATTTCGCATATTACTGGTGGAAACTTCGCTCAAAGTTCTATTACAATTAATGGTTGGTTACGTGATTTCTTATGGTCACAAGCTTCACAAGTAATTCAATCATATGGTTCAGCTTCATCAGCGTATGGTCTAATTTTCTTAGGCGCACACTTTATCTGGGCATTTAGTTTAATGTTCTTATTCAGTGGTCGAGGATACTGGCAAGAATTAATCGAATCAATTGTATGGGCACATAATAAATTAAACTTCGCTCCAGCGATTCAACCACGTGCATTAAGTATTACACAAGGTCGTGCTGTTGGTTTAGCGCACTATTTATTAGGTGGTATTGGGACTACATGGTCGTTCTTCTTAGCACGTTCATTATCAATAACATAACTTTGACGGTAAAAAAACTATGAAATCGTTACTATTTTAAATATTTCACGATTTTATAGGTATATAAATTTACCATTTTATTTACAACTATAAATTATATTAAAAGGCATCTGAAGATTATGGCAACTAAATTTCCAAAGTTTAGCCAAGCCCTTGCACAAGATCCAGCAACTCGACGAATTTGGTACGGTATAGCTACTGCTCATGATTTAGAAGCACATGATGGCATGACTGAAGAAAATTTATATCAAAAGATTTTCGCATCACATTTTGGCCATTTAGCTATTATTTTCCTTTGGACAGCTGGAAACTTATTCCATGTAGCATGGCAAGGGAATTTCGAACAATGGGTATTAAAACCATTGAAAACAAAACCTATTGCACATTCAATTTGGGATCCACATTTTGGTGAATCGGCATTAAAAGCATTTAGTAAAGGTAACACATATCCTGTTAATATTACTTTCGCAGGTGTGTACCAATGGTGGTATACAATTGGATTTAGAACAAATCAAGAACTTTATGCAGGTTCGATTGGTTTATTAATCCTATCATGTGTTTTATTATTTGCAGGCTGGTTACATTTACAACCAAAATTCCGTCCAAGCTTATCTTGGTTCAAAAATAATGAATCACGTTTAAACCATCATTTATCAGGTTTATTAGGTGTAAGCTCATTAGCATGGACTGGTCATATTGTTCACGTAGCAATTCCTGTGTCACGTGGTGTACATGTTGGGTGGGATAATTTCTTAACAACACCACCACATCCAGCTGGTTTAACACCATTCTTTACTGGTAATTGGACTGTATATGCTGAAAATCCAGATAGTGCTAGTCATGTTTATGGAACAAGTGAAGGTGCTGGAACTGCAATCTTAACATTCTTAGGTGGATTTCATCCACAAACACAAGCGTTATGGTTAAGTGATATCGCTCACCACCAATTAGCAATTGCTGTAGTATTTATTATTGCTGGTCATATGTACCGAACAAATTTTGGTATCGGACACAATATGAAAGAAATTCTTGATGCGCACCGCCCTCCGGGAGGACGCTTAGGAGCAGGTCACGTTGGCTTGTTTGAAACAATCACAAATTCTTTACATATGCAGTTAGGTTTAGCATTAGCATCATTAGGTGTAGCAACATCTTTAACTGCCCAACATATGTATGCATTAACACCATATGCGTATTTATCAAAAGATTTTACAACAGAAGCTGCTCTATACACACACCATCAATATATTGCTGGTTTCTTAATGGTCGGTGCTTTTGCACATGGTGCAATATTCTTTGTACGTGACTATGATCCAGAATTAAACAAAGATAATGTGTTAGCACGTATGCTTGAGCATAAAGAAGCTATCATATCACATTTAAGCTGGGTATCATTATTCTTAGGTTTCCATACTTTAGGATTATATATCCATAATGATACAGTTGTTGCTTTTGGTCAACCAGAAAAACAAATTTTATTTGAACCTGTATTTGCTGAATATATTCAAGCAGCATCAGGAAAAGCTGTTTATCAATTTGATGTGTTATTATCTTCATCGACTAGTCCAGCTACTGTAGCCGGTAATCAAGTATGGTTACCAGGTTGGTTAGATGCAATTAATAATAATAAAAATGATTTATTCTTAACAATTGGTCCTGGTGATTTCTTAGTTCACCATGCAATTGCTTTAGGTTTACACGTAACAGCATTAATTCTTGTAAAAGGTGCATTAGATGCACGTGGTTCAAAACTAATGCCAGATAAAAAAGACTTTGGGTACAGTTTCCCTTGTGATGGTCCAGGCCGTGGTGGTACTTGTGATATTTCAGCATGGGATGCTTTCTACTTAGCAATGTTCTGGATGTTAAACACAATTGGTTGGGTAACTTTCTATTGGCATTGGAAACATATGACAATTTGGGGTGGTAACCCAGGCCTATTTAACGAATCATCAAATTATATTATGGGATGGTTACGTGACTACTTATGGTTAAATTCATCTCCATTAATTAATGGTTACAATCCATTTGGTATGAATAATTTATCAGTATGGTCATGGATGTTCTTATTCGGACATTTAATTTGGGCAACTGGTTTTATGTTCTTAATTTCATGGCGTGGTTACTGGCAAGAATTAATTGAAACATTAGTGTGGGCACACGAGCGTACACCACTTGCGAATTTAATTCGTTGGCGCGATAAGCCTGTAGCATTATCAATTGTTCAAGCCCGTTTAGTCGGCTTAGTACATTTCTCAGTTGGTTATATTTTAACTTATGCTGCATTTGTAATTGCCTCTACATCAGGTAAATACGGCTAAATTAGAAGTATTTAATACATACCTTTTTAGTAACAGAGTTTTTTCTGTTACTAAATTGGAATTATAAACCAAACGCCAACCACTTTGGGTGCCGTAGATTTTTTTTTCTAAAATGTTGCTTTTTATTTAATTTATCTTTAGTATGTAGTATAGATTGGATTGTAAACGATTAATCGAATAGGGTTATTTTTTAAGTCATTCAAAATTTTGCTGGTGTAGCTCAATGGTAGAGCAACGGATTTGTAATCCGTAGGTTGGGGGTTCAAATCCCTTCACCAGCTATTAAAATAAATACTAAAGTAAATGGGTATATAACTAACGGAAATTTTTTGAAGATATCTATATAATAAAATTTAAATATCAACTATAATTATTTTAAAAATAGATATTAATCATCAAAGAAAAGATAAAAAATTTTTATTTTTAAAATTGTAAGGAGTAATTTATGGGAAATTTTATTGATAAAACATTTACAGTGATAGCTGATATGTTGTTAAAAGTTCTACCTGCAAGTAAACAAGAAAAACAGGCATTTTCGTATTACCGAGCAGGGATGGCTGCACAATCTCAGGGAAAGTATGCCGAAGCCTTAGAGAATTATTATGAAGCATTACAAGTTGAGGAAGATCCATATGATCGAAGTTATACTTTATACAATATTGGGTTAATTTATGGGAATATTGGTAATAATTCACAAGCTTTAGAATATTATCATCAAGCGCTCGAATTAAACTCAAATTTACCACAAGCTTTAAATAATATCGCAGTGATTTACCACTCATCTGGATTGAATACAATAACAATGATAAATGAAGATATTGATGATATCCAACAAGCAGAGTACCGAGCTTTAGCTACAGAATTTTTTGATAAAGCTGGAGAGTACTGGAGACAAGCACTTAAATTAGCACCAGATAATTATCCAGGTGCAAGGAATTGGTTAAAAGTAAGTGGACGATTATTTGAAGACGATTAAAAATATTATTCAAATTTATAAAACGATTATAATTATTTTGTTCAAGAATTATCCTTATTTTGTTGTACAATAATACATAGTTAATTTGTTTTAGATTTGTTATTATTTCGAATAATACATCAAATTCCGAAAGTATATTTATTCTTAAATATTTAAATATGTTAAGTCAAAATGGTAAAAACTGAAAAAAATCAAGGCTTCGTTACTCAAATTATTGGTCCAGTATTAGATATTGAATTCCCGGCTGGAACATTACCTGCAATCTACAGCGCGATTAAAATCGAAACAGCTGATGGAATTGGTAATATTGTAGAAGTACAACAATTATTAGGTGATAATAAAGTACGTGCAGTTTCAATGCGTTCAACTGATGGTTTAAAACGTGGTGTTGAAGCAGTGGATTTAGGTGGACCAATTACAGTACCTGTAGGTGCTCCGACATTAGGTCGAATCTTTAATGTTATTGGTGAACCAGTAGATGAGCAAGGTGACGTTACATCTGAAGACACATTACCAATTCATCGTGATGCACCAGCATTCACAGAACTAGAAACAAAACCATCAATCTTTGAAACCGGTATTAAGGTAGTAGATTTATTAGCTCCATACCGTCGAGGTGGTAAAATTGGTTTATTTGGTGGTGCTGGAGTAGGTAAAACTGTATTAATTATGGAATTAATTAATAATATTGCTAAAGCTCACGGTGGTGTATCTGTTTTTGGTGGTGTAGGTGAGCGTACTCGTGAAGGTAATGATTTATACGAAGAAATGAAAGAATCGGGTGTAATTAATTCTAATAATTTCACTGAATCAAAAGTAGCTTTAGTATACGGTCAAATGAATGAACCTCCAGGGGCTCGTATGCGTGTAGGTTTAACTGCATTAACTATGGCTGAGTACTTCCGTGATGTTAATAAACAGGATGTTTTATTATTTATTGATAATATTTTCCGTTTCACTCAAGCAGGTTCAGAAGTATCAGCATTATTAGGTCGTATGCCTTCAGCTGTAGGTTACCAACCAACTTTAGCTACTGAAATGGGTGCTTTACAAGAACGTATTACATCAACAACACAAGGTTCAATTACTTCAATTCAAGCTGTATACGTACCTGCTGATGATTTAACGGATCCGGCACCAGCGACAACATTCGCTCATTTAGATGCTACAACAGTGTTATCTCGTAATTTAGCAGCTAAAGGTATTTACCCTGCGGTAGATCCATTAGATTCTACATCAACAATGTTACAACCAAATATTGTTAGTGCAGAACACTACAGAATCGCTGAAACTGTAAAAGAAACATTACAACGTTATAAAGAATTACAAGATATTATTGCAATTTTAGGGATTGATGAATTATCTGAAGAAGATCGTTTAACAGTTGCTCGTGCACGTAAAGTAGAACGATTCTTATCACAACCATTCTTCGTAGCAGAAATCTTTACAGGTTCACCTGGTAAATATGTAAGTTTAGAAGAAACAATTAAAGGTTTTACAATGGTTCTAAAAGGTGAATTAGATGATTTACCAGAACAATCGTTCTACCTTGTAGGAAATATTGACGAAGCAATTGCAAAAGCAGAAACTCTAAAATAAAGGAGTAATAATATATGGTTCTAAACATTCGCGTACTTACTCCGGACAGAGTAATCTGTTCTACAACAGCCGACGAAGTGGTTTTACCAGGTTTAACGGGTCAAGTAGGTGTATTAGATGGTCATGCTGCCTTAATTACTGCGTTAGATACAGGTTTACTAAGAATTAAATTAGATGATAAATGGACTCCCATTATTTTATGTGGAGGTTTAGCAGAAATTGATAGTAACCGTGTCACTGTTTTAGTTAATGATGTAGAAGAACTTGTTTCAATTGAATTAAGTGAAGCTACACAAGAATTAGAAAAAGCGACAGTAGCTGTGGAAACTGCTGAAACAAGCAAAGCACGACTAGATGCATCAATTGAATTAAAAAAGGCTACAGCTCGTGTTGAAGCTATAAATTATTTATCATAAAAAAAATATAAAACTAAATTTAGTTTTATATTTTTTTAATATTTATGTATAGATTTTGACTTACTTAAAACTACGTAGTAAACTAACTCGTAGAAAAAACTAATAAAGATGCAAAATCCAAATATATGATAACCAATTCTGATTTTAACTTTAAAAAAAATGAAATAGTAACTTTAGAACTTCCATTCTCTGAACATATAGAAGAATTACGACAAAGAATTTTTCATATTTTCTGGATAATTTTATTGTTAACCTGTTTGGCTTTCTTTGAAGTTAAATTTTTAGTTAAAATATTAGAGTTACCAGTTAATAACGTAAAATTTTTTCAACTTTCACCTGGTGAATATTTTGTTTCTACTGTAAAAATTTCTTTTTATACGGGACTTCTTTTTGGAAGCCCGTTTGCAATAGGACAATTAATTTTATTTTTATTACCTGGATTAACAAAAAAAGAAACAAAAGTGATCTTACCATTACTGTTAAGTTCATTATGTCTCTTTATATTGGGACTAGTTTTTTCATATTACGCACTAATTCCCGCCGCTTTAAATTTTTTTTTAAATTATAGTGATGAAGTTATTGAACCGCTATGGTCGTTTGATCAATATTTTGAATTTGTTTTAGTTCTATTCTATAGTACAGGACTTGCTTTCCAAATTCCAATTATTCAAGTCTTATTAGGTTTGTTAAATATTGTCTCAGCTAAGCAAATGATAACCTCTTGGCGGTACGTTATTCTAGTTTCAACAATTATTGGAGCAGTTCTCACACCTTCAACTGATCCACTTACACAATTATTGCTATCGTCTGCAATTTTATTGTTATATTTTTCAGGAGTTGGTATTCTGCTTTTAATAAAAAATTAATTTACATATATACTTAAAAAGTATTTAATCCATGGCAACTAACAAGTTTTTTAAAAGTCTTTTATTTACTTTAACGATTGCTATAAGTTTATTCGGTTTTGGTATTGAAAATTCTTTAGCTTACCCAGTATTTGCTCAACAAGGTTACTCAAACCCACGTGCTGCAAATGGAAAATTAGCTTGTGCGAATTGTCACTTAAACCAAAAAGCGATTGAAATTGAAGCACCTCAAGCAGTACTTCCAAATTCTGTATTTGAAATTGAAGTTAAAGTACCATATGACACATCACGTCAACAAATTGGTGCAAATGGTAAAAAAGCCGATTTAAATGTAGGTGGTATTGTAATTCTACCAAAAGGTTTTAAATTAGCACCTAAAAATCAAATTCCAGAAGAAGTGAAGACAAAAAACAAAGGTGTTTTCATTTCACCATATAGTACAGAATTTGATAACATTTTAGTGGTAGGTCCAATTGCAGGAAAAAAACATCAAGAATTGATTTTCCCTGTTGTTGCGCCCGATCCTGAAAAAAGTGCAGACGTAAAATATTTAACATACCCATTATACGCAGGTGGAAACCGTGGGCGTGGACAAGTATACCCAACTGGGGAAAAAAGTAATATTAATAGCTTTGGTGCAGTACAAGCTGGACAAATCTCAGCAATTGATACTACAGAAAAAGGTGAATCAAATATTACTATTACTGGTTCTAATGGAACACCAACAACACAAATGGTTCCAAAAGGGTTAGTATTAACCGTAAAACAAGGTGATTTAGTTAAAATTGATCAACCTTTAAATATTGATCCAAATGTTGGTGGTTTCGGTCAAGAAGAAACTGAGATTGTATTACAAAAACCGGCGCGAATTATTGGTTATTTAGCGTTCTGTTTTAGTGTTTTATTAACACAAGTATTATTAATCTTAAAGAAAAAACAATTTGAAAAAGTTCAAGCAGCAGAACTTAACTTCTAATTTAAAAAGGAATGACATCGTAAATGGTCATTCCTTTTTATATTGAATTAGTATAATTCGTCTTCTTGATGAACTAAAATAGTACAGTCTGATTTAGGGTAAGCAATACAAGTTAACACGAAACCTGCATCAACTTGATCATCATCTAAGAAAGTTTGTTCTGATTGATCAATTTCACCTTCTGTCACTTTACCAGCACATGTAGAACATGCACCTGCACGACAAGAATATGGTAAATCAATACCGTTTTCTTCAGCAGCATCTAGAACAAAAACGTCAGAGTTACAGTCGATTGTTGTGTCAATATCGTGCTCTTCACTTAATAACGTTACTTTGTAAGTACTCATATAAATCCTTATTTTAAATCACTATAAAGTAAAAATTGAAAATTTAGTTCTTTGTTACTTTACTATCTAATATTATACTACGTAAACTATATCCAAATAAAATTTTTTTATTTTTAAAAACTTTAAATTTTATTTAAAAGCTTGTTTTAAACGACTAGCTTTACCTTTTAAATTTCGTAAATAATATAATTTAGATCTACGAACTTTTGAAGAACGTAAAACTTCAATTGAATCTACTTTTGGTGAATGAATTAAAAAAATTCGTTCTACTCCGATACCTTGTAAAACTTTTCGAACTGTTATTGTAGTATTAATAGAACTATTTTTTTTAGCAATAACTGTTCCTTCATAAAACTGAACCCGTTCTTTGTTTCCTTCAATAATTTTAACACCAATTCGTACGTTATCACCAATTTGTATAATGGGTAAATCGTTTTTGATAAAATTCGTGTGTAAATTATCAATTGTTTGTTGATTATTTAATTTAATCATAAAAGTTTTTTATTTTCCTAATTTATTAGTATCAATCTTACAGTTATTTTGTTAAAAAAACAATATTAAAAATTTATTAAATGCATCCGACTGGGTTCGAACCAGTGACGTTCCATAGGAAAACGGATTATGAGTCCGGTGCCTTCAACCACTCGGCCACGAATGCAGGTATGGAGCTGATGGGAATCGAACCCACGTCCATTTAAAATTTATTAAAGTACTCATTCACAGGCTTAGTTCAATAAATTGAACAAAAAATCATATAGATATATTCTAAACTATAAAAAAGCGAAAAGTCTAGTTATAGCGAACAAATAAAGTTAACGAAATATATTATGTACTAAAAAGCAAAGTTTAAAGAATTTACACTTTTATTTGCTTGAGTAGAATTAAAAGAAATTATATTGTTAGCATTTATTATAAAGTTGTATGTTTTTACGAAGAATACTACTTCGACCTGTATCACACTCTACTTAACGTTTAAATGTCAAAACCAAAACAGCCCCTTTAGTCTTTAATTAATAATATGGTTTTAATCTTAATCTAGCTCATAAAATTATTAAATAAATAAGCATGAAGGGAATCGAACCCCCGACTTTCAGAATCGGAATCTGATGCTCTATCCACTGAGCTACATGCTTTGTGGGTTATTTAAAGATTTCTAGAAAAAATTTTCCGTCAATGAATTAGTATCCTCTTTATAAATCCTATCATATCATTAAAAAATAGAATCTGACAAGAATAAAACGAAATTAACTTTTTTTTAGATTTAATTATTTATTTAAATAATTAAATCTAAATAGGTAAATTTAAATATTAGTAATAAATTTTACCACCACCCCATTTCTCTGTAAGAATTTTTGGAGATAACATGATATGACCTGCAATAGAATATAAATCTTCATCTGTTAAAGAACGCATACGCGGGTAAATATCTGCACTCTTAATACTAGGGTGAACTTCAGCAATAGAATCAAGTCCATCATATGTTGTTTTATTTTTGATATAATCAACTAACGCATCAATATTATCACGACGTGGTGTTGCTAAACTTAACCCTTCTGGATCTAAACCAACGTTTGGATTTGTTTTTGTAATACCACCTAAATGACAAGCACCACAAGTTGCGTTGAATAAACGTTTACCTCGTTTTACTTGCTCTGGACTTAGAACAACAGTATTTCCTGCACCATCTACTACTACTGTTCTAGTCGCTTCATCTAAATCAATTGCTGAAGCTGTTGTAACAAAAATGCTAAAAATACCACATAAAATTAACGCACAAAATTTAGAATATTTTTTAAACATAATTTTAAAACCTTGTTTATAAAATTGAAACCAAGAAAGAAAAAGGGTTCTATAGTTTACCTTTCTTTTTTTTTACTTTTGCCATATTTGCCAGTAATCCTCGTAAGCGAATATTTTCCCAACCTGCTACTAATAAGGAAGCTATAACTAGTACTTGACTAAATAATAAAATAGGATCTAATCTCCAGCCATGAACCATTAAAATACAGCTATAAAGTAAACCAATTGTAGCAAAAAAGATATCCTCATCTCGAGCTACTTCTGGTTTAACAATACGAAGAAAATATAGTAAGATTACCCCAAAACCTAAAATCAAACCTAATAAGATATTAGGACCAAAACCAATGTTTATCATACTTAATTACTTAAAGATTTTAATTAACTATAAATACTTAATTAATAATTCAATAATTCTAATTAATTCCGTGTCAGACGATCACTTTTACTAATAATAACTAAAGCAACACCAATTACAGAAACTACAATGCCACCGTATATTAAACTACTTAAAAAACTTGATAATGAAGCTGTCATTTTTAATTCCGTTTTTTTTAATTAAAATATTAAGATTGACTACGATATTAATTGTATCAGCTTTTAAAAAAAAAAACATAATTAATATTTTTATCAAAATAGTTTGTAATCTAATTGTACTAGACTTTAGCATGAAATTATGAATTAAAAAAAAAATTTTAGTAGTGTTTTTATTTTTTCAAAAGTGACTTAAATATAGATATAGTATTAATACAAATTTTTTAATCAAGCTTTATGCTGCTATCTTACGATCCTGACAAAATAAGTTGTTTCTAAATTCTATCAAATACTATACCCACTATACATAATACTAAATTTTAATAAAAGAAGCAATAGTTAATTTATTATTAAAAGTATTGTCATTTTAGTCAAATACTAGTATAATATTTTATAAGCCCGGATAGCTCAGTTGGTAGAGCAGTGGATTGAAGATCCTCGTGTCACCAGTTCGAATCTGGTTCTGGGCATTTACTGATTTATAAATTTAGTACGTTTGGCATCAAATCCAAGCTTTATAGTTCCTATCGGACCATTTCGCTGTTTCGCAATAATTAATTCAACAAGGTTTGATTGCTCATCATCAGGATTTATCAATGTCGTATTATAGTAACTTTCTCGGTATAGCATAAGAACAAGGTCAGCATCTTGTTCAATAGACCCACTTTCACGCAAATCTGATAAAATAGGTCGTTTGTTTGTTCGACTTTCAACATTTCGGCTTAATTGTGACAAAGCAATAATTGGAACTTGAAATTCACGTGCTAAGTTTTTTAATGATCGGGTAATTTGTGATAATTCTTGCGTACGATTCGATGTTGAAAATTTGGAATTTTGCATTAATTGTAAATAATCAATTACAATTAAACCAATTTGTGTTTGTTCGAAAATAATTTTCTTTATTTTAGACTTAATATCTTGGATTGATGGATTCGGCGTATCATCAATAAAAAAAGGTAACGTCGAAAAATTTTGAATTATATTATTTAATTTAACCCAGTCATCTTTATATAAATTTCCTGTTTTTAATCGATTATTATCAATGTCTGTTTCATGTAATAACAAACGATAGGTTAATTGTTCTTTTGACATTTCAAGGCTGAAGAATAAAACTGGTAAATTTAAATTTTTAATAATATTTAAACCTATATTTAAAGATAATGCAGTTTTTCCCATAGAAGGACGACCAGCAATAACAATTAAATCAGATTTTTGAAAGCCTTGAGTAAATGAATCTAAATCATAAAATCCCGAACTTATTCCTGACAACACCCTGCCACTTGATTTTTGCTGTAAATCTAAAAAAATATTTGAAAGTAATTCTGAACTACTTGAAATTTTTTGAGTTTTAACCTCATTAGTTAAACTTAAAACCTGAAATTCTAAGTCATTTAAAATTGTTTCCAACGGAAGATTTGTAATATAAGCAGAATTAATAATCTCATACCCTAATTTAATTATCGAACGACGTAAAAATTTATCATGAATTAAGTTAATATATTGTTCTAAATAAATTAAGTTAGGAACATGGTTAAGTAAATCGGTTAAGAATTTTGTTCCACCAATTTTCTCTAATTGACCATTATCTTGAAGAAAAGTATTTAATGTAATAATATCTATGGGAATATGATTACTATACATTTCGAGTATAGATTTATATAACTCTTGATGATTTTGAAAATAAAATGTTTCCACTTTAACACTTCGAAATACAATTTCAAGAGCTTCTGAACTAATTAATAAACTAGTCAAAATGATTTTTTCAGCCACATAATTATGTGGTAAATATTTTTCAATGGTTAATGGTTCAGTATTTTCGTTAAAATTTGGCATAGTTAAGAGTTATTAAACTAATTTTGACACATAAAATTGTAAAACATTGCTTTTTTAGTTACTTTTAATTAAAGTATAGCATAAGCGTCCTTAGTTCAGTTGGTAGAACGCTAGTCTCCAAAATTAGATGTCGAGGGTTCAAGTCCTTCAGGGCGCGCTTCTCTTAAGAATAAGAGGTTTGTAGTTTTTTAGATAGAATTTCATAAAAAAAGCAATCCGTAACTAGTTTTTTCTGAGTACATTATTTTTTTAGTTATTCTAAGAAATTCGTTAAGCTTTAATTAAAAATAAAACTTTTTTATTCACTTCTGATATAAAAATAGTTTTCAAAATTTATTCAAACGATACTTTAACGTTAGAAAGTGGTAAATTTATATGGCTAAAAAAGTAACAGCACTAATTAAATTAGCATTACCTGCAGCAAAAGCTACTCCCGCTCCACCAGTAGGCCCAGCATTAGGTCAGCACGGGGTAAATATCGCAGCTTTTTGTAAAGAATATAATGCAAAAACCAATGATAAGACTGGTCTTATTATTCCAGTAGAAATCTCTGTATATGAAGACAGAAGCTACACTTTTGTTCTTAAAACCCCACCAGCATCTGTATTACTAGCAAATGCAGCAAAGATAAAAAAAGGTTCATCGACACCAAACCGTGTTAATGTGGGTTCAATTACTAAAGCTCAATTAGAAGAAATTGCAAGCATTAAATTACCAGATTTAAATACTACGAAAATTAGTAGTGCAATAAAAATCGTTGAAGGAACTGCTCGAAATATGGGTATTTCTGTAACGGACTAATCTATAATTGAGAAAATGTTATGCAAAAAGTATCACGTCGTCATCAAGAGAATCAAACAAAAACGAAAAATATAGTTTTTTCAAATATCGATGAAGCGGTTAAAATTTTAAAAGAAACAGCAACAGCAAAATTTAATGAAACTGTTGAGTTACATGCAAATTTAAATATTGACCCAAAATATGCAGACCAACAATTAAGAACAACGGTAACGTTACCACATGGAGTTGGTAAATCTATTAAAATAGCTGTTTTAACAAATGACACTAATGTAAGTGAAGCACAAGCAGCTGGGGCTGACATTGTTGGGGCTGACAATTTGATAGAACAAATTAGTCAAGGTCAAATTGACTTTGATCTGTTAATTGCAACTCCTGATATGATGCCAAAACTAGCAAAACTAGGACGAGTTTTAGGTCCTAAAGGCTTAATGCCATCACCGAAATCAGGAACCGTTAGTACAAATTTAACTGAAACCTTATCAGACTTTAAAAAAGGTAAATTTGAATACAAAGCAGATAAATCTGGCGTTGTGCATATAAGTTTTGGAAAAGCTAATTTTACCGAATTACAATTAAGTGAAAATTTAGCAGCTTTATACCAATCAATTGAACAAAACCGCCCATCTGGTGTTAAAGGTAGATACTTTAAAAAAATGTTTATTTGTACGAGCATGGGCCCGTCAATTCAACTAGATTTAACAATCTTTGAATAACCTTATTAAAACCTTAAATTATTAATTATTATTTAAACTTTTATTATGTCAGAAAAAATTGATCAAATTATTGAAGATTTAAAAACTTTAACGTTATTAGAAGCATCAGAATTAGTGAGTCAAATTGAAGAAACATTTGGAGTAGATGCCTCTGCAAGTGTAGGTGGTCCAGCAATGGTTATGGCAGCTACTGCTGCTGAAGAAGTGGAAGAAAAAACTGAATTTAATGTTATGTTAGATGAAGTTCCTGCTGATAAGAAAATCGCAATTTTAAAAGTGGTTCGTGGATTGACAGGTTTAGGATTAAAAGAGGCAAAAGAATTAGTAGAGTCTGCACCAAAACAAGTTCAAGAAGCTGTTTCAAAAGATGCTGCTGAAGATGCTAAAAAACAAATTGAAGCTGCCGGTGGTAAAGTATCTTTAACATAACTTAAATTTTTAATTTTACTATTTGTAAAAATAGTAAAGTTAAAAATTATTGAAAAAAATTTTATTTTTAACTTTATCATCACAACTAAAAATGAAAGTACTTAACTATAAATAAAAAATTTTAACTTTTTCTAAATCCTACTCATTTCATTTATATTTAAATTGTGAGAGGATTTAGATGCTATTAATTAATCGAACTGTTTACCACGATTGTATTGTAAGTAAGCGGCAACGAACAGACCAAAAGCACTAACAGTGATCATTCCTAAAACGATTCCAGATAATAAAGGTTCTACCATTTATTTATAATTCTTAATATTCTATAATATATTATAATTTTAAATTTCTAATTATTTCAATTCCTAATTTTAACTCTTAAAGTTTAATTATCTGAAATAAATATAAATTTATAATTATCTAAATCCAATTGCCGCTTGCCAAACAAATGCTAATAATAAAAAGAAAACAGGAACAATTGGCAATACATCAACAATAGGGCTAAATATTACATATGCTTCCGGTAATCGCGCTACTAATAAACTTTCCATAAATAAAACCTCTAATATATGTCTAAAATGCTAAATATATTAAATTTAATAATATTAATTTTAGTATAAAACTAAAGAAAAGTTTGATTTATCTTCACGATAATTTTTAATTATAGGATATTTTCATATACAATTACTAATACTAACCTTTAGTACGTATTTTGTACTAAAATTTAAATTTAAATCATAAAATACATATGGCAGCAGCATTTTTACCGTCAATTTTAGTTCCAATTGTTGGTTTAATTTTCCCAGCTTTTAGTATGGCATTATTTTTCTTATATATCCAAAATGATGATATCACTTAAATATTAAAATTCCTCAAATAAATCTTCAAAACTGAGAGATTTATTTGGAGAATTTTAAAAAGGGCAAAAAACAAAAATTTTATAATTTTTTATTTTAAGTAGTATATTTAAATTGAGAATAAATTTTTTAACTAATATTTAAATTTATTATTGAATTAGTGTATAATTATTAACATAAGCTGATAAGACGAAAGTAAAAATTGATCTAATGTTTACTTACTCAACAATTTTATTTAAGGATTAAAACTTATGACCATTGCTATTGGACAAAACCAAGAACGTGGGTTATTTGATTTAGTTGATGATTGGTTAAAAAAAGATAGATTTGTCTTTGTTGGCTGGTCAGGTTTATTATTATTCCCTACCGCGTATTTAGCTACCGGTGGTTGGTTAACAGGTACAACATTTGTAACATCATGGTACACTCACGGTTTAGCTAGTTCATATCTTGAAGGATGTAACTTCTTAACTGCTGCGGTATCTACTCCAGCAAACAGTATGGGTCACTCATTATTATTATTATGGGGTCCAGAAGCACAAGGTGATTTTACACGTTGGTGCCAAATTGGTGGTTTATGGACATTTGTTGCTTTACATGGTTCATTTGGTTTAATTGGGTTCTGTTTACGTCAATTTGAAATTGCTCGTTTAGTAGGTATTCGACCTTATAATGCTATTGCATTCTCTGGTCCAATTGCTGTATTCGTTTCAGTATTCTTACTATACCCATTAGGTCAAGCAAGTTGGTTCTTCGCTCCAAGTTTCGGTGTTGCTGCAATTTTCCGATTCTTATTATTCTTACAAGGTTTCCATAACTGGACATTAAACCCGTTCCATATGATGGGTGTTGCTGGTATTTTAGGTGGTGCTTTATTATGTGCTATTCATGGTGCTACTGTAGAAAATACTTTATTCGAAGATGGTGATGCGGCTAATACATTCCGTGCTTTCACACCAACACAATCAGAAGAAACTTATTCAATGGTAACAGCGAATCGTTTCTGGTCACAAATTTTCGGTGTAGCATTTTCTAACAAACGTTGGTTACACTTCTTCATGTTATTCGTACCTGTAACAGGTTTATGGACAAGTGCAGTTGGTATTGTAGGTTTAGCTTTAAACTTACGTGCATACGATTTTGTATCACAAGAATTACGTGCTGCTGAAGATCCTGAATTTGAAACATTCTACACAAAAAACATTTTATTAAACGAAGGTATTCGTGCGTGGATGGCTGCTCAAGATCAACCACATGAAAACTTTGTATTCCCTGAGGAGGTATTACCACGTGGAAACGCCCTTTAATAGTAGTATTGCAGGTCGCGACATTGAGTCAACAGGTTTTGCTTGGTGGAGTGGAAATGCCCGTTTAATTAATGTTTCAGGTAAATTATTAGGTGCTCACGTAGCACACGCTGGCTTAATGGTATTTTGGGCTGGTGCTATGGTTTTATTTGAAGTGTCTCATTTCGTACCGGAAAAACCAACCTATGAGCAAGGATTTATTTTAATCCAACATTTAGCAACATTAGGCTATGGTATTGGACCTGGTGGTGAAATCACTTCAACAGTTCCATATTTTGCAGTTGGTGTTATTCATTTAATTTCTTCTGCAGTATTAGGTTTCGGTGGTATCTACCACTCATTATTAGGTCCTGATACATTAGAAGAATCGTTCCCATTCTTTGGTTACGATTGGCGTGATAAGAATAAAATGACTACTATTTTAGGTATTCACTTATGCTTATTAGGTTGTGGTTCTTTCTTATTAGTTTTCAAAGCAATGTACTTAGGTGGTGTTTACGATACATGGGCACCAGGTGGTGGTGATGTTCGTTTCATTACAACACCAACATTAAACCCAATCGTAATTTTCGGTTACGTATTCCGTTCTCCATTTGGTGGTGACGGCTGGGTAGTTTCTGTAAACAATATGGAAGATGTTATTGGTGGTCATATTTGGGTAGGTATACTATGTATTACCGGTGGTATCTGGCATATTTTCACAAAACCATTCGCATGGGCTCGTCGTGCCTTTGTATGGTCGGGTGAAGCATACCTTTCATATAGTTTAGCTGCTATTTCATTAATGGGTTTCACAGCTGCTTTATACGCATGGTATAATAATACAGCTTATCCTAGTGAATTATATGGTCCAACAGGTCCTGAAGCATCGCAATCTCAAGCGTTTACATTCTTAGTACGAGATCAACGTTTAGGTGCTAATGTATCATCTGCTCAAGGTCCTACTGGTTTAGGTAAATACTTAATGCGTTCACCAAGTGGGGAGATTATCTTCGGTGGTGAAACTATGCGTTTCTGGGATTTACGTGCTCCATGGGTAGAACCATTACGTGGTCCAAACGGGTTAGATATTAATAAAATTAAAAATGATATCCAACCATGGCAAGAACGTCGTGCTGCAGAATACATGACACATGCTCCTTTAGGTTCACTTAACTCTGTAGGTGGTGTAGCAACAGAAATTAACTCAGTTAACTATGTATCACCTCGTTCATGGTTATGTTGTTCACACTTCTTCTTAGCATTCTTCTTCTTAATTGGTCATTGGTGGCATTCGGGTCGTGCTCGTGCTGCTGCTGCTGGTTTTGAAAAAGGTATTAACCGTGCTAATGAGCCAGTGTTATCAATGCGTCCTATTGATTAAACCTCTGTTTTATATATTTTTTATTCACCTTAACGGTTGAATAAAAAATATATAAACTTAAACTAATTTTTTGTATTTTTTAAATAAAGCTCATAAATTTAACAATAAAATAATTGGGTTACCTGGGACTCGAACCCAGAACAAATCGGTTAAAAGCCGAGTACTCTACCATTGAGTTAGCAACCCTGCTTTAATTTTAACATAAATAGTTAAAATTATTAAAGACTTTAATCGAAAAAACTTTAAATAATCTCATTGTGTAGTCAATAAAATATTATTTAAAATAATATTTTTACTTTATGAATTTTAAAGTAAAATGACAAATAACATTATACGTTATTTTGTTATTTGAACTTTTAATAAAATTTATAAATTAAGGATTTGAAAAATGATTAATTGGCAAGTTATAGGTCAACTAATAGCTACAGGTGCTATTATGTTAGCAGGTCCAGCAGTAATTGTATTATTAGCCTTAAAGAAAGGTAATTTATAATAATCTCAATCTTTAGATCATCAATATAAAAAATTTTTAAAAAAATATATATATGATAATAACTTTATTAACAGCTGTATTCGTTTTAATTTCATTAGGTTTAGTTGTAACTGTTCCTGTAGCATTAGCAACCCCAGGTGAATGGGAAGTTTCTAAAACGAATTTTAATAGATTCTTCCAAATTTGGGTTTTACTTGTAGTTATAATCGCTGCTGCAGACGGTCTTTCAACGTAAATTTAGTATTTATAGAAATTATAGTTTAAACTATAATTTCTATAATAAATTAAAGTATTGACACAATAATAATAAAAGTGTATTCTATTATTAGAGTATGTTATACTCTGCGGGCATAGCTCAGTGGTAGAGCGCAACCTTGCCAAGGTTGATGTCGCGCGTTCGAATCGCGTTGCCCGCTCTCTAGTTTTCAAAAACTAGATCATTACTTAAATACAAACATGCCCCCATCGTCTAGAGGCCTAGGACAGCTCCCTTTCACGGAGCAGACAGGGATTCGAATTCCCTTGGGGGTACTGTATTCTATACTACAAATATTTATTCGTTTTGTTTACTTAAAATAAAAACTATCTATTACTTTATGAAAATTACAATATAAAATTTTTTCGTTTTCGTAATATATAACTACAAAAACTCTAGATATAAACAATTAAAACTGGGGACCGATTTTTAAAAAATCGATTCCCAGTTTTAATTATTCAAGATCTTTACGATTTGGGTTTCGTGATGGATCACTTGAAAGGAAACCAAAAATAAATAACGAAACAAAAAATATTACAGTTGTATAAACTAAAATTTTTAAAGTTAACATGCAATTTTTCCTAGGAACTGTTTTTAATAATATTAATTATACTAAAATATAATAATTCTGAATAATTTAATTGAAAAAGTTATTTTTTTATCTCTTCTGTATTTACTACCAAAGGGTAAACTTTAAAAATAGAGATTTCTATGTCTGTAGTAATATCAAATTTTTTGAATGTATAAGGTCGAAATGACAAATAACCTTCGACTAATAAATAATCATTTGTTTTAAAATATTTAAGAACTTCATAGGCGGGTCGACCCCAGAATGAAAGTTTACAAATAGTATGCGTATTATTGCGAAATTGATAAAATTTTCCAAGAACTTCTGTAAGAGGAATCTTTTGATCCAAAAGTGTATAACGAGGTTTATTAATAACTTTGATAATAAAACTTGTATAATTCATTCTAAAAAAAATTGATTTTTAATATTAACTAAAATCTATTATAGAACTTAAAGATAATTCTTTAAGTTCTAAATTTAATTTAAGTTTAATTTTAAACTTAAAAATGGTAATTTAAATAATTAAATTCTTCTGCTTTTGAACATCTTCAAAATTAATATCGCGTAATCGTTTTAATAAACGAATAAAGTATTCTAAAAAGTAATCATCTAATTGTACTACTTCACTAGAATCAATTTTAAACGTAGCATATAAATCAAATGTTGATTTAGAAAAATTATTTTCAACATTTAAAATTTCTGCAAAAGCTAATCTATCACTTATATTTTGACCCCATTCAAAGAAACCAAAAAATCGACTAACCAATTTTAAAATAAAAACGGGTATCTGGTTTACCTTTGCAGTCTGACCTGCTAACTGCTCACATAAACTAATAATTTCAGAAGAAACCCAACCTTTCGGACCTCCTAAAAAGAAAGTCTGATTAATTGTTTTTGGAAGTTGCAATGACCTTATGCAAAATTTTGCAATATCTTGAGTATCCATATATGAAACACAAGTATTTTCATTTGTAACCCAAATAGGTAAATTTTCTAATATCGGAATAGCATATTGTTCAATTAACCCTTGATAGAATCCTGTTAAACGGAAAATAGTATATGGAACTGTTGATTTTTTTAATTGAATCTCAATACCTTGTTTCATTTCCATTAATGGAATATTTTCAAATTGTTCAAGATTTTGTGTTGAACAAAAAATAAATCGTTTAACATTAGCAGCTTTAGCCGCTTCAATCAAAGCTAATTTTCCATCCCAATCAACAGTTTTTAAAGCATCAACATCTGAAGGGCGACTTGTTGAAGCATCAATAACCGCTGTAATACCTTGTAAACATGGTGGAATTGTTTCGGGAATACTTAAATCTCCATAAACTAACTCCGCACCCCATTCTTTTAAAAAATTTGCTCTGCGAAAATTTCGTACTAAACAGCGAACAGGGTAACCTTTTGTTAAAGCCTGTAAAACAATTTGACGACCTAAGGTTCCTGTTCCACCTACAACGAGTAAACTCATAAATTTTTATTCTCTTTTATTTTTATGAATTTTTAATCAAAAATTGTACTTTGTAAAATATCTTGTGCTTCAATATTCACAAGTTCTTTTTTAGTTAAAACCTGACCACGACTATCAAAAATTCTATTTGCTTGACGCATTCGTGCACGATCTAATGCATTTTTAACACTTCGTGCATTTGCAAATAATGGTTTTTGTTTACGTCTTTTAATATACTCTGTGAACGCTACTTCAGCATCAGGTGTTAATTGATACTGTTGATCTTCTAACATTAATTTCGAAATTTTTAACAATTCTTCAACAGTATAATCAGGAAAATCAATATGATTAGCAATTCGTGACGATAAACCAGGATTTGACTCATAGAATTTATCCATGGGTTCTTTATAACCGGCTAAAATTACAACTAAGTCATCACGTTGATTTTCCATGACTTGTAATAAAATTTCAATAGCTTCCGAACCATAATCTCTTTCATTATCTGGCTTATATAAATAATAGGCTTCATCAATAAATAAAACCCCGCCCATGGCTCTCTTTAAAACTTCTTTTGTTTTTGGTGCTGTATGACCAATATACTGACCAACTAAATCATCCCTTGTTACAGTTAATAAATGACCTTTTTGAACATAACCCAATTGATATAAAATATCAGCCATTTTTAATCCTACAGTAGTTTTTCCTGTTCCTGGACTACCAGTAAATGACATGTGTAAACCTGGACTACCAGCTGTAATTCCTAAATTATTTCGTAATTTATCGATTAATAATAAAGCAGCAATTTCACGAATTCGAGCTTTAACAGGTGCTAAACCTACTAATTCTTCATCTAAAATATTTAGGATTTTCTCAATTTCGGTTTTAGCGTACTCTTCTTGTAAATTTACAGGTGTTGTGTTTAATGAGCTCATAATAATTTTTAATAGTAAATTGATAATTTTTTCTATACTAAATTAATTATAGTTTAATCAATTTAGTATATTAAAGCAAATTTTAAAATTACAATAAAAGTTGTGGAATACTTGAAAGACATATTAATGCAAATCCTGCACTACCACAAGCACCAACAAAGAATCCACCTTTAAATTGATCCCAAGCTTTTTTCGTTTGAAGCTCATTTCCAGTAACTTGACTTGATTCATTGTCCTGTTTGAAAACAGCTGCACCATAAATCGTTAAACCTAATGTTAAAATAAGAATAAGTCCAATTGTTGAAAGGAAACCTGCAAATAATGCTATATCAGAATTACGTAAAGGCCCTAATTTAACAAATGGACCCATTAGAAAATACCCATGTGCCAATCCAATTTCTAAGCCACGTAATAACGGAGTCAAACCAAAACGGTATGCAGGTAAATTTTTTAAAAGCGCTCGCGTTACTGCTGATGATGTAATTGGTGTTGCTAAATGTCCTACAAACGGATCATCATTATAAGGTTTAATAAAATTAGCCATAAATTTAATTTAAAATTTAATGAAATTAATAGTAAAATTGTTTAAATAATCTAAGGTATTTAAAAATTTAATGAAAATTTTTACCAACCAAAATTTTTATATAGATTACTATATAATATATACTAATATACAGAAAAATTTTTATAAACTTCATTTTTATAAAACAAAAAGATTTTATGACAGTTGTTATCGATTACATTTTATTAGTAGGATTTTCTTTTGCTGTTGCCTCAGGATTATTTTTAGGATTAAAATCAATTAAATTAATCTAAGATTTTAATTAAATTTCGAAAAATGTCAGAACAGATTCGTCAAGATAATATTACAGGTTCGCGACGTTTTGGTAACTACTTTTGGGGTACTTTTCTAGCTCTTGGAGGAGTAAGTTTTTTATTAGCTGGTTTATCAAGCTATTTTAAAATTAATCTGTTACCAATCGCCAATCCAACAGAATTAGTTTTTATTCCACAAGGTTTAGTAATGATGTTTTATGGAACATTAAGCTTATCCTTAAGTATCTACATATGTGCTACAATCTTATGGGATATTGGAAGTGGTTATAACGAGTATAATAAACTCGAGAATCTTGTGAAAATTGTTCGTAAAGGTTTTCCAGGAAAAAATCGACAAGTTTTATTAACGTATCCACTAGCGAGTATTCAATCTATTGGAATAAAAATTTCTGAGGGTTTAAATCCCCAACGAAGTATTTATTTATGTTTAAAAGATGAACGTAAAATTCCTTTAACGCCGGTTCAACAACCCGATTCAATTTCAAATTTAGAAAAACAAGCTGCTGATTTAGCGAAATTTTTAGATTTAAAATTAGAAAATTTATAATACATTTATTGCTTTTTATACCCGCATAATTCTATAATTGTTTTATGCGGGCATAGTTTAGTGGTAAAACCTTAGCCTTCCAAGCTAATGATGGGGGTTCGATTCCCCCTGCCCGCTCTTAATTGAGTATTAGAATGAGCAACAATCATTTTTTATAGGAGAATATACATTTATGTCTGGTGGATCTACAGGGGAACGCCCGTTTTCGGATATTATTACAAGTGTACGTTATTGGATTATTCATAGTATTACAATTCCGTCACTTTTCGTTTCAGGATGGTTATTTATTAGTACAGGTTTAGCCTATGACGTATTTGGTACACCACGTCCAAATGAGTACTTTACTCAAGATCGTCAACAAGTACCATTAGTAAATGATCGATTCAGTGCAAAACAAGAATTAGAAGATTTAACTAAAGGTTTATAATTTATTTAGAGGTAACCAAAATGACAAACAATATTAATCAGCCTGTAGCATATCCAATTTTTACTTTCCGTTGGTTAGCTATTCACGGTTTAGCAGTTCCTACAGTATTCTTTTTAGGTGGAATTACTGCTATGCAATTCATTCAACGATAAATTACTAAAAATAGATACGAGGTAAATTTTATGACAGGTCCAAATCCAAATAAACAAGCAGTAGAATTAAATCGAACTTCTCTTTTCTGGGGACTTCTATTAATTTTTGTTTTAGCTGTATTATTTTCAAGTTATTTCTTCAATTAATTTTATACATTAGGAGTTTTTTATATGGCAAATACTGGTAGAATTCCTTTATGGCTTGTAGGCCTTGTAGGAGGATTAGCTGTAATTACTATGCTTAGTTTATTTATTTACGGTGCATATTCTGGTTTAGGTTCATCGTTATAAAAAAGACGAAATAAATCGAACTTAAATGTTCAAGAAAAATTTCTTAAATGACGTGACTAATATTATTCAGCTACGTTATTTAAGAAATTTATAAAAAGTTTTCTCATATATTTAAAATATTAATAAAACATTTATGCTGTGATTAATTTTTTAAAATCCATTTTCTCAATTTTCGAATGATCTTTTTAAGTCCTTTCATTCGGTTTTGTCTCAATTGACTTTGTTGCTTTTTCCGATATTCGGCCTCATTGCTATTATTTCTTTTTCCAAACCAACCCCACCACAAACGAGGTATTAAGAATTTTTGGTCTTTAGTCATTATCTGAACTTGTTTTGAACTACCCTCTTGCCATGAAGTATAACCACCGCTATAAATACTATTTTGTGGACGCTTACCTATATGAACCTCTGTATTCTCTGTAAGGAATGGAATATAAAAATATTGTCCACATGTTGCATGTAATAAACCTAAACAAATAAGAAAGTAATGTGCTGTGACAATAATCATAAAAAATGGCTGAAGAAGAGCAGATTCATCGAATCGTCCTGATGGAACTAAAATACTCGTATCATAAACATATAAACGATATATAATTCTTATAATTTCACCTTCAAAAAGACTAGAAACTACAAGGTATGTCCAATGCCATCTTATAAAATATGGACAATATTTTTTATTTATTCTGACGATTAATACATACATTAATAATGGAGCAATTTCTTGTAATTGTTTTCCAACAACATTCCAAATTCCAGGAAAAAAACTATTATATAGAGAATAATACCATTTTGTTACTTGAACTTTCATTGGTTGAGGTATGCTGGAAACAATCATTGAAAATGGATCAATTCTATAACCATCACGCTCACTAGCATAAACTAATGATGATTTTAAAAAATTTAGTGGGTTTTGATTTATAAATTCGAGATACATTCCAGTTTGACTTTTTGACTGCTCTATATACGCTTCAGTCATCATATCGTCTATATAACGACTGGTTAAACGATTATAAGTAATCATTTCACCATACCAAGTAACTAAATCTTTAAGATGAATATACCATAAGAAACCTGCAAATAAACTAATTGAAGAAATATAAAAAGAAGTTTTTATATTATAACGATTTGCAAGAATGATAAATCGAAGAAAAGTAATAAACAAAAGGATGTTTTCAATATCAATTAATCCTAAACCATATTGATATTGTTCTAACAATCCTTGAAAAATTAATTTTAGTGTTTCTATAGAAATTTCTGTTGAGACGGTTGTTCCCTCGAATCCAGTATTTAAATAAATATTTGGATCTTCAATCCCAAAAAAATTTAAAACGGTTTCTTGATCAATAGTAATCAATAAAAGAAAAAGTTTTAATAAAATTTGCATATCTGATTTTTCTCACTATGAATTAGTTTAAATATTTATAAATTAAGGCTATTTGCAAAAATCACACCGGATTTAAATAAACAATTAAATTAATAAATTAAACTTGAGATAACAAAAAATTGAGTAATAAAATGATATTATAGAAAGGATAACTAGTCTATTACAACAATGTAATAATAGAGTTATACTTTAAAAAAGTACATACTACAAGGTTTCACATTCTGACTCAATCTTATAATGTAAAATAGTAGAAGCTCTATTAAATTAATAGAAAATAAAGTATTTTGTAAAGAAAATTTTTAATTTTAAACAATAAAAATTAAATTATTAGAAATCTTAAATTAGAGATTGTAAGAAAAATAGTTTTTTATCAAAAACTGAATTATTATATATATTAATAATGTTATCTGTTTGAAATTTTTTACAAAAATTAAATTTTTAAATTTTCTCTACTTTAATTAATGAAACGTTTTAATATATTAACTTTACTTGTAGCAGTTCTAATTGCATTCACTCCAAATATAGCTCTAGCGGATATTGGTGGTTTAACAAAATGTAGTGAATCTCCAGCCTTTAATAAAAGGTTAAAAGCTAGTGTAAAAAAATTAGAACAACGAAAGAATGGTTATGAAGCGGGAACTCCACCAGCTTTAGCATTACAACAACAAATAGAACGAACACAGGCACGATTTGATAAATATAGTCGTTCGGAATTATTATGTGGAACGGATGGATTACCACATTTAATTGCGGATGGTCGCTGGAGTCATGCTGCAGAATTTATGTTACCAGGTTTTGGGTTTATTTATATCTCAGGCTGGATTGGTTGGGTTGGACGTAAATATGTAAGAGCTGTAAGTACAACAAAAAATCCAGCAGAAAGTGAAATTATTATTAATGTACCATTAGCATTAAAAATTATGACGACTGGGTATATTTGGCCTATTTCAGCTTGGCAAGAGTTTATTAGTAATGATTTAGTTGCGCCTACTGATGAAGTAACAGTATCACCTCGTTAAAGTTCTTTATTATTTAATTTACAATTTCGATTAATTTTATGAATAATTTTCAAAAATATTTATCTACCGCTCCTGTTCTTTTAACTATATGGATGACATTCACAGCCGGGTTTATTATTGAAATAAACCGCTTTTTCCCTGATATGTTAGGGTTATATTTCTAAGAACTTAGTACTAGTTTAAAACAATTATTTAATAATAATATATTACATATTATTATTAAATGTTTGTTATTCACCCTGAACTTTTAATAAAGCAAATCCTAATGAAAGACCAAATAATGTCATAAAGAAACACGTAACTGCTGCAGTAACGATTTCCGAATTTGCATATGGGAAGATTTTAAGAATTAATGCCATAATATTTAAAAAATGTTAGTTTTTACAAAGTTCCAAGAATTAAAAACCATTTCGAGCCCAAACAACTAATGCTAACGTAAAAGTAAACATAGTCATTAAACCTGCCCAACCTAGACTTATAATATCCATATATCTGTTTTAAAATTGATTTCTAGTTTTTTAATTTAATCGATTTCATAAAGTAGAAATCGATTAAATTATTTATCTATATCTTAAATTTATACAATACCGTTAGCCCAATCTACATCAACATTTTCAATAATTAGTGATGAGTTATAGATTTGTAATATAATCACTAAAAATACTAAAAATGCAGCCATTACAACTCCCATAATCGGTGTAGTACCCCAACCTGGGGCTACCTTACCATATTCAGCATTTAATGGGCGTAAAATTTCACCTAATCTTGTTCTTAATGCCATAAAATTTTTTATAGTTTTAATAAATACGTTTTACAAATGAAATTAAGTTAGTCTTTTACTTAACGTAAAAAATCTAATTAATCGAAATATCTTTACTTAAAAAAAAATTCTCACTTATTAAACTTAATGTACAAAGTATGCTGTCAGAAAAAGATAGATTAACAATCTAGCGTTTTTCTTCTAAAACAATGAAAAACTAATCCAGCATAATTGATTTGGCGAGTCCGAATAAAAAAATTCACAAAAATAACTGTAAATAATAGACAATCGATTTCTAGTAGATATTTACATTAAAAAATATTTGTTGATTTTCAGAATATTTTTTAGGTAACGTTATATAATGCTAAAACGTTAATTCATAAAGAATCTAAATATAACATGGAAACAGCTACTATTCTTATAATTTTTGTATCAAGTTTACTCTTAGGTATCACTTCATATTCAATTTTTACGGCATTTGGACCCGCGTCGAAAAACCTTCGTGATCCATTTGAGGAACACGAAGATTAAAAAAATAAAACCATTTATATGGTTTTATTTTCCAACGATTCGTGGTGTTTCTCTGAAGAATACTGCAAAGAAAATTACCATTAACGTTCCAATAAGTAAAAATGTATAAACTAAAGCTTCCATTATTTAATCCTCTTTAACTTTAAATAGATTGAAAAAACAAAGACTATAACTTATACAGCACCTTGCTTCTTAGTAGACTTGTCACCAAGCTTTTGGAATGCACCAAATTCAACTTGTTCTGTAACTTCAGCACCAATCCCAGTGAATACATCACGGAAGATAGTACGTCCACCATGCCATAAATGACCAAAGAAGAATAATAAAGCAAAGTTAGCATGACCATATGTATACCAGCCACGTGGACTACTACGGAATACACCATCTGATTCTAAACTTGTGCGATCAAATTCGAAAACTTCACCTAACTGTGCTTTACGAGCAAATTTCTTAACAGTTGGAGCATCTTTAAATGTTTGACCATTTAATTTACCACCATAGAAATCTACAGTAACACCAACTTGCTCAATACTATATTTCGATTCTGCACGACGGAATGGAATATCTGCACGGATAATACCATCTTTATCTACTAAAATAACTGGGAATGTTTCGAAGAATGCAGGCATTCGACGAACTGTTAACTCACGACCTTCTTTATCACGGAAAATTGGATGACCTAACCACGCTTCAGCGATACCATCACCTTTATTCATTGGACCGGCACGGAATAAACCACCTTTTGCTGGGTTGTTGCCAATGTAATCGTAGAAGGCTAATTTATCTGGAATTCGAGACCAAGCTTGACTTTCTGATAAACCTTCACTTACTGAAGTTTCTACTTGACGTTCAATTTCTTGTTGGAAGTAACCACTATCCCATTGATAACGAGTTGGACCAAATAATTCAATTGGAGTAGCCGCAGCACCATACCACATTGTTCCTGATGTAACAAACGCAGCAAAGAAAACTGCAGAAATACTACTAGATAATACTGTTTCAATATTACCCATTCTTAAGGCACGATATAAACGTTGTGGCGGACGTACTGTTAAGTGGAAGATACCGGCAAAAATACCAAAAATACCTGCTGCAATATGATGTGCAGCGATACCACCTGGATTAAATGGATTAAAACCATCAGCTCCCCAAGAAGGTGCTGCAGGTTGTACTTTTCCAGTAACACCAAAAGCATCAGATACCCAAATACCAGGTCCAAATAAACCGGTTACGTGGAAAGCTCCAAAACCAAAACATAATAAACCTGATAATAATAAATGAATACCAAAAATCTTTGGTAAATCTAACGCAGGTTCACCTGTTCGTGGATCACGGAATAATTCTAAATCCCAGTATACCCAATGCCAAATAGCAGCTAAGAAACACATACCAGATAAAATGATATGTGATAAAGCTACACCTTCAAAACTCCAAATACCAGGATTTGAAACACTTTCACCGGTAATACTCCAACCACCCCAAGAATCAGTAATACCAAGACGGGTCATGAACGGCATAACAAACATACCTTGACGCCACATTGGATTTAATACTGGATCTGACGGATCAAATACAGCAAGTTCGTATAATGCCATTGAGCCAGCCCAACCAGCAACTAATGCTGTATGCATTAAATGTACTGCGATTAATCGGCCTGGATCATTCAAAACAACAGTATGAACACGATACCATGGTAATGCCATAGTAATTCATTCCTTAAATTTAAATAATAGGTTTTTGACTTTCTTACAACTAAACTAGAAAAAAGTTAGCTACAATATTATTATAAGTGAAGATTCTAAAAATTATTTAAATTAATAAAATTTTCTTTTGTTATTTTTTTGAAAGTAAAAAATAAAAAATAAAATCCATTTAAATAAGTTAATTAGACTTAAATCTAATTAACTTATATTAAAACAAGTTGTTTTTAGCTTTTAATAAAAACAGCTTTAGATTCAGCAATTGCTTCTTTCAAAGCAGTTTCTGCTTCATCAGTAAATTGATTTGTTGTTGAAACAATATCAATATATGATTTTTTAGATGTGTTTAAATATGACAATAAACTTACACAGTATTCTTTAACACTACTAACTTCTAACTCATCTAATTCACCATTAATACCTGTATAGATTAATGCTACTTGTTCAGCAACTGATAATGGAGAGTTTTGAGGTTGTTTTAATAACTCACGTAAACGTGTGCCTCGAGCTAATTGTTTTTGTGTTGCATCATCTAAATCAGAAGCGAATTGAGAGAAAGCTTCTAATTCAGCAAACTGAGCTAATTCTAATTTCAATTTACCAGCAACTTTTTTCATTGCTTTTGTTTGAGCAGCAGAACCTACACGTGATACTGAAATACCAACATTAATGGCTGGACGAATACCTGAGTTAAATAAATCATTCGATAAGAAGATTTGACCATCTGTAATTGAAATTACATTAGTTGGAATATACGCCGATACATCACTTGCTTGTGTTTCAATAATTGGTAAAGCAGTCATACTACCACCACCTAATGCATCACTTAATTTAGCAGCACGTTCTAATAAACGCGAATGTAAATAGAATACATCACCTGGGTATGCTTCACGCCCTGGTGGACGACGTAATAATAATGACATTTGACGATACGCCATTGCTTGTTTAGTTAAATCATCATAAATAACTAAAGTAGCTTTACCATTATACATGAAGTACTCAGCTAATGCAGCACCTGCATATGGTGCAATATACTGTAATGTAGCAGGATCGTTAGCACTTGCTGCTACAATAATTGTATATGACATTGCATCTTTTTCGTCAAGTACATTTACTACTTGTGCAATTGTTGATGCTTTTTGACCAATACCTACATAAACACAAACAACATTTTCTGTTTGTTGGTTAATGATAGTATCTACAGCAATTGATGTTTTACCTGTTTGACGATCACCAATAATTAATTCTCGTTGACCTCGGCCAATAGGAATCATGGCATCAATAGATGTAATACCTGTTTGTAATGGTTCACATACAGATTTTCGGCTAATAATACCAGGAGCCATTGCTTCTACTAAACGTGTATCAGCGGCTTCGATATCACCTTTACCATCGATAGCAGCACCTAAAGGGTTTACTACTCGACCTAAGAAGTTATCACCAACAGGAATTTGAGCAATTTTACCGGTAGTTTTTACTGTACCACCTTCTAAAATTTGACGACCAGTACCCATTAATACTACACCAACATTATCATTCTCTAAGTTAAGTGCAATACCTACAGTTTTATCTTCAAATTCTAAAAGTTCACCACTCATTACTTGATCAAGTCCGTAGACACGAGCAATACCATCACCTACTTGTAAAACGGTACCAATGTTATCTACTTTAACATCTTGATCATACTTTTCAATTTGTTCACGGATAATACTACTAATTTCGTCTGGACGAATATTTATCATTGTATTATTTTTAAGGTAAAAAGTTAATAAAAGATTTTAGTTGTTTTTAAAGTTCTAGAACAGTATCTAGATGTTTAGCTAAAAGCTGTAACTGATTTTTAACAGTAAAATCAATTACTTTTGAATTTGTTTTAATTAAAAATCCACCAATAAGGCTTGAATCAACATTAATGACTAAACGAATCTCACGTGCATTTGTTAATTCTTTTAATTTTTTAATTAAAGTATTTTTTTGTAAATTTGTAAATGCAAACGCTGTCGATACTTCAATCATTTTAATTGAAGCTAATTCATAAACCAAATTCAAATAACTTGTGATAATTGGTTCTATTAAATTAATTCGATCACGTTTTATTAAAACACTTAAAAATTTAAACGTCTCCTGATTTAGTTGTGTTTTTAACGTTTTATCTAATAATTCTTGTTTTTGAGCTTGGCTCATTAAAGGATTGCTTAAATAATTTGTTAAATCAGGTGCTTGAGCTAAAAATACCTCTAAATTTTGAAAATCAGCTGTAACCTGATGCATTAGATTTTGTTCAACTGAAAAATCATATAATGCACGTGCATAAGGAACTGCAGCCTTTACGGCTAAAGGATTTTTACTCACAATAAATCTCCTTCTAATTTATTAATAGTTTCGTTAATTAATGCTGTAGCACGGTCTTTTTTACCAAAAGTGGTTTGAGCTCGAGTTACAGTACGGTTTAACACTAGTAGGATGATTTGTTGCTTAACTTCTAAGAAGATTTGTCGTTCTTTAGAACGGAAAGTTGCTAATGCTCGGCTGAAGCGTGTAGCTAAATCTTTTTTAGATTGATAAGCATCTGATTCAAGTAAAACTTTTTTTGCCGCTACTGTTTCATTCTTTATTTCAGTAATAACTACATTAGCTTGACTTAATTGCTTTTGGGCTTCACTTAAACGACGATTTGCTTCATTTAAGCGGTCTTCTGCATCTTGAACACCTTTTACAATATTTGTTTTACGCTCTTCTAATACAGATCCTAAAAAATCTTTACCTGTATAAACTAGAATTGCAATTAAAGCAAGAATGTTAATTAGCCCAGTTTCTAAAATATCAAGATTTAACCCAATACCTTCGTGTTCAGCAACTAATGTAAAAATTTGATCAAAATTTTCCATGTTTTAAGTTTGTATGTAAACTATTTACTTATAAAAGGAAAATTACATTTACCAAAAAATTTAGATTGATAATCGTGTTTCAATTTCCACACATAAAGATTGAACAATTGTGTCTAAACTATTAAGTGCAGTATTTTTCTTATCCAAAAGATCTTTTGTGATAGTATCTAATAAATTATCAATATATTTTTGAGAAATATTTAGTTCAATTTCTAAAATTTCTTTATGAATTTTTTGGGAATTTGTAATTTCTAATTGTGCTTCTTTACGGACGTTACTTAATTCTTGTTCGTATTGAGTTGTCAATTCGTTTGCTTGTGCTAAAATTTCAGAAGCTTTTGCAAGGTTTCCTAAAATATATTCTTTACGTTCTTCAATAACAGTCAACAATGGACTATATAAAATTGTGTTAAGAATTAGTGTTAATAGAACGAATTGAATGGCAACTAATGGCAGAGTGGCATTAAAATCAAATAATCCACCGGGGCCACTTATTTCTGAACTTGAAATTAATATTGAAAGATTAACCATATAAAATCTATATGTTCTACTATAGAATTAAAAATTTCTAATAGATTAAAATAGTGAAAATATTAAGCACTATTTCAATCTATTTATTTATTTTTTTGTAAAAAATTAGCTGTTAAACGGGTTAGCGAATAATAATGCTAATGCTACAACTAGACCATAAATTGTTAAAGCTTCCATGAAAGCTAAACTTAATAATAAAGTACCACGAATTTTGTTTTCTGCCTCAGGTTGACGAGCAATACCTTCAACGACTTGACCAGCAGCGTTACCTTGACCAATACCAGGACCAATAGCAGCTAAACCAATCGATAAACCAGCAGCTATAACAGAAGCAGCAGAAATGATAGAATCCATAATAAATCTTAATTAATAAAAGTGAATATAAATATAATTTTAGAAAAATATAATTTGGTAATAATTTACTCTAGTGCTTCTGCGATATAAGCAGCAGCTAATGTTGAGAAAATTAAAGCCTGTACTGAACCAGCAAAAATACCTAATAACATAATTGGTAATGGAATTACCAATGGTACTAAACCTGTTAATACAGTAATTGTTAATTCATCAGCTAAGACATTCCCGAATAATCGGAAGCTTAGTGATAAAGGTTTTGTAAAATCTTCTAAAATATTAATTGGTAGAAGAAGTGGAATAGGTTGAACATATCGTTTAAAATAGCCTAACCCTTTTTTACTTAAACCAGCATAAAAATAAGCAAAAGATGTTAATAAAGCTAATGCTACAGTTGTATTAATATCATTGGTTGGTGCGGCGAATTCACCTTCTGGAAGTTCTATTAACTTCCATGGGATAACTGCCCCAGCCCAATTTGAACCAAAAATAAATAAGAACAACGTTCCAATAAATGGAATCCATTCTCTATAGAAACTTTCACCCAATTGATTTCTAGCAATATCAGTCACAAAGTCTAATGCTGATTCCATAAAGTTTTGCCAACCATGTGGAATTCGATCAGCATTACTAGTACCTAGAATTGAAAAAACTAATAAAATAGTAATAACAAACCAAATAACTACTAAAACTTGCCCATGTACTAGATTACCAGCAATATTCCAGTAAAAATGTTTTCCAACTTCTGCCTCCGCTAATAATGTAAACGTACTTGAATAAAAATTATCTGGGTACATAAAATTTAACTAATTTAGTAAATTACCCAATATTAAAAATATACAGGAACACTAAAGAGTATAACTGTTTTTCTAATATTTTAGGTTTATTTTTATATAAAAGCTCTAAATTAGTGTTATTTTAACCATTCATAACCTTTTACTTCAAGTTCTTTAGCTAATTCAGCTGTTCCTGTTTTAATAATTTTACCATTTTGCATCACATGAACAAAATGTGGTTTAATATAATCTAACAAACGTTGGTAATGTGTTATTAATATTATCGCTTTATCATCTTCCATAAAGGTATTTATACCATTTGAAATAATTTTTAATGCATCAATATCTAATCCTGAATCTGTTTCATCTAAAATAGATAACTCAGAATCTAATAAAATCATTTGTAAAATTTCATTACGTTTTTTTTCACCTCCAGAAAAGCCTTCATTCACGTTTCGGCTTAGAAAAACTGGTGACATATCAACTAATTCTAATTTTTCATTAATAATAGTTAGAAATTCTAATGGATCAACTTCCGGTTGGTTTTTAAATTTTTGTTTTGCATTGTAAGCTAACCTTAAAAAATCCTCATTACTTACACCTGGAATTTCAATTGGATACTGAAAGGCAAGAAAAACTCCTAAATGTGAGATTTCTTCGGGATCTAAATTTAAAATATTATTACCATTTAAGAGAATCTCACCATCTGAAACTTCATAAGCAGGGTGACCAGCAAGAACTTTTGAAAATGTACTTTTTCCAGAACCATTTGGTCCCATTATGGCATGAATTTCACCTTTATAAACAGTTAAATTTAAATCTTTTAAAATTTCATTAGTATTTATTGAGGCTTTTAAATTTTTAATTTCTAAAATTGGTGTATTCTTATTCATTAACCAACACTCCCTTCTAATTTTAAACTTAATAAGCGATCTGCTTCTGCAGCAAACTCTAATGGTAATTCAGTAAAAACATCCTGACAAAACCCGCTAATCATTAATTCAATTCCTTTTTCAATAGAGATTCCACGTTGTAAAAAATAGAATATTTGTTCTTCACCAATTTTTGAAGTGGAAGCCTCATGTTCTAGTTTTGTTGTTGAATTTTGAACAGAAATTACTGGGAATGTATTTGCATTTGATAAATTACCAATCAATAATGAATCACATTGGGAATAATTACGAGCGCCAATAGCTTTATTAGTAATATTCACCAACCCACGGTACGTATTTTTCGATTTTCCAGCTGAAATTCCTTTTGAAACTATTCTACTACGAGTTTGTTTACCAACATGAATCATTTTAGTTCCCGTGTCAGCTTGTTGGTAATTATTTGTTAAAGCTACTGAATAAAACTCTCCTTGGGCATGATGGCCTACTAATAAGCAGCTTGGGTATTTCCAGGTAATATTTGATCCAGTCTCGACTTGAGTCCAAGAAATTTTTGAATTAATTCCTGCACATAAACCACGTTTAGTTACAAAGTTATAAACTCCACCTTGACCAAATTCGTTCCCAGCATACCAGTTTTGAACTGTTGAGTATTTAATGTTAGCGTTATCAAAAGCTATTAATTCGACAATTGCAGCATGTAATTGATTATTATCATATTGGGGAGCAGTACAACCTTCTAAATAATTTACTTGGCTATTTGTATCTGCAATAATTAAGGTCCGTTCAAATTGCCCCGACTGTTGATCATTAATTCTAAAATAAGTTGAAAGATCTAAGGGACATTTTACATTTTTAGGAATATAGCAAAAAGAGCCATCTGTAAAAACTGCAGAATTTAAAGCAGAAAAATAGTTATCACCAATTGGAACAACTGTTCCTAAATACTGCTCGATAAATTCAGAGTATTCTTGAATAGCTTCCGACATGGAACAAAAAATAACACCTTGCTCAGCTAATTCTTCTTTAAATGTTGTTCCAATGGAAACACTGTCAAATACAGCATCTACAGCAACGTTTGTTAGTCTTTTTTGTTCACTAAGTGAGATACCTAGCTTTTCAAAAGTTTCTAATAATTCAGGATCAACCTCATCTAAACTATTTAATTTCTTTTTTAATTTTGGTGCGGAGTAATAGATTATATCTTGGTAGTCAATTTCTGAAAATTTTAATTGAGCCCATTCAGGACATTTCATTTTCTTCCATTTTTTATAGGCTTTTAAGCGAAATTTTAATAAGAAGCTTGGCTCACCTTTTTTTTGTGATATCAAACGTATAACATTTTCGTTTAGTCCTTTGTTAATAATATCTGTTTCAACAGTTGTTGAAAAACCATACTTATAAGGTTGATTTACTAGTTTAGTAATATTCGAATTTAAAGTTTTATTTGATTGATTAATCATAAATTAAATAAATTATATTTAGAAAATATTAATAAAATGATTTGTAATTATCATTATAAATGAATTTTTAAAGGATTTAAAGTAATTAAAGTTAGTATTTATATTAAAATTTATATATATTCTTTAAAGTTATAGGTATTTTAAAAAATGTACATAAAAGCAGTCGATAACTCGTGTTATAATTATTAATAAGGTTGTTCTCAAGAATCCAACCGATAGAACTAGTTTTAAAACTAGTTATATCTATTATATATTGCCTTTTTATTTTAAGGAGAAATAAATGTCTCAATCTGTATCAGAACGGACTCGAATTAAAAGTGACCGTTACGAATCTGGTGTAATTCCATACGCAAAAATGGGTTACTGGGATGCTGCGTACACAGTAAAAGATACTGATATTTTAGCATTATTCCGTGTTACACCACAAGCCGGTGTAGATCCAGTAGAAGCTGCAGCTGCAGTTGCTGGTGAATCTTCAACAGCAACATGGACAGTTGTTTGGACTGATTTATTAACTGCTTGTGAACGTTACCGTGCTAAAGCATACCGTGTAGATCCAGTTCCTAACACTACAGATCAATACTTCGCTTTCATCGCATACGAATGTGATTTATTCGAAGAAGGTTCATTAGCTAACTTAACAGCTTCTATTATTGGTAACGTATTTGGTTTTAAAGCTGTATCAGCTTTACGTTTAGAAGATATGCGTATTCCTCACTCATACTTAAAAACGTTCCAAGGTCCTGCTACAGGTATCGTTGTAGAACGTGAACGTTTAAACAAATATGGTGTTCCATTATTAGGTGCTACTGTAAAACCTAAATTAGGTTTATCTGGTAAAAACTACGGTCGTGTAGTTTTCGAAGGTTTAAAAGGTGGTTTAGACTTCTTAAAAGATGATGAAAACATTAACTCTCAACCATTCATGCGTTGGAGAGAGCGTTTCTTATACTGTATGGAAGGTATTAACCGTGCTTCAGCAGCGACTGGTGAAGTAAAAGGTTCTTACTTAAACGTAACTGCTGCCACTATGGAAGAAGTTTACAAACGTGCAGAATACGCTAAGGCTGTAGGTTCAGTTGTAATCATGATCGATTTAGTAATGGGTTATACTGCGATCCAAAGTATCGCATTATGGTCTCGTGAAAACGATATGTTATTACACTTACATCGTGCTGGTAACTCAACATATGCTCGTCAAAAGAACCACGGTATTAACTTCCGTGTTATCTGTAAATGGATGCGTATGTCTGGTGTAGATCATATCCACGCTGGTACAGTAGTTGGTAAATTAGAAGGTGATCCTTTAATGATTAAAGGTTTCTACGATACTTTACGTTTAACAAACTTAGAGGTTAACTTACCATTCGGTATTTTCTTCGAAATGGATTGGGCTAGTTTACGTAAGTGTATGCCAGTAGCTTCTGGTGGTATTCACTGTGGTCAAATGCACCAATTAGTTTACTACTTAGGTGATGACGTAGTATTACAATTCGGTGGTGGTACAATTGGTCACCCTGATGGTATTCAAGCCGGTGCTACAGCTAACCGTGTTGCTTTAGAAGCAATGGTTATGGCTCGTAACGAAGGTTCTGACTACTTCAACCCACAAGTAGGTCCTGTAATTTTACGTGACGCTGCTAAATCATGTGGTCCTTTACAGACTGCTTTAGATTTATGGAAGGATATTAGTTTTAACTATACTTCTACAGATACAGCTGATTTCGCAGAAACAGCTACAGCAAACGTATAATAAATTACTTTTAAAAAATTAAAGGAGTATTTGAATAGTGAGACTTACACAAGGTTGCTTCTCTTTCTTACCTGATTTAACTGACGCTCAAATTGAAAAACAAATTGCCTACTGTATTACTAAAGGTTGGTCAATGAACGTTGAATGGACAGATGATCCACATCCACGTAATAGTTACTGGGAATTATGGGGTTTACCATTATTCGACATTAAAGACTCTGGTTCTGTAATGTTCGAATTAAATGAAGCTCGTAAAGCTTGTGCACCAGGATATATCCGTATTAATGCATTTAATGCAAGTTACGGTACTGAAAGTTGTGCAATGTCTTTCATTGTAAACCGTCCAGCTAACGAACCTGGTTTCTACTTAGATCGTACTGATGGTGCAGGTCGTTTCATCACTTACAGCGTTAAAAGCTATAGTGTTTTACGTAATGGTGAAGGCGCTCGTTACTAATTAATTTTAATTAGTAATAGCATTAACCAAAAATAACTCTGATTACATAATCAGAGTTATTTTAAATATAACAATAACACGAATAAGTATATTTTTTTATTTTTTAAATTACATACAAAATTTTGATTGGTATAGGCCCAGTAGGAATCGAACCTACATTGGAAACTTAGAAGGTTTCTGTCCTAATCCGTTAGACGATAGGCCCTTAATATAAATCTGGGTAATACAGGATTTGAACCTGTGACCTTCTGCTTGTAAGGCAGACACTCTACCGCTGAGTTAATTACCCACTAATTCTATAGTTTAATTATACATTTAAACTAAAGAATAAGTCAATATATATAATAAATCTTTTTCGTATATTGTTTTATTTATAAATATTTGTTATAATATATTATGTATAGGGTCGATGCCCGAGTGTTTAAAGGGGGCGGATTGTAAATCCGCTGCGTAACGCTACGTTGGTTCAAATCCAACTCGGCCCATTTTTATGACTTCTTTTGTATAGGTGTTATTTTTACAAAATTTTATAAACCTACCATATTCTTTAAGATAAGATATAGTATTATCAAAAATAAGATAATAAACACTAATAAAAAAACACGAGATTGAGGATTTTTAAATAAATTTCGAAAAGGTGTCAATATAACAAGAACTAATCCAATTAAGCTGCTAATAAAAAACCGGGGGTAACGGAGAATATTTGTCCAAAAATCGTTCATAATAAAATATCTTTCGTTCAAACGTTTATCTTGTAATTATTATATATATAATGACAGGTAAGTATCTATATAATTTATCTTAAAACTTATAAATAATTTACCAGAATCTTTTGTTTCGTGTTACAATATTTGTATACGGTAGTAGTGAAAGGCTCTGTAGCTCAGTGGTTAGAGCAGGGGACTCATAAGCCCAAGGTCGTAGGTTCAAATCCCACCAGAGCCATCTACTTAATTATTTGTATTACTTTATTACTTTAGGAGAAATGGCTGAGTGGTCGAAAGCAATAGATTGCTAATCTATCGTACACTAGTTGTACCCAGGGTTCGAATCCCTGTTTCTCCTATATTAATAGTAGTCATAGAGAAACTTGACAGTTTTTTAAACTTAATTTATCATTACCGTTGTTGGGGGATTGTAGTTCAATTGGTTAGAGCACCGCCCTGTCACGGCGGAAGTTGCGAGTTCGAGTCTCGTCAGTCCCGATTCTTATTCTAAATTAAAAATTCTATGTCTGTATCCATTAATTTTTAAAGTGATACAGACATAGAATTTTTAATTTAGCTGATTAAAGTTTAATTCAATTGCAATAAACAAATATAAAGTAATTGCGATAATTGTTAGATTATTTAATGTTCGTTCAGCTGAGCTTGGTGAACCGAGTAAATTACTTTTTGTGGCAAAACTTGCTAACCCACTATTTTGGGGAGCACGAAGAAATATTATTACTATCAAAAAAATACTTAATATTATCCAGAGTACATTTAGCATAAAAATTTAAAAATAGTTTTTATAAACTTTAATTTTGAAATAGCAAATAAACTTAATCTTCAATTTCAAAAACTTCTTTAAATACTTTCGATACTTTGTCACCCGAATCTATTGATTCTAGTGGATCTTTTCGTAATCTATGACGTAAACATAATGTAATAATTTTCGCTATATCATTCACCGTAACCTTTGTTCGTTGATCATAAGCCGCATAAGCTTTAGCTGCTCGATTTGTTACAATATCACCACGTAATCCATCTACATCTAGCTGACTACATACTTCTGAAATCTTAATCCGTAAACTGTAATCTAATTCAACAGTTGGTAACAAGTTTTGTGCCGCAACAATTTTATCACGTAATTCTTGTTGCTGTTCAGCATAGTTATCAAGCCACGTTTGTGGTGTTTGATCAAAAGATGTTCTTTCCTCTACTACTTTTACTCGTAAAAGAGGGTCTTTTACTGTTCGAATCTCAGCATGCATACCAAAACGATCTAATAATTGTGGACGTAATTCTCCTTCTTCAGGATTTCCCGAACCTACTAAGACAAATCGTGCTGGATGACGAATAGAAATACCTTCACGTTCAACAGTATTCCAACCTGAAGCAGCTGAATCTAATAAAATATCTACTAAATGATCATCTAATAAATTAACTTCATCTACATAAAGTAAACCACGATTTGCTTTTGCTAGTAAACCGGGTTCAAAAGCTTTTACACCATCAGTTAAGGCTTTTTCAATATCAATTGTTCCACAAACTCGATCTTCTGTAGCACCAAGAGGAAGGTCAACCATTGGAATTTTAATTAATTCTGTTTCCAATGTATCACCATTTTGAATTGCTAATTTCACTTCATTTCCCATTAAATCTAAATCTGATTTATGTGAATTAAAAGGATCATCTTTGACTACTTCGATTTCTGGTAATAAATCAGCAATTGCTCGAATTGTTGTAGATTTTCCAGTCCCTCGATCTCCCATAATCATAACACCACCAATCTTGGGATCAATTACATTTAATTGTAAGGCTAATTTCATTTCCTCTTGTCCTACAATTGCCGTAAATGGAAAAACTGGTGTACTAAATTTTTTTAAGTCTTGTGTTACCATATTTATAATGAAATTTTAACGTTAATAGATTTTAGTTAGTTATTTTTTTGGTTTAATGTTTGCAAGTTTCAAATTAACTTAATGAATCTGATAAACTTATCCAATGAAATGGTTTCACAGTTAATTAATAATAACTAATTTTTTACGTGATGTATTTATACTTTTGATCTGTTGGAATTATTTCTTTGAAGTTTATCATGTTAATTTAATTATATTTAAATCAACATAATAAACTTTGAAGTTAGATTAAAATTTAGTTGGCTCTAATCTTCAGAAATGATTTTTTAATTATAAAGTGTGGCCCCTAAACGAATCGCTAATACACTTGCGACTACAGCAATTAATAGTGCTGTATAAACCTGAGAATCATAAATCATAATGTACTTCTTTCAGATATTTAAATATATAATAAATTTTTAAACTTTGTTGATTCTAAGGAAAAGAAAATATGTAAGAAATAATTGAGTCAGAATTAAATAATTTAAATTAAATTGAAAAGCAATTAATTTCAATTTAATTTAAATTATTGGTGTTACCAACTTGATTTTGTTACACCTGGTAACAAACATTGATGTGCCATTTCACGTAAAACATGACGTGAAACCCCAAAATCTCTATAATAACCACGTGGACGTCCTGTTTTCCAACAACGGTTTCGGATTCGAATTTTAGCACTGTTTCGTGGTAATTTTTGAATTTTTGAATGAATTTCTAACTTTAAGTTGAAATCTTCTGTTGTTTGGTATTGTTTTAATAAATTTTGACGTTTAATTTTATATTTATTATTTAATTTGATACGCTTTTTTTCGCGCTCGATCATGCTTTTTTTTGCCATATAATTAACCTAGTTTTAAACTATTTGAATTAATTGATAATTAACTTCGATATATAAGATTGAAATATTCATTTACAATCTTATTTTATCTACTCTAATTATATTCTATCTTTAGATAGAATATATAGCAATATATTTCATTTTAAATTTTTTAAAATATTTTTTAGTTAAATTTTGAAATATATGGTGCATTTTTACGTGGTAAAATTGTATATCTACTTAATAATTCACGGAATTCTTCACCATCCATAGTTTCAACATCTAATAATTGCTCAACAATTAAATCAATAATCACTCGGTTATCTAAAATAATTTCAACTGCTTTTTGTTCACAGTAATCAACAATTTTACATACTTCATCATCAATTCGGTCAGCAATGTTTTCTGCATATTCAGACCCTTGTTGCATATTACCACCAAGGAATACTTGTCCAGTATTTTCATCCTCTAATGCCATTGGACCAATATTTGACATACCAAATCTTGTTACCATTTGGCGTGCTAAATTAGTTACTTGTTGTAAATCACTACTTGCTCCAGTTGTTACTTCGGGATCACCGAAAACTACTTGTTCAGCAGCACGTCCACCTAAAGTTCCAATAATTCGTGCTAATAAAGCTGAGCGTGATAATAAACTTTGATCTTCTGTAGGAGTAAACCACGTTAATCCTTTTGCAGCACCACGTGGTACTAAAGTAATTTTTTCAACTTCATCATGTGATTTTAAAACTGAACCAGTAATTGCATGTCCAACTTCATGGTAAGCAATTAACCGTTTATTTTTCGTATCTTCAAGTGGAGTTCCCGCAATACCACCAATAATTCGGTCAGCTGCTTCATTTACTTCGTTCTTTGTAATACTTGTCTTTTTATAACGAGTAGCTAAAATAGCTGCTTCATTTAATAAATTGGCTAAATCTGCTCCGGAGAATCCTGGCGTTCTATTTGCTAATTGTACTAATGAAACATCTTCACTTAATGGTTTATTTCGAGCATGAACTTTTAAGATACCAACTCTTCCTAATCGATCTGGTAAATTTACAGTCACTTGTCTGTCGAATCGACCAGGACGTAATAAGGCAGCATCTAGAATGTCAACACGGTTAGTAGCACCTACTACAATTACACCTTTATTTTCTTTAAAACCATCCATTTCTGTTAATAATTGGTTTAAAGTTTGTTCTCGCTCATCATTACCACCACCAACACCAGCACCACGTTCACGCCCAACAGCATCAATTTCATCAATGAAAACAATACATGGAGCATTTTCTGAAGCTTTTTTAAATAAATCTCGAACTCGTGCGGCACCGATACCTATAAACATTTCAACAAATTCTGAACCGGCAACACTAAAGAACGGTACATCTGCCTCATTGGCAATTGCTTTTGCTAGTAATGTTTTACCAGTACCAGGAGGGCCGACTAATAAAATACCTTTCGGAATTTTTGCACCAACAATTGTATATTTTTCTGGTTCCTTTAAAAATGAAACAATTTCTTCAAATTCAGCTTTCGCTTCATCAATTCCGGCAATATCATCAAAACCTACACCAGTATCTGGTCGACGTTCAAATCGTGCTGTTGATTTTCCTAAACTCATCGGTGATTGTCCATTACCACCGCCAAAATTTTCTGAATTTTGGAAGAAATAAACTAATCCTGTAATAAAAATAATTGGTAGTAAAATATTACTCGCAATACTTACAAAAAGATTTTTTTGCTCAGCAGGATGAGCGTCAAAATCAATATTATATTCTTTCAATTTTTGGATAAGTTGTGACGCACCTACAGGGATTTCTACTCTGATTGTCTGTGGTCTATTACCTAGCTCAGGACTAGATGCTTGAATAATAGCATTACGACTATTATCATATAAATCAACTTGTTTTACCCAACCCATCTCTAAATATTCTAAAAAACGACCGTAGGTCATTCTAGAACTTACAACATTTTGATTTAGTTGTGCGGTGTTTCTTATATTTTCTGGGCTTTCAAATGCCATTAAACGAAAAGTTTTAATTCTTACACTATCTTGTTCTATTTAATAATAGTTATAAGCTTATTTCGAAATTTTTTAATCCTTTTTATTTTATAAATTTTTTGGTAGTTTATTGTTGAATAAAATTATGACATATTTCAAGTTACCAAAACAACCAAACAAATTTTAATTTATTTAAAATTTTTATTGTTATATTTGCAGATCTCTGTATATAATTATAATTAATATTTTAATCAGGAATATAAATTAATATGGTTAAACGTGGTTCAAAAGTTAGAATTTTACGCAAAGAATCTTATTGGTTTAATAGAGTAGGAACAGTTGCTACTGTTGATCAAAGCGGAATTCGATACCCAGCTTTAGTTCGTTTCGATAGTGTAAACTATGCAGGAACGAACTCAAATAATTTTGCTTTAGATGAATTAAAAGAAGTTATAGAAAAAAGTGATTAGTAAATTATCTATAAGGTAAATCACTCTTACTCTTTACTTTTAAAAATTTTCCTATTGAAATTTAGAAATAATCAAAAATGAGACTAACTTATTACGTTTAAAAAATAACGATTTAATAAGTTAGTTTTATTGTTTAGATTCCTAATATTTTTTACTTTATTTAGAATAATTAAACCTTACTTCTTTGTTGACAAAAAATATATAATTCCATAATATATTTTTAATCATTTATTATATTCTAGAAGTATACTAAAACCACAATAATGACTTAAAAAATTTAAAGAAATAATATTAACCTATTAAAAATTTGTTAATTAAACAAAATCTTCAAATTATAAAAAGTTTATACTTCTTTTAAAAATTTAAAATTTTATGCCGAAATTAAAAACTCGAAAAGCTGCAGCAAAACGTTATAAAAAAACAGGTGCGGGAAATTTTTTACGTCGCCATGCGTATAAAGGTCATCTTTTAAGAAAAAAATCAAATACACAAAAAAGAAGATTATCGCAAACTATTTGTGTCACTACTAGTGATAGTAAAGTTATTAAATTAATGTTACCTTATTAAAATTAAAAATGGTTAGAGTCAAACGAGGAAATGTTGCTCGAAAACGTCGCAAAAAGATTTTACATTTAGCAAAAGGTTATCGTGGGGCACACTCACGTCTTTTTAGAGTAGCCAACCAACAGGTTATGAAAGCGTTACGTTATTCATACGTAGGTCGGAAACAAAAAAAACGAATGTTTAGACGAATTTGGATCACTCGAATAAATGCAGCTTCACGTGTAAATGGATTATCGTATAGTCGTGTTATTCATAATTTTAAAAAATCAAATATTGAATTAAACCGAAAAATGTTAGCCCAAATTGCAGTATTAGATACTCCTACATTTAATGAGCTTATTGAAAACTCAAAGTAGTAAGATTAATTTTTATTTGCATTTAATTACTTTTGATTAAGTTTTTATAACTTAATCAAATTTTTTTTCATTACCTTCAGCAAAATCAAAAACTACAAAAAATCGCTAAACAAAAAAATATTCCTATTTATGGTGTAAACCGAAGTAGTATTTATCAAATTGCTAAATTAATTCAATTTATTATGTTATAAATCT
>Ga0181379_1000027_pt1 | contig 64873 bp, 119 predicted proteins | sample 2SPOviralmetaG_FD_130115 | JGI IMG/M metagenome (GOLD analysis project Ga0181379, IMG submission 130115) | Marine viral communities from the oligotrophic San Pedro Time Series (SPOT) site, San Pedro Channel, CA, USA - 2 SPOT_SRF_2009-07-10 | ecosystem: Environmental > Aquatic > Marine > Strait... | reverse complement strand
TTCCTCTACTAACATATCCATTCCCGCAATTTCTGTTGGGCATATGAAAGTAAAGTCTTTTGGATAGAAGTATATAACTGTGTAATCTTTTTTCAAAGGTTCGTACTGTTCTGTGACAGATACTGTTACAAAGTTATTATCTTTGTCTACACCCTGCAGTGTAAAGGCAGGGAACTTCTCTCCAACGCCTATCATGATATGTCAAATTCGCTTGATACATCTTCAGGAGTTTCACTACCTGAGTCGTTGACTCTTCTAAGAAGCTCTAACTGTGCATCTGCAGTTGGTCTTGGTAAAACATCATCCATTGACTTTAATTCAGCCATTAGATCTTTCTCCCAGTCATCTAGTTCTCTTGGTTTGCACTTAAGAACCTGTAATTGATATTCGACATTGAACACCTGTGGACCAGTCTTCTTTCTTTTGAAATGGATATCATATCCTGTGACTGGGTCTGTTGGGTCTCCCAACTCTTCCATGGCGACTATAACTTGGTCGAATAATTTTCTTTTTAGATTAAGAACTTTAACAGTTTTATCAGCGTAATCAATGCACTGGACAGCGTAAGACCATCCACATTTTAAGTCTGGGTAAAAGTCACGAACATGGTCATGTTCTTTGTTGTTAAAGGTTTCAGAGTTTCTGTCAAAAGATAAGCACTCCATAGGAATGTTTTTGCCATTTTCTCCTTTAATCCAATAGACATATCTAGGTAGTAAGTCACCAACCATTCTTAGATGATGATCTTCTTTACCTGCATAGTTATAGGTTTCGATTTTATTTTTTTGGGCTGAGCCCTTGGTTTGGTTGAATCCAATTGCCATTTTTATTCTCCTAATGTCTCCTCGAAAAGAAAGTGTACCCGTCCATCTTTCACTTCAAGCAGTCTGTTATTATTAATTATATCATCTGATATTGGACACATCAAATGATCTAGTGTGGTGTCTTTTGTATTAACATAGTTGTGATAGTTGCGGAATGATGCGACACCTGCATATTCTGCTACCTCTTTATCACTGTATGCTCGTCCTCGTTCAAGTAAATCTTTTGGGTTAAGAAGATAAGACTTGCCTCCGAACTTGTACTTGTAAAACTTAAATGTTTTATCATAGTAGTTTTTTGGTTGAATCTTGTAAGTTATAATACGAAGGATCTGAATGATGTCACCAACATTCCCTTTGCTTACTTTTACAATCTTATTCCAATCAAATAACAACATATTATAACAAATTTTCAAACTCGTGTCAAGAACTATTTTTCTCAGCTTTATTACTATCTGCTGTTGCTTGGTCAGGAGCAGGTGTTTGTGGCAACGTGCCTAACTTCCGCTTATGTACCTTACCAACATCGTCAGGATCTAAAGTTGCGTGTACTCCTGCCTGAGCCATATCAATCAATTTACCTTGAAATATGTGACTGCCGCAGTGCATTAATTCTATCATAGGTAAACACCATATGTCTACTCCAAAATTTCTTACAGTTTCAGAGAACATATAATCTTCACTAAGATATCTGTTCTGTTCATTGATTATGCAATCAAAGTATGCCATTATTTGCTCACCAGTCTCAAACTCTCCTTCTCTTATATGGTCAGGAGTGTATAGTCTTTCAGGGTGATGCTGGTCATATTCTTCAAAGACAGACCTATGTATAAACATAAATCCTGTTGCACCTTCTTTTATTTTTACAGGTTCGTAGATAGGGGCTTGCCCATCTGGATGCTCATCTGGTAAAGGATTAAACACCATATCTCCTGCAACTTTTTCTAGTGCCATAGGGTCTTCGTCATATAACCCTGTTTTTGCTGCTCTAAGTACTTTCTCCCATGCAATAGTTTTCTTAGGATATAATGCACAGAAAACTTTTAATTCTTCCTTTCTTGTAGCAAGTAAATGCCACATATAAAGTAAGTCCATTGCATTCCAAGCTATATCGCTATCTACAAAAAGTAGGTACTCTGCATCACTTTTAAGAAAGTTAGCAACACAATAGTTTCTAGCTCTAGTAATAAGTGATTCGTTAAACATATAGTAAATTTGCAACTGCAATCCGTGATTCATACATACTGCAGTAGTGTCCATTAAAGACTTAGTATAAAGTCCATTGCACATACCACCATACATAGGTGTAGCAAGAAATACTTTATTCTTGCGCATTTCCTCAATATTTAACTGTATTGTTTTTTCATTACTCATAGTATATTTACCTCGTAATCTTGTTTCATGTAGTAGCCCAGTCTTGCATTTGCTTGACGGGCTGCCGTTTTTCCTTTGAGATGAATGTCTACAACCACAGGTTGTTGTTTTCCTTCCTTCTCTCTTATTACTCTACCGATTAGCTGTGTTAGCAGAGGGTCATTATTTATTGGTGTACCCAACACTAAACAACTTAAATCGTTCAATGATATGCCTTCTGAGAATATAGACTGTGTACCAAACAAAATATTTTTATCTTTCTTTATTTGATTCATTACTTTATCTCTTTCAGCAAACTCCATATCTCCTGTTATGGAAACTGCTTTATCGCCACACAATTCAGAGCATGCCTTTAGAAAAGCTACTCTGTCAGACACTACTAAAACTTTGTGTCCTTGTGCGGCATATTTTGCAGCAATCATACTTACACTATGAACATATTCCTCATTAAATGCAAGATGATTTATTCTTTCTGCCCAAGGCGTATACGCACCATCAAGGAAGCGTATCTCGGACTTAATTACATCAATCCTAGGAGTCATGTAATTTTCTTTTGGTGGTTTCATTACATTGTGACCAAAGTAATCTCTAAAAACCACATGGCGTCCATCCTTTCTTTCTAGTGTTCCTGTCAAACCTATCTTATAACGACAAGGCATTTCATCAACAATCCGAGTAAAAGTCGGACTACTAACATGGTGCATCTCGTCTAAAATCACAGTTCCGAAAACTTGTTTGATGTCGTCCATTTTTCGGTACAAACTTTGGATATTCCCGACAACGATTGGGGACGAAGTATCAAAGCTACCTGACCCGATTCTCCCTGCTTGTATTCCAAAACAATTTTGTACGTCTTTTTCCCACTGATTTCTTAAGTTAGTTGTGTGGGTAACAACTAATGTTTTCTGACCTAACTTCTTAGCTATAGCCAAAGCCGTTATTGTCTTTCCCCAACTTACCCATGCGTTAACTATCGCATTGTCTTGTACCTCGTCATGTACCTTCTGCTGGGAAGGTCGTAAAGTGTACGCAAAGTCAGGTAGTTCGACTGGCGATGTTACTCGCTTGTCGATAATCTCGTAATCTGATGGGACTAAATCCTCTCTACCCATTGGTATGGAAATCAATCCCTCTTTTATCCATCGTATTGTTTTGAACACGATAGGTGGGTCAGTCGGAATACGCGGTGCTATTGTATATGTAAGCTCCTTTTCGATATCCGAACTTGTTTTTGTATCTACAGAAAGATAGATTCTGTTAGAGTATACTGCCTTCATAAGTTTGCAATAAATTCCAAATCTTGTAGCTTCCATAGCTTAGTCAACTCTGGATGGTTATTATCCCAAGGGGATGACCACCCTGTTTTGTTCATTCTGTTACGGACATGATTTGGTAAATAGTCCGCCATAACTTCTCTTAATAGATACTTATATGTCCCTAACTGATACTTACGATGCTTAGTGAATTTTACTCCGCTTTCTATACCTATCATGTATCTTACAAAACTTTGTGATAAAAATACTGGTCTGCTTTCTAATCCCCACATACCGCAGGTTTGGTCAGTTGTCAGTATATTTTGTTCTGATGTACTCACTAAATCATACCATAAAGCATTATTCTTGTGGTCTGTTTCACTAAATATCTGTCTTGGAATCCACTGTTGTCTTGTAGAATATTGTTCTATTGTTTCTTTATTATATTCATCATCATAGTATCTATCATGATGTTGATATCCTGTAAATAATTCATCGGCACTATCTCCAGTTAGAACTACTTTACACCCGTCACGACTTGCCGCTTTACACAGTGCAAATCTAGGAGCTGTTCTATTTCTATCTACCCAAGGATAGTGTGTATGTGCTAACCACATTCTATGATAGTGATGTAAAGATTCATAGTTTAGATTTACAACTTTATAAGGAACTCCCCACTCTTGACAAGTTTGTACTGCCATTCTTGCCTCATTTCTAAATCCATCATGATCGTGAAAAAGCTCTCCACCCTTACCATAATTACAGATGTACGCAGTCAAGTTCAAATCTTCTTCTTTGAGCACACCTAGTGCACAAGTACTATCTAATCCTCCACTAAGGAATAATGCTGTTTTTTGTTTATTCTTTGCAACCTTTTTTATTCCATTGATACAGTTTTCTTTGAACTCTGCCAAGTCTATTTCCTTTGACCCAATTCTCATATTTGCCCATAGATTCTTTTGCTCCATTTTGTTTGTCGCTAAATCATAAATCCACATTTGACCAGGAGCAACTTTAATTATATCTTTATATGGAGACTTTGTTCCTAACCATAAAGGGTTGTGCATGTACATATTATATTCATCTTTATTAGTTTCTTTCCAATATATACTTCTCAAACTAGTACTAACAGTAATATCATTACCTTTCTTATAAATCCACAAAGGTTTTGCCCCAAAGTGATCTCGTACTATGATTAATTTATTTGTTTGTTTATTGTGATATACAAACGAGCCATGAAAGTCAGTGCTTCCAATAAATCTATATCCGAATAAATCTAGCCCATTTCCTAGAAAAGCTGTATCATTACTAACATTAGAATCATACATTTCTCCATTGAATACTAGAATATTTCCTTTCTTTGTTTTGTAAGGTTGTACTTGATGCTCTCCATTTACATCAAGTAAAACATGCCCGTAAGCAAACCTACCATCTTTATAGTAACCTGTATCTGTTGGACCACGATGTTTCTGTCTCATGGTCATGTATTCTATATCATGCCTTCTAGTTGTTACTACGAATCCACACATAATTGTTCCTTATTTGGTAGCCACATAACTATACTCATCTTTTCACCACTCGTAAGAGGACTGACTCTGTGTGCCAAGTTACTATCGTAAAATACTGCGCTTTTATATGGCAGTTGTAAATCTTCTTGTCTAAACTGTAATTCAGCACCTTCATATTCTTCTGATATGTTGATAGATACTGATACAGTACTAATATTAGGTTCTGCATGCCACCTCAATCCTTGTCCAGGAGTGTGATAATGCATTATATGTCCATAGTTTCTTTTTTGAAAATATAACTTTTTCTTAAAATTTTTCTCTGCAAGATACTTTACTTCATCCATAAAGTTATATTTACTTAGTAAGGTGTAATAATTTCTATCTACTTTTTGTGGCACTTCTTGTACTTTTAATGCTACTTCTAAACTATCATTATTACTAGCAAAAGAACAGTAAGAGCGCCAAAAGGCACACTGTTCATCCGTAAAGAAATTATTAATAACCATTATCATTCTACTACTTTAAATTGTTGTATAGTGTAAAGTTGTAAGTCTTCCCACTTTTTAAATTCTACATCATAACATATCAAAGTATCTCCACTTTGATTTTTTATATGATTAGGAACTTCCATGTATTTCTCATTTAAAGTGTACTCTCTGGAATATACTTTGCCAGACTTTAAACTTTCAAATGTGATTAATACTATATTTGTTTCTAACTTACTTTTGAGTTTTTCGATATTGATAACCATATCTTTTCATGCCCCATATATGCTACTAGCTTGACTAACATATCAAGCCAGGCTATGCCTGCCGCATACTCGATTTTGCCGAGTATTGCCCAAGCGATTAAAAATGTTATTGTTGTTGCTATTATTCTCCAAGTTATTGCCTTGTAGAATATAACTAAATTTTCCGCCATGTATCTTTCTTCTGCTCCTCACAGTATTCCCATATCTTCCATGGTATTCCTTTCTTGTACAAAACTCCTGCCCATGAGTTACCTTCTTGCGGAGGTCGTGCCTCTACAAAAGGGAAAGGAACATCCTTTAACCACACAACTGTGGCAATATCTTTCTTTTCTACTTTTCTTATTTTATGATATTTGAGTTGGGCAGTTCCTGTTTTCTCATTGTACCAATACACTCCATTTGTATCTATGAAATGTTTGCCTCTATGTTTCATCATTCCTATTTCATCATCAATCTGATAACGAAGCGGATAGATACTTTTCATAGGGCTTTGTAATCTTCTCATTCCTAGTGTTTTACCAGTCATATTTCTATCGTCTACTATCTGGTCGCCAATCAATACTAATCCATCTATCTCTTCTGGCTCGTCTGAAAGTATGTATGCTGGAAATTTAATCACGACTTATCTTAAATCCTTTATAGCAAGTTTCCCACTCTTTGACTAACCATTGGAAGTCCTTATCAATTATAGATATTTTAAACATAATTTTATCTTCTTTTCTAACTTTTACTTTATGTTCTATCTGTGTATCTATTAAGGCATCTTTGTATACCCACTTTCTATCATGGTCTCCTCTGTTGCCACCAGTCTGACTTGGATGTCTAAAGTATGTAGTTGAGTTATCCCACCCACCTGCAAGTGACCATATTATAGTACACTTATTATTCTTGTCTGTATGCCATGGCAATACACTATTCTTAGTAAGCCAGACAAAACTTGTTCTGTATTTACACTTTGAGAGAAAAGGCATAGTTTCTAGGAAGCCTTCTATTTCATCATCATGGTAATGTGCAAACTTATAGTTGGGAACTTTTGTCCCATCTTTATGTGTATAGTCTTTCTTTTTTAGTTTATTTGCTTTATCCAATAAATATTCAACATCAGCTCTGAAACTAATCGGTTGTATTATTTCGTATTTTTGTTGCGCTAATGTTTTCAATTTCTTTCTCAAAATGTTCTTGTTCTATAGTATACCCTACTTTTCTGCCATATGTAATATTTACTATATTTGGCACTATGGATATTGATACTATACCAGCTAGATGTGCTAGTTTGTTTCTTAAATTTGTTTGTACTTCATGTACACTAAAGGGGTTATTGTCACCCCAAGGCATTGTTCTTATTTGTATATCTACTTGTGGCGCTTTCTCTAGACATCTATCTAGTAGGGCTTGGTGTCCCTCATGCCATGGTTGCCACCTACCAAGCATTTGTACTGTTGGCATATCATCTTGCCATAATCTTTTACCTATAGTCCAACATACATCAACAGGATCGTCATCATCCCACTCATGTATATCGAAGTCATACTCACTCCAGTGCGGCCATTCAAATATCTTGTTAGTATCTTCATACTTACCATTCACTACTGTTGACATAAAAATAATCAGGTCGGCATCAAACTGCTCTCGACCTGACTTGTATGGGCATATAAAATCTACTAAGGCAACTTTACCACTTTCTGATACAGCATTTGCCTTGTTCAACATTCTTCTAAACTGTCTCCAACGACCTTGTTCTGAAAAGTCCCAATCATCTGCTTCTTTACGAACTTCATCCGCATTGATATGAACGACTCTATCGCCCATTATATCGACTATGTTTTTACATAGAGTAGTCTTGCCTGAACCAGACTGACCAAATATCAATACTTTCACTTACTTGTCGTTTCTCCAGTCCTTCAACCATTGTGCGCCATCTCTTTCTGCATCTAAAAATATTGCATTTGTAAATCCTAATGGAATCAAAACGGCTAGATGAACTACTATACTTGTTACTGTATTATATCCATACCAACCCATATAATAAGTTGCGACTGCTCCAAAATATACTGACCACATTGTAAACAATACTAATGTGAAGTACATTTGTAAACTAGGGTCTGGAATATGTTTCAATGGATTATATCTATTATCCATTACTAATCTCCAACAATCCACTACCCATAAAATAAATTTTTTCATACTATTCCTCATAGATAAAAACCCAGTTTCTTCTACCTGCTGGGTCTACATTTGTTCCTACTTCTATCATACCAAAATCTAAAAATACATCTCTACCTTTTTCATATGTTATTTCACACATCATGTTAGGACTATCGAATTGTTTTTCACAAAACTCTTTACCGATAGTAAGGTCATAGGTTGATGCTCCACCCTTGTAGGCATCAACCCACGATTGTCTACGAAACGCAGGGTAGCGATACTCTGTACCATCATCCCCTGTAAATACTTTATTAGTACACAATGCATTTACGCCCACCATAACTTGCGGTTGCATACCAAGAACTGTGTCATATGTCATCATATACCACTGCTCTTTATCATAATGCGCTTCAAGATCTTGATAACAAGTTCCATTTCTTACAATAAAACCTTGTATTCTCAACTGAATAACTCTATAAAGTTCATCAGTTGTTAATTCATCATAGTGTTTTATTACTGTAACTAAACTCATAGTCCGTATAATTTCTCAAACTTACCTAGTGAGTAATCATCAGCAACATCAAAGTCACATCCAACAGGGGCGTCAGGTATTGACAGTCCTCTATCTTTCTGAATAAACTCTTTTAGTTTAGCACTATATAGTTCTATCTCATCTTCTGGAACTTCAGCAAGTATGGAGTCATGCACTAGCGCAAATATTTTTGCTTTCATGCCAGTCTTACGAATATACTTCTGTGTATCTATCGCACCAAGCAAGTTGATGTCAGATGATACAGACTGCACAAGTGCATTTACTCCAGACCTTACTTCGTGAGCAGCGATTCCCTTGTCTTGCGAGAATACATTTGGTAATCTTCTCTTTCTTCCGAAATGAGAATAAATGAAACCATTTGCTTGAATGAACTTCTGCATGTTGTTCAACCATTCTCGCAGTTTAGGGAAAGCCTCAAAGTAATCTTTGATAACATATTGAGCTTCTTGCATACTAAATACACTTCCACTATCCTTAGTTACCTGCTCACTAATTTTCTTCGGACCAGCTCCGTACATGATACCAAAGGTAACTGCCTTCGCTTGTTGTCTTTTGTCTCCATATAACTCTGCAACTTGTTCTACTTCACAAGGAAGTCTGAACACTTGCTTTGCAATCGTACTATGGAAGTTTCCTCCAGACTTAAACACATTCATTAGACCTTTATCATTTGCAAGTACAGCCGCACAATATACTTCTGCGGTTGTCAAGTCCATGGCAACTATCTTATGACCCGCCTTTGCCTTGATACAACCCTTTACTGTAGGATTGTCTCTTGGAAGCTGTTGCATGTTTAGTTTACCACTTGATGAAAGTCTGCCCGAAGTTGTACCATGAAGGTTGAAATTCGTCCTAAGTCGCCTGTCCTTGTCCAAGTTAGGTATAATTTTATCAAGATATGTATTCTTAATTTTAACCTTTTGACGAATTTCAAGAATGTGTTTTGGTACTTCGTGTTGTTCTGCTAGTATACCCAATACTTCCGCATCAGTACTATCAGCACCAGTACCCGTTTTCTTACCCGTTGGGGCTAAGCCTATGTAGTCAAACAATAGACTTCGTAATTGAACTGTAGAGTTAGGATTGAACCCACCCTTTGCAGCTATAAATGCTTTGACCTCTGGGAAAGCTTGAAGTGCATCAACTGCAGCTTGTATATCTTCTCCCATTCTCTTTTGCCCAAACTCTAGTCGAGTCTTATCAAAAGGTACGCCATTGGATTCTACATCTTTTAAGAATCGAACACCCTCTATAAGAATATTCTTGTAAACCCAATATAGTTTTTCATTCTTCAATATAGCACTCTCAAATTTTTCAAACAATAAGAAAGTAACTACAGCATCCATTGCAGCATAGTTCTTCATTACCTCAAAGGGTATCAAATCATAACTGAAACTAGCTTTAAGTATTCCTGTGCGTTTCAAATAATCTTTGATATAGTTGTCGAGTTCTGCCTCGTAATCTCCATAGTCTGTATGCTTAATAGCAAGTTGTTTCAAACCATGCGTACCAGGATTCTCGTCAAACATATAGTGCATAAGCATAGTATCTTCAAAGTGTGGAAACTCAAAGTTGAAATGATACTCAAACCACTGCAAGTCAAACTTACTGTTGTGAAATACAACTCGTTTCTTGCTGAATAGCGTTTGCATCATTTGTTCTGCTTTTTCATCTATACACTCTGTATCTACATATACACCATGTTCTTTTTTGTATGACATAGAGAAACCAAGCATATAGCCATCACGGCAATATAGTGCTGATGTCTCGGAGTCAAGTGCAACGAAATCATTTGGATGGTCTAGCGCATCTTGTAGGTACGCATGAAGCTGTTCTGAATCTTGTATACCAAAGCATCTATCTTCGCCTAAGGATTTCTGTGTAAGCTCTCCGCTTACATATCCCGATATACTCTCAACGGCTTCCTCGAATGACTTCTTTGCCTCTGGTCTGAACTTAATCATTGCAGGGTTTATCAAAGCCAAAAATCTATCATCAATTATTTTTCCATTGTACTCTGTTATTGATGTCTTTTTAGTGAAATGTTTGAAAGGCTCTGAACCTACAAGAATGAGCCATTCGTACGAATCGATATCGATTTCAATATCAACATCTCTTTTCAAAATTTTCTGTTTTGAACTATCTGAACATAACGCAAATCTGTCATGCTCAAAGTCAAAGTACTTATCATAGTTAGTACTTGACATTGTCTTTTCTATTATTGCTACATTAGCCATATAATTTTTCCTTTAATCTTTCTATTTCTGGTTTTGTTAAATTACCAGGGTCTACATTATCCCTTAGTTTTACTACTCTTGCTGAGAGCTCCAGTTTCTCAGCCAAGCCTTTGGCTTGCTCAGCAGCTTTTATACCCGCCTCATCCCCGTCAAACATAATGTCTAAGCCTTGAACACCTTGTAGTTTCAGCAGACTTAGTTTGACCCAATTCACTTGTTGTGTGCCAAATGTACACACTGTATTTTTGAGACCTTTATCCCAAAGGTTAAGAGCATCAAATATGCCCTCCACCAATATAACTCTATTCTGCATAGGTTTTACTTTTGCTGGACAGAATGGCATTTCTACGCCATTCGGATAGATGTAATACTTCATTTGTGAGAAGTCATCTAAACTCCTACCTATCAGTGCGACTGTCTTGCCTCGAATGTCACGAATAGGAAAGATGATACGGTTCTCGAACTGGGGAGCACTCCATGTGAATGCATCCCATATTGCGAGAGTTTCCTCAGATATATTTCTGAGTCCGCCACCTTTCCACATCACTCGATCCTTTGGGAGTTGGATACCGACAGTTTCGCTTTTAACTTTATTGACCTTTTCTTTTATGCGGTGCATCTTCACTTCTAACGGTGATGCTGGTGCACCAAAATAACTAAATAGATTACCTTTGTAACCGCAAGAGAAACAATGGAATATGCCTGTAATTTTGTCCACCCTCATTGATGGATTAGTGTCGTCATGCTCTGGGTTCAGACATGAGATTATTGCGTCTTTACCCGAAAGACGATAATCAATTCCTTTTTCTCTAAGAAGTTCTTCAGCTATCATAATTACATATATTATAACAAATTTTTAAGGATTTGTCAAGAAATATTTTCCGCCTCCATAGTCCAACTGTAATAATCCTTTTTGATTGTATACTTACCGCCTCTGCAATATACATCCATAAATGTATTATTACCGAATAGTGCTGCAGATGCAGCTCCTGTTCCGCAACTAGGTACATAACCTACACCTTTTTCCCATACATCTACAAATATGTTGCCATCATATAAATCATGTACCATAATTTGATTCTGGTCTAATTCTGTGTCTATTGTCTCTACCCATGTATGCTCTATTATTTTATTGTTTCTACATATTTCTATAGTATTTGGTCGTGTTATTACTGGGGCTAGAAAAGTAATCTCTTTCTGCTCTGCTAACTCTGCATTGAAACATACTTGTGCTTCGCTGCCATCAACATTCCATATTTGTTTTGTATTTATATTTTTCCATTGACAATACCCTTCATGATGTAAAGGATTTGTGTCTGCTAGAATTATTACTTGTCCGTTAACTTTGACTTGTGTTTCCATTCCAATTCATCTCCTAATCTTTCGTACTCCCTAAATTTTTCATCATTCTCATAGTACATACTTTTCCATACTAATTCTGCCATTTGAAACCAAACAGCAACCGCTTTGTCTCTAAATTCTGTGTCGCCCCATAAATAATAATGTAGCCACCACTCTTTATCAAATCTGCATACTCTTACTTCTTGTTCCCATAGTTCAGGTATCTCACTAAGCACTCTCAGTCTTTGACTTCCTGCAATCGGGTACCAGTTTGGCATACATAAAAATGGAGAACGCACTCCTTCTTTCTTTAGTGCTTCTCTCAGTGGTTCATTGGGCGGAACATTTACTATATTCTCTTTTACTTTAGGTTGCTCTAGTAGCCACCCTATCTTTCTTACATACCAAGTATGTGGTGCTAGAGGTACTAGTTCTGCAGTTTCTCTACTTACTCTGTCATCTGCCATCTTTCAAAATCCTTCCTGTAGTATTCGTAAATTAATTTCATTACATACTCTTTATCATACCCTGCTAGTTGTGTTATAGAGGCATGATGATTGTTTCTTATTATTCCTAGAGCTTTCCAAATAGTGTGGTCTTCTAGTCTATGCACTTCTACTTCTGGTTCTCTGTAGTATGTCCATGCTGGTAAATACATCACATGGTAACTGCCCATACGAACTAAACTTTTTTCAAATACATCTAAGTTCTGTATAGTACCGAAGTATGCCCCATTCTCTAGGGACTGTATTGCTTTCTTTGTCCAAGTTATAATATCCCAGTCTACTATAAAGCCTTCATCACAAGCGTGTTTATAAAGACTTTCCCATCTTGTGAGAGGGTTTCTTATTACAGTATAATACTTATAGTTTGGGTACTGTATTGCTAACTGGTCGTAGGTTGCGTGTATATTGTTAAATACTGTTCCTTTTGTTCTGTTGTCTATTCCCTCTCTAATAAAATCGGCATTTAATCCTACTTGCCAATTTCTATGTTGGAATAAAAATTTTTTGTCTTGTTGAGCTAACCATGCTCTTGTTATTGATATACCTCCGCATTTAGGTATATGTACATAACACCATTTCTTATCATGTGCGACCACTTAATATATCCTCCATCATTTCTTCATAGATAGGTCTGAACTCCTCTAGTGTTGGATATGCTAAATATACTGTGCTTTCTTGGTTGCTATATACTATTTCTGCACAATGAATGTGCCATGCGTCTTCAAGTTGTTTTTCTGTGTATAATATCATAGATCGTATGTATCTTCCCCTGTTGTCATTGCTTCTTTCATTTCTGACTTTTCATCTGGGTCAAGGGCAGTGTGAGGCCCAATCTTTAAGGTTTCCCAGTTCATTTCTGAGGTGAAGTTTTCTGCTGCTCCACTTCTCATCTTATCACACTTAAACTTAATACAAGGTTCTTCGTCTCCCCAATGCTGTATGCTGTAAGCAGCATCAACAGCATCCAAGATTCCTTTTGAGAATCTTGCCTCTCCTTTCTCATTAGTCTGAAAAGCGGAGAGAACTAGAACTTTGCTCTCTTGTGCGAGAGATTTGAGACCTTTTGAGATCTCGATTTGCTCGGTCCAATCATACTGACCTGAACGATTTGGTGCGTTATGGCGTTTCACTTGGTTTAGATAGTCCACTATGACCACGCCCAAGTTTGGTAACTGGACTTGCTTTTGTCTTACTACGCTAATAATTTTCGCTAAAGTAAGTGATGGGTCGTAATGAATATCTATGAGAGGTTGTCCTTCTTTCAGTCTGTTTCTACTAAGTTCATAATGGAACTTGTCGAAATCTTGGTGGTCTTGCCACTTACTGTAGACTTCTTCTCCTGAATTGAATCTAGCAGCCCACCATTGAGCAACTTTATCCCACTCCATTGGAGAAAGATTCTTTGCTTTGATTCGCTTACTAGGAACACCTGTCTGAATACCACAGATTCTCTGCAACATTTGTCTAGTGTCCATTTCAATAGTAAAGTATAGTGCTGATTTGCCCTTATCTTGGGCAGCAGCTGCCACGTTACAACAGGTAAAGGACTTACCTCCACCACGCTGTCCACCGATAACTACCAAGTCTTTGGGAGAGAATGTATAGTCCAGGTCGTATTCTTGATTGAGCCCGAGCGGTAAAAACTTTGCTAAGTCCTCATCACTATCGAAAAGCTCTACAGTTTCCATGTTGTCAGCTTCGTCGTTGGTGTCAACGCTATCTTCCACTTGCACAACAATTTCTTGTAGTAGGTCTATGTTTTCTCTAGCATCTGATATAGCTACTTGTGTGTCAACATAGTTTTCGATTTTCGATAATATCTCGGATTGAGTAAATTGATTTTTCAGATAGTCTAATAGAATTATAGACTCGACATCTGTTTCAACTGTTTCGATTGCATATATTTTTTCTTGTAAATCACGCGAACGGACTTCTAGCTTTAAATCTTCAAAGCTAGGTAAATCGTTATACTTGTGAACATGTTTGTCTACTATTCGCCACAGTTTTCGGTACTCACCTTCTGGGAAATAGTGTTCTTTCAGACCATTCCAAGTCTCAAAGTCGCCATTCGCAAGTATTTGTTTGAGTAATGCACTCTCTAAAGTCAATCTGTCTCTCCCAAAACAAAGTTAATATATACAAAAAAGGCGAGGCAATCCATAGATGAACTGCTCGCCTCGGATAGAAATAGTTTAGCCTATTTCTTTTTTAGCAGCGCCGTTATAGTCCGCACACTGTAAGCCTCTTCTAGTAAGCATTGTTTTCACGCCTCTTACTGTTTTGCCGATTTCATCAGCAATTTCTTCAACAGTCATGCCGTCAATGTCGACACCTGCTAAAGGATCAGCTTTGCTTGAACCTTTGGTTTCTTTCTGCTTAGGAATAGCATTGATTTCTCCTGCTCTGAGAAGAGATAATGCTTTACCTCTGATTGAGTTTACACTTCTGCCTAGGGCTTCAGCGATGTCCTCAATAAATGCACCATCATTTACTAATGATACAAATTGCCCTTCTTCTTCCTCGTTGTAAGACTTAACAGTCTCAACTTTAGGTGCAGGTTTAACATGTTCTGTTAACTGCATAGAAAGGATTTTTCCTTGAATTGACTTCGCACTAAAGTGTCCGCCTTCAAAGTTTCCAGCAATTTCAGCATATGTGTATACGCCAGAATTGTCTTGCACGAATGTGCTTAATGTAGCTTCTTGCTCATCTGAGAATGATTTAGAAGCTGAAGCTGAAGCTAGTTCAACCTCGAAACCCATTTTTCTGAGTTTAGAAGAAACACTTCTTACAGATGTTTCTAACTCATCAGCTGCGTTAGCAACTGTGTTTTGTGAGATAGGTGACTCACTTCCAACGAAATCAACTAATTGTTGAGTTCTTTCGTCTGTCCATTTAGGTAATGCCATTTTTATTTTCCTCTATCAAATGTTTAATATTACTTATTATTATAACACCTCGGTCACGAGCTGTCGTTGTTTTTGCTGACTCGATTCCACTCTCATTTATAAGATGAGTGCAGTCCTTTGTCAACGAACTCTTTACTGTAAAACCATATTCATTTAGAACTTTAGTGGCGTGTGCCTTAGTCGAATATGACTTTAACTTACCTGATATGCAAACAACTCCTATGACCTCTTTTTTTCTAATTACTTTATTATTCCATTTGAAAGGTAGTGTTGTCAAGTATTGATTAGGGTAGAATTCAGTTTCTAACCACTGAATTAAGTTAGCCGATGCTTTTGGTCCGATACCTGCTTCAGTACAACTTTTCTCGCTAATATCTTCGATGTGTGATATTCTATCGCATAATTTTTGAGAAGCCGACCGACCAATAAGGGGTATGCTGAAAGCTGGTATAATATCAACCAACTTACTTTGTTTTGATTTCTCAATCTCGACAAAGAGTTTCTCAGCTAACTTTGTACTTCCTAATCTTTCTCTTATTTCAGATACTGTTAGTTCGTAAAGTTCTGCATAGTCTTCGATTTGCAACTTGTTAAGAGTTGCAGGTCCGAGTCCTTTTATCTTAAGAGTCGAAGCAAAGTGTTCTACTTTTTTATCCCACTGTGCTGGACAAGTAATGTCCTCACAAAATAACTGGTCATTGCGGTATACTAATATACTAGCGCAACAAGGACAGTTAGTCGGTGGTATAATCTGTTTCACTTAGCTTCTCTCTCCAAAATATAGATATATTATAGACGATTTTTGAGCTGCTGTCAAGAACTATTTTTTGAGTGCTAGATACGATTTTTTGGGACAAAATTTAATTGTCCTCGCCTTCATAAATGTGAGTGTCCTCAACCATGTTGCGGTTCTCCCACTGCCAGCACAAAGCTTTCCATTTCTTAACTAAAGACTTTATCCAGTTTTTTATCATATATATCTCCAATAATTCTCTCTGCCATCAACTTGTGACCTTCCTCTAATGGATGGTCTTTCGGTCCGAATGGCACTTGTTCTCTTTTACACATGTCATAGAAAGCTTCTTCTTGCAAGTGAGGTAGTTCATCTAGATAGTCATTTAACTTCATGTGTCCTACCTCCCACAAGTTATTAGCGCCTTCCATTCTTTGCTCGTCTAATATTTTTAGTGTGGGTTGTATTTGTCCATCAGACAAATTGTAAAATAGATATGGTATGTTCTTTGATTCTAAAAAATACTTTATACTTATCATATGATTAAATGTATTTATAATATTGTATCTCATAGAACGAACGTGTATAGCCCAACCCTGTATAGCTTTCCACTGTTTCAATGTCATGCGTGGGTGAAAGTGTGTTTCTGATTGTTCACTAATTTTTAAATTTTTCTTATCAAACTTATACTTTACCCAAACTGCACTTCTCCATGTGTTGTGGTCGTCAAGATACTCAAATCTATTTATTCCTGACCAACAGATGATGGCTAGCTTTGCTGGTTTCCGTATCATGTCATCCATGGTTGTTCTCCATATTCTGTCATTACTTCCACCAACTTTAGCATTATCCCACCAAGGTTGACCAAATTCTTCACTAACAATGTTAGCAAAGATATCACGAGGACGGTTGCGTATCTCCATGCCTCTAACAAAACTACATCCGTTCCAGTAAATCAAAATACTCTCACTCCGTAGTTGCTTTGAAATCTATCAGCGTCTTCCACAGTATTAACCATAGGTTCGCCTTTAATATTCAAACTTGTATTGAGCAACATAGGTACTCCTGTTCTCTCGTAATATTCTTCTAGTATAGGTCGCAGTGCTGACTTAGAGCTAGGCTTGACCACCTGGACTCTTGAGGTTCCATCAATGTGTGTGACAGAACTGTAGTCGTGTTTCGCTTTTGCAACGAATTGCATGTATTCGTTTCCGTATCCTTCAAAATATTTTTCATAATACTCCTCGAGGATTGCGGGAGCAAAAGGACGAAACTTTTGTCTTCGCTTAATATTATTGACTGTGTCTTTAATATCATAACGAACATCACCAAGCAAACTGCGATTCCCGAGGGCACGAGGCCCAAATTCTGCTTTTCCATTTGCTACTCCTACTACTTTTCTTTTAAGTAGTGTATCGACTACTAACTTAGGATTGATACTTCTTGTTATATCATGTCCTAGGAAAGTGTCTTCGAATTTTATTTTCTGTTTAGTTTTTGCAAGTACGCAACCTAACGCACTACCTGCATCGCCTGGGTTTGGAAATATCCACATATTGTCAAACATAGGTCTTATCTTACTGTTTGCCACACAGTTTAACGCAACCCCACCAGCATACGCTACATTTGGTCCATACTTCCTTGCTTTTGCAAAGATGTCTAGTAGCTCTGTTTCTAGATGAGCTTGTGCTGACGCAGCTATATCTTCAGGAGTGTGCCAAAACCACTTACGTCTCTTAAAACCTTTGTGATTATTTTGGTGTATTTCTTCCTGCATATCTATAGATATATCCCCAAAGGCAGCCATGCCCATAGTAATATACTCATCTTCGTTTGGTTTTAGTCCTATTCGTTTCGTGATTGCACTATAGAATAATCCTAGTGACCATGGGTATTGCTTTGACCATACTTTCTTACCCTCTACCCATATTGTTGCTGTATCAAACTCTCCAATAGCATCGATTACAACCGTGCTGTCAGGAGTGAAAGGAGCAGAAAAATAAGCAGCGGCGTAATGGCTTTCATGGTGAAATATATTTCTGTGAGTATACGGTCTGCACGGCGTTGTTTTTGCCATTCTGTACATGTCTCGTCTCGCATTCTTGATATCAGTATGTTCATAAAAAATTGTTTCATCATAATTAAATTTACTCTGTAATGTGTTGAAATGAAAATCTGGTATTGTTTTATCATTTTTTACACGAGTTATTCTCTCTACTTCTGTTGCGTAGATAACCTTATCTCCTTCCACTACAGCGTATGCTGCATTGTGAAAGCCCTCGCTAATCCCTAAATATCTCATTCTTCTTCGGAAATACCTCCAAGATTTTGCTGTCCATTGAGAAACACTCCGTATGTCCGCCAAATTTATGCTCCGTTTTATGTCTATCTTTCTGAAACTGGTTGTGTAGTTTTTGCTCGAATCTCCAACAATCGTATAGATTCCCCTGCCACAGTCTCTGAATCCGAATGTCGTAGTTTGTAAATCCACGCCCTCTTCGTACTGCGTCTTTGAAGGTTCTTCCTTTTGCGATGCCTACTTTTATAGTTTCTCGTTCCCATGTTTTCATATTTACCAATACAATACCATACAGTATTCCTTCCCTTTCTTTTTCTTCAGGGTAGTTCTTAAAATATGTTTCGTTATATATTCCCCCAGCCATTAAAAGAATGTCCTAATTATTTCCCAACATTCTTTCTCAGACTTTTTGAAGTCCTGTAAAGGACAACGAAACGTTTTATCTTTTCTTCTTATTGTCAAGTTGTTTCTAGTTTCCTTGTCAAATATGTGTAATCTTGTTATGGTTTGTTCGGGACACTTCACTCTGTGAAAGGTATCTGCTTCGCTGATATACCATGCACCCGCTGGGAGTGAGTATGTACCGTCTGGTCGTATATGAATACTTTCTTCTATTACATTTCTTCTGAAATGTGGATGTATGCAGTTGGTTTCTACTATCTGTAGTAGGCTATCTTTTGACCTCTCCCACTTACATACTTCGTTGACTAGTCGCCCTCTTATTACTTGGGACTCAAATCTAATTCTATGGGTATGAAAATCATTTACTTCAACAGGTGTAAGGTCAGGGCAATAGAAGTTCCATCTAACTTGCTTGTTAGATTCATGCAGGAATATAAATCCTAATCCACTATACTCAGGTTTAACTCCCCAAGATTTTAACTCATCTATCACTTATTCTGTTCCTTAGTTGTGTTGTTGAAAAGGAGTGCGCTCTACTCGTATAGAATATTTCGTGTAATCCTTTGCCTGTGAAATGTTTTTCACTCCAATCTTCTCCAACAAATCTTATATGTATTGGAGTTGCCTCTAGTAAATCTAGAAGGCTTTGTTCTGTATCGTAAGGTATGATTTCATCTACATACTTTACTGCGTTTAGTTGGACATATCTTTCAAATACTGACTGAATAGGTTGATTTTTGTCTTGTCTGTCTATGCTAGGGTCTGTTTGTAATCCTACTATTAAGTGGTCACAATGTGCTTTTGCCTCTTTTAGCATAACGATATGTCCTGCATGAAGCAAATCAAATGCTCCACATGTAAATCCTATTCGTCTATCCATTGTTGGTTTGGTTTTTTCTTTTTAAATGTTCCTTCTTGTTGTTTGTAAACTGATTTATTTGCTACTTGTACTGCGTGTTTCCACTCAATACATTTTATACATTCTCCGCATGGAATGTAACCTCCATCATCTTTCTTCTTTATCTTTTTAACTAGGTCTGTTTTTCTATCAGGAGGGTAACAGTACCAGATGTTGTGTTTTGCAAAGTCCCATAAGTTCTTTGCTATCATTGAAACTACTTCTGATTTATATAGTGTTTCAAATGGGAATATATTTATAGGAGCATACATTACTTCTTGTGCTGATACTCCATGTAGGTCTAATTGATATGACCTTTGAGCCAAGTAAGCTCTTATAGGAAACCTTAATTGTAGCCTTTGTGCAAAAGAATCTTCTGCATTTGCTCCCCATACTAAGTATCTCCAATCATTGTCTGGGTTTCCAAGTAATAAAGTTGCAGCTGCTGACATATGTTGATTGACAGCTAATGCTAGAGTTACTTGTTGTGGTAACTCATTTCTATCTACTACTAACGGAATCTTGAAAAAATCACATTGTTTCTGAGCATAGTGTAATTGTGCATCTTTTGCTGGGTGGTTGTGTGGATTATTATATAGATGTAATCCTACTGGTTTCAATCCATTTTCTTTTGCCCACCACAAAGCAGCAAAGCACTCAGCCCCACCACTTACATTTACTATACTATTTATAGACTTGTCTAAGCCTTCCAATTCTTTTCTCCTCTCTATCTGTTACTTTCCTATTACAATTTGTGCATATAGGATTAGCACTTCTATTGCCATATAACAGCTGTGTTCTTATCTTTATAAGTTCTTCATTATTATTCCATACATCAAAGAAGTTATCATGTGCAATGTTGCCATATACATTTGTGTCTGTCCAATCATTACAACATAACTGTATAGTTCCGTCATGATGTATCCACCCTTTACTTGCTGGTAATATGCAAGGTGTGTTAATTTCACTTCTATCTGTTGCGATTCTTTCGTATAGTTCAGTTCTATTTTGAACTTGAATAGGTGTTTCACCCCATTCTTCTGGCTCTATACTTTGATCCCAATACCTGTGGGTAGCACGAGGCATAAGTTTTTTTCTTGCTTCCATCTGATGTTTACTCTCGTAAGAGTTGATGATTAGCGAATCAAACATGTTAAACCATTCATACTTTTCTTTTAGTTTATACCCATTTGTCAAAATTCTAGTCTTATACTTCCTATCACTCGAATGTAAAATTTCCACAAGTTTCTTGAATTTTGGGTTTAAACTGTTTTCTCCTCTGCCTGTAAAACAGATGAACCCAGTATAATCCTTACAATCATTTATGAACTTAGTAAAAAGTTCTACACTCATATATTCTTTTTTGTTTGGATATGAAGATGACCTCGGGCAATAATTACACGATTCGTTACAGATACCACATACATCTATATTGATTAGTATGGGGTTCATGACAATACTTTAGTGAATATTCCTGTTAATAATATGAAACAAGCTATGCCGTTTAAAAGTATTAATGCTCTATCCTTCCAGATAAACGCTACAAATAACCAACCTAAACACCCAATAAAAGATAATATTGTATCAGCAAGATTTGATACTCCTGCCGACCTAATAACCATAGCTGTAAGTAGTACTCCAGAGGCTGCCCACTTGATATACCAATCAGTTGTCTGTTTTGGTGTGGCACTCTTATAAATTCTATTACTATTTTTTTGTTCTTCTTTACTAAAGATTATTTCTTTTTTATTTGCCATGGTTTATAATCTCCTCAATAATCTCCCAACATAAATGGTGTGGTAATTTAAAATCTGCGATAGGACAATGATGATAGTCATATCTATGATACACTCCTAGACCTTGTATAGGTTCGCCCATTTGTTCTAGATGCGTAATAGCAGGGGTCTCTGCCCATGCTATGTGATATTCATTTTGGTGCATATAGTAGCTGTCGCCCTCATTTAGATACTCTACTTCTCCTTCAAATATATCAATGCCGTTGTCCAGTTTTTTAGACTCTCCACCTTTTAGTTTACTCTTGTCTCCAACGCAGTCAATAGCCCAAAGCTCTTTATTGCCCTCAACTAACTCTGCTTTTCTGTTGCAGAACTTACCTTTAAGAATCTTAGAAATAAAACTGTATCTATGATTGTGATACTGTTGTACTCCAATAGGCAGTAGCTCTGGATGATAGAAATTATATCTTTCCTCTCCATCCATAATCCATATGAAACCTAAGCCGTTCCTTCTAGGATTGCCAAGTTTTCTGTAATCATCCACTGTCATATTCTTTTTACTATTCTAGGTATTATTTCTCCACTTCGTATTACTTCTACATCACAACCAATCTCTAGTTCCAATGCATCAATATACGCCATGTTATGTAGGGTTGCCCTACTAACTGTCGCCTCACCGATTACACAGGGCTCCAGTATTGCTACTGGTGAAACAGCACCTGACTTCCCGACATTCCATTCAACATCTAAGAGTCGAGTAACTACTCCTGCCTGTCTAGTTTTTAGAGCGAAGCTGCCTCTAGGGTGGTGTGAGGTGTAGCCTAATTTTTCAAAATATTTATTAGAGTCGACTCGTACCACTTTACCGTCCTGAGGGAACATGCTGTAATCACTTTGTGTGACAGTTGAAAATCCATTATGTACAAGTTCTCTCATATCTTCTACCCAACTATCGGTTGGATATGGCTGAACACCATACGCTATGAAAGTTACATCTCTGGATTTAAATTCTTCTATATCTTTGAGATTCAAAGCACCACTCGCATAATTTCTAGCGTTAGGAATACTTTTGGGAGCAACTACTTCTCCAGTAATTTGTCTTACCCCATAAAGATTATCCAATCGTTCTGGTACTATACATCTCATTTTATCAGTAATATCTAGCCCTGCTTTACCATCACCACGAGTCAACGCCTGTGTCAGTACGCCATCTATATAAGTTATAGACACGGCTGCACCGTCCAACTTGGCAGTCATTATATGTGGTTGTTTGATTTCCCAATCTGGTTCTTTATCTTCTCCGACAAAGACTTTCTGTAATGAATACATTGGGTAGGGATGTTGAAATCGTTCTTCTGTGGAATCATATCCGACCTTACTTTCAAGTTCGGTATTTTCTACTAGTCTATCGTATACTTCGTCAGGCAATATAGGATTACCTTCTGCATACATCTGATTACAATATTCTAGGTATTCTGTTTTATTCATAAGTATATTATACAGAATTTTTGGGTTCGTGTCAAGTATTATTTTTTGATACTATAAATAAATCTTATCGAGTATTTCTTTGAAATGTGTTTCTAATACTCCTTTGACTTCTGATATGGAAAGAATCTCAACTAATGCGTCAAAAAGTTCTCTAGTGTTATCCAAATCAATAGGTAAGGCAATGCCCTCCCTTGTAGGTTTCCATTCTTCATCAAAGTCTTGATAATACTTCCTTATGTGTAGATACTCTGTGCCACGAAAATTGTTTATCATAACATAAACTTTTTCATTCTTTTCTTCGTTATAATGAATAACCTTTTCGTAGACAGGTGTTTCGTTATGTAGTTCTATCATTTTTTAGTATAGCTGCTAAAGGCACGATAGAAGTTACATTGTCAGGTTGTAATAATCTGTAAGAATCAGTATCCCAACAAAACAAGAGAACTTGTCTTGGATTCGGCTTAGCTCGATTCTTTTTTGATTGTATATATTTATTGTCGAAGTCACTAGTGCAGACATTATACTTTAGTCTACGACTGTTTTGACTTCTGTAGGTGACGATTGCATCACCTGCATCGTCTAGTTTTCTAACAAAATCGTCCTTTTTCATTCTTTCCTTGTAGGTGGTTAATATCTATTAGCGTCCTATCAATGGTAAGGTTCTTACGAGCTATTTCTGTTAGATACAAAAATACTCAGGGAGGTTGCCCTCCCCAAGATTCAGGGGTAATTAATCGTTAAGTTCGTTAATTAGTGTTGCAAAATACATAGCAGCTTTACCTGTTAGCTTACTTATGATTGCAGTATCGGCTTCTTTACCCATATCTGAGATAGCTTTTGCTAACTCGTCTTGAGCAGCTGCGACATTTACTCTGCCACCGCCAGTTCCACCACTGCTTTTTGCAGCTGGAGTTTTCTTTACATATACACCAGCTTTTGTTAGAATCATTCTGACACCATTTGGGCTCTCGCCTAATTCTTCAGCAATCATCTTTACAACTTCCATACTGTTGTCTGGAGTTGGTTCTTCCGCAGTATACATCTCTACTGCTTGAGCTTTAGCTTCATCTGTCCAAGCCATTCTTTTTCTCCTTTTTGTTTTACCAAATTTTGATTCAAATTCACTAAGAGTTAGAGTATTGCGGTAGCCAGGACACCAACCTGTGGCTTCTAGCTGTTGCGTATAAAATCTGTCACTCATTAGCTTATTTCCATAATATAGATATATTATAACGGAATTTTGACCTTGTGTCAAGAACTATATTTTAGAAGCTATAACCGTAGGTTAAAATATCTTCCCGATATATTGAGTAAACTAAAGTTTTAGTCTTCATTGTATACCACCTATTCCACATAGGTACTATCTCCTCATCCTTCAAAATTGATGTATCTTTTGGATGTAGTTTTGCAAATTTAAGTTCATCTTCCCATGCCTCGAAACGAACTAAGTGGTCACAATTCTGATACAGAACTACTTGTTTTTCAGGAGGGTATTTGGCTATCCAATTATCCAATCCAATATAATCCAAGCTCTCCATATACAGATTAACTACTCGTTCATAGGGGTTTCGTACAACTCCGATAGTTTTGTTATCGTAGTGAAGTAATAAACTCTGATTCATTCTTTAGTTCTCTTGCTAACTCTTTTGCGTTTTGTAGTTTCCAAGGTAGGGTCGTTTGGTTATCCTTGTCTATTCTTTCTACTGCATCAATTAATGCAATAAGTTTTTGAGTACACTTTTGTATATCGTGCATTACAGCAACCCTTCTAATGCTTTTAGCTTATCTTTTGATTCTGCTAGTACACCTACCCATTTATCAAACTCTGGTAATAGTTCGGAGTGTTCCCCAATACCTACTGAGTTCGTAAAGTATGTTCCTAGTACTGCCTCTGCTTCTGCAATTTCGGCTAAGTATTTTAATTTTAATGCTTCGTAGTATGCGTTTCCTCTATACATTATTTTTCTCCCATATATGCTGGTATAAATGCTCTCAGGAATCTTTCCTGATGTTTGTCTATTAGTATTATGTGTATAAGAAAAGGTAAAGATACTGCTGAAAAGAAGGCGAAAACAATCCCGCCTAACCAAGCATATCTATATCCTAAATTGTTCTTATCTATTCTTCCAATTATCTGCACTGCTGGAATGTAGAGTGTATAAATTGCCATTCCCACTCCAGCTATCCAAAATGCCGACACTAACATTAGTGCGTCCATTTTTATTCCTTTTTACATGTACTCTTGTAAATGTCTTAAACTACCCATATCAAAAGCTGCGAGGCAATGATATTTACCTGCATACTCTAAGTATGGGAAGAATGTATTTGCGAGGTCGTCTTGTGTTGCTTCAATAGTATATACTAGATATACTTTGAATCCTCGCTGTTGGGCAACTTCAGGTGATAACTCTCTTTGCACTATTGCAGGATAGTTCTGTCTGATTGCCCATATTTTTTCTTTTGGTTCGAAACTTTCTGCTACACATTGTTCTGGTAGCATGGCATTTCGTCTGCCTTCGTAATCTGTGTGTGCTATCTTTTGTGGCACACCTATCTTATCAATTATTGATTTGATAAATGCTGGAGACCTATATAGCGATTTTGCTATATCACTTACATTATCTCCTTCAAGATACATCTTTACTGTATCTTTTATCTCTGCTGGTGTTGCAGCCTTGCCTCTGTTCTGTGCTTTTCTTCTTGCACGGAATTCCATCATTTCTTCAAACTCTGCAATGATGTTGCCTAATCTTGTTGTGTTGTAAGCTATGTTAAGTATACTACATGCTTCTTTTTTAGTGATAGGCTTACTACCATCTGTAGGGTTTAAGTATTCAATTACCTTGCTTATATTTGCTTGTGAAAGATTTTCGTGTTTCTTCGTTCTCAATTTCTACCCCTAATAAAATTATTCCATAATGTAAAATTTTGAGTAAGTCATCAACATTCTTACCATCTTTCTTGCCATATCTCTGTGCATACTTGATGATGTTTCCTAAACAGAAACCTTCGCCATGTCCTGCATCGAATACGAACTCAGTAGATTGTATCTTATTCATACTGTAATGCTTACCATAGGTAGACATTATGTATTCTTCAAGCATTTCTAATACTTGATGTTCGTTAAATTTATCGCTGTTGTACTCACTCATTTTTTGTTTATCGTAAAAAAGCCAACCTGAACTAATCGTCCAGTAGCTTTGTCGTGTCCATATCCCGCACAGAATGGAGCGTGCCAATAGTGTGCAGGGTACAAAACACATCTGTTATAGATGTTCCCAACATAAGTGTGCATTAAGAACTCTCCGTCCTCTTTCCACATTTGTTTGAACATACCTTTGCCTTTACTTAGTTCGTCATTCTTATGTACTTTTCCTGTCTTTATAGACTGGAATAATCCTGTACCTTTTCTAACATCTGCGTTAGGGCTTAGATATATAACTGCTGCGTACGCTTGACCTCTCATGTCTTTGCTAGTATTCTCTAAGAATCCTGAACAGTCATGGTGTACCCAGTTCCAGTTTGCATCATCATGCTCTGACAATGTAAAAGCTGTATTACTATTTCTTCTAGGAAAATATTGCATTTTTGCGTTAAGCATATTCTCCCACCTATTCCTACAATAAATGAAGTTCTCATTACTGAAGGATGACTTAGTGCGACGCCCTGGAAACATAGTTCTTCGTTCCCTGCGCCCTGGTCTAAAAAACATAGACAAGGCTTCTTTTCTGACCTCGTCTGGGTAAGCGTAAAAATCGTCCTTTATTACTATCACTTGCTTAATTCATCAAGTACATCAAGTCCGCCCTCTATCTTTGCAAGGTATTCTTTCTTAGAGTCTAATTGACCCTGAAGCAAAGAAATTTCTTGCTCGGTGACTTCTCTTTGTTTGTTTAGATTTACACGAATCATATCTCTATGTTCCATAGTATTTATAGGTTCTTTTTTGACTCCCAATAATACATCAAGAGGTATGTCTTTTGCCATGTTTTCTTACTCCATTTCCTAGATGTACAATATTGCCATCTTTCTTGTGCATAACAATCGGTCTAAACCATCTGCTCTTTGCTAGATGTCTTTTGATTGCTTCTTGCTGTTGTTCTTCTGTTGTTCCGTCATTAAATGTAAAGGTATAGCCTTCGCTTTCTACTTTAATCATCTTGTTATCCGTTGGTCATACCATGCGAGACCTTCATCCCACCAATGGGGTTTGTCTCGGTGTGACCACTTGGCGAATGTCGCCTTGTCTGTGTGATAATAGAGTCGATAACTGCCTACAACATCCGCTTCGTCTTTCAACTCATCTGGCATAGCCATTCCGAATGGAGTCTGTCCTAGACGCTCCATATTCTTTGGCTCAGGCAGTTTGTTTACTACTTCTACTATCGACTTGTGTTGCTTACCATAACGATAATGATACTCGTCATTTAGTGCATTTGCATAACAATGAGTCCATTCAAAGTTGTCAAGAGATGACCTAGTCCATATTGTGCAAGGATGGTTGTACATCATTGGTAAGTAAGGTGTCAATGGTCTCTCTTCCATTGGTAAGTCTTTGATTTTTGCTTTCTCCTCGTTGAGGATTTTACTTTCTTCTTTGTTCAAAGCACGGGGAACAAAGCCAAGTACATGGTCTACCCAGACAGCAGTACACAAAAGCTGTGCAGCTTCAAGTGGCATCTTTACTATGTGTTTATCCACATGGTATTCAGCACACTTGTCTAAATCTTCGTCTAAGTAAAATAAATTCATATTATATCCAGCACTTATATTGTTTACACTCGCCTGTTTTGTGGTCTACTAATGTATCACAATGTTCGCAGTTATCCCAGTACCAAGTCTCAAAGGACTGTGTTTCTGAGTTCCACATCTGACAAGTTTTTTTGTTTGTTGTATTTTCATTCATATGTATATTATACAGAAATTTTTTGTTCGTGTCAAGAACTATTTTTTAGTTCTAGGAATACAGCATGTGACCACTCCACATTTTCAGTTACCACACTCCATATATAACTGAAGGAAGCGTCCTTGTATATGTCTAATCTTTGATTTCCATACATACATAAATATTTAGTCTTTACTCTGTCAACAATATACTCAGCATTTACTTGTCTTATTGCTAACTGATAGTTGTTTTCTGTATTAGGAATTAAGATGACAGGATGCTTCATCCCATTGCTGAGTACATCCTGTCGGAGTTGGGCATACCCATCCTGTTCCTTTCTATGAGAAACAGGACAGAATATATCCGTAGTATGAATCATTGCTGGTTCATACTGTTTTTCAATTAATTCAAAGTCTATAAATAATTTTGCTGTTATCACTTTCCAAATGCTCTTCCTGCTTCACTGATTCCAAAACTTCCTAGTGTAATCACTACGAGGCTTGTGAATATGGTGTCACTAATTACTAAGTCCTGTCCCCAGAACGCCGTTACTAAGTCACACCCAGCGAAAACAATAAGCATAAAGAATGCGATAAAGCCAATTATAGCCTTCTCATTAACATCATTGTCGTCAAGAAATAAGTCCATAAACTTTCGTTTAGGAGGTGCAAGTCTTTTCTTGGCTGCTGCAGCCTCGAGTTGCATTTCTTTTATCATATCTTCAGACTTGTCTAACTTCTCTATGAGAGCCATATACTTGTCTAAATCTATTTCGACTTCATTTCGTGAATTATCACTTCCTTCTGCCATAGTAATCTCCTATGGTTTCCAGTTATACCAATTCTTCCTATAATATGGGTTACCTTCACTTCGGTCCTGAAAGTGAAAGCTAATTGATATTCGTGGGCTTAGAGTATCCACTCTATGATACTTACCTTTCGGTATGTAAAGTAAGTCGCCATCATCTAAATCTACTACTTCTTCCAAAGTAGCATCTTCCCAGCGACCTCCCTTTTCTGCAAACTCCTCATAAATGTACCAGCGTATTTTACCAGATACATGAAATAAAAAGTTGTCAGTAGAATCTGCATGAATGGGAAAGCACTTAGCATCTTCCTGCTTACTGCAGTAAATGTTTGCTTGACCAACACCGTAATGTTTTTCAAACTCTTGACATTGCTTCCACATAGTTTCACTTAAGAACTCACTAAGTGTGAGTATGAAACTACTTCCATTATTCCACAGATTCCAAAGTTCTGTGCGTGTCTTTTTAGTCTTGTCTTTTTTCTTACACCACTTCTTTCCGTCAGGCAACACTACCTGTAGCTGTGGTGTTCTATCCCAAGTTCCTATACTTATCTGATTGAGATAGTTATCTAGTTCTTCCCAACTAAAATGTTTTACAAACGGATTATCTTTCCGTTTGATGTAAAAATGTTTCTTCCCCTTGTATTTTAAGTGAAACTCATCAACCCCGATGGGATGAATTAGTTCTTCAAATCTCACTTAACTTCTCCAATGTTTTCAACTCCCTACTATACTTCCAATACACCTCCATTATGTCTTGTCGTTTATGACTAGCTTTTGCATGAGGAGAGTACTTCGGATGCCAAGGTTGATAGCTTAACGCTGTCAAATGCACTTGCCATATTTCTTCTAAGGCTAACTGTTCTTTATCATCCATTGGGTATGGTTTTTTGTATGGAAATGCTGTATCAGCACCATCAAATGAGTTCCATCTTGCATCTAGTTCCTGCACTATCTCTTTTGATTTCTCTTTGAAGGGAGAACCTATACCTGCCATGAAATCCCATTTATATGTTGTAGGCCACTTTGCTTGTTCTTTTATAGGGTGTATGTATTCTTTTGCTTTTTCACAATCTATCAACATGACACTATCACACCACCAACCTCTTTCGTGGTCAGTGCCTTTAAATTTATCTGAATTCATTTGTAGTGCATCCCAGACCATTCCAAAAGGTTTACCTTTTAAGTCTGTTCTCCAAAGATGTTGTATATCTCTAAAGTTTATCATATCGCAGTCAGTATACAAGGCTCTTCCTTTAAAATTACACATCTCTGGTATTGCATATCTAAAACAAGTAAATGGTGTTCCCCATCCTTGTCTTGTCCAATCAGGGAACATACTTGGTCTAAGCCAAGTGACTTCTACAGGGTGGTCAGTATTTCTTAGTATACTGTATAGATATATTTGCTCTGGGTGTCTATCAAAAGTTTCACTTGTTCCAACAAATAAACGAATTGGTTCGTTATCCCAGTTATCTCTTTTAAATTGTGGAGTTATCTCCCAATCTTCTTCACTTATCATAGTGTGTGACATGAACTATTATATCCCCCTCTTTTAAATGTGCGTTGTAGTTCCATAGATTTCCAACTGATATATGACCACCTTTTCTTACTATTTTATGGTCGAGTTTTCTACTTGCCCAAGGAAATAGTTTGTAATCATTTACTTCTAGTGTATTGAGCAATCTTACTGGGTCTTTACCTAAGATAAAATCAATATCTCCCTTAATTACGAAGGTCTGTTGTCTACAAGCTGGGTGATTAGGTATCATAATACCCTTTTCTGTTCCTTTGACTATCATTATTTTTGCTATTTGTTCTTTGAAAGTTCCTGTAATCATGATGTCTTCCATTACAGTGTTACCATGCTCTCTCCAGTATGGAAAAGTACAGTTGTATGTTTCTATATCGTTAAACTTAGTTCCTGAAAAATCATGCCACATTAAATAGGAATCACAGAAAGGAAACTGACTATCTCTTTGTCCGTCCATCCACTCTATTACTTCATTTGCTAAATCAATGATACTCTGTGCTACCATACTTTAGTTTCTCCTCGTATAAAACATACTAATACATCTCTCAATCCTGATTCCAGTGGTTTGCTTTCGTGCATATGAAATGATGTAAATATTGTTAAACTTCCTTTATTCTTCATACTTTTAAATTTGTGTCTAAACTCGTTAGGGGGTGTTAGCTCTCCTCCGAGTATATCTTTTTGTCTAAATGATTCTGCAATCTCTAAATCTCCACCTGTATATCCATCAGTCAATTGCACACTAATACTTATTTTTCTCATTGACCTTCTGAGATGAATGTGATTTAACATTGGTCTACAGTCTCTGTGTGCAGTAAAAAATTGTCCTTTCTTTTTGTATCTTACTATGTTAAACTCATGATGTTCTGAATCAATAGGGTATAGGTCAAACTGGTATGTTTTGTCATTGTACATACTGATTGCTTGATTGAGCTTTTCTCCTAACCACTTAGGTATAGTTGCTCCACTAAGTTTATCACAATCTCTTATAGACTTGTCTAATCCTCTGTATCTGGTTATTGCTGGTTTAAATTCTTTTGTTTGGTGGGAATAAAAGTCGTTAATCTCTGTGTCAGACAGGAAGTTTTCTATGTGTCCACATAGGTCTGATAAGTTATTTTTGTCTTGACTGAGTATTAAGTTCATCTTTTATCATTTTTTTGATGTTATTCATATGTTCTTCGTATGAATCAAATTCACACAATTCTTTTGGTGGGTGGCAATCTTTTTCTAATGAGATTATCCTATCCTCTAATTCTTCTAGCCACTCTTCGTTTTCTTCAAATCGTGCCTGTGCTGGTTCGTTCTTGTCAAACCATTTTGAGTGTTGCTCCATGTCTCTCTTCCACATGAGCATTGTAAATAAATTTTTAAACATGGATTGTTTCTATGAACTCTATAAATTGCTTTACAGATTCATGATATTTTCCGTCTATTGATAGGTCAAATATTACTCTAGGGTGGCTACCTAAGTTTCTATCACTCATCCATGTAGTGTTGCCGTCTAAATAACCAGTAATACAAGTCCAGTTTTTAGTAGTTTCTGGGTTATGGTTATCCTCTATTTTTGTTCTTTTACCATCTTTAATGTAATTTGTAAATCCAACTCCACTATTGTGTATGAATCTAACAAAGTATCTAGGCTTATTGCCTCCATTATGCCATGCTGTCCAGCCTGTTTCTGGAACTTGGAATACCATACTATCCCAATACCATGACTTATTATCAGTTAATTGTTTTACTGAGCCTATAAAAGCATTGGTTCTATCTTTATAATTCCTACTAACTGCTCTGCCAGCATAATCTAAATTATTACTTTTCTTAGGATAACCACTATTGTTTTCATCATCCATGCACTCTTTAAGGTCTGCTGCTGTTGTCTTTGGTAGTGGAGTATGTTGCCACTGATGGGGCAATCTTAAAAAGTCCTCTGCTATTAAATCTAGTCTTTGTATTATCTGATGTTCTCTAATCTGTACTTGCTTCATTGGTTGTTACTTCACGATAGTATATTACTACCTCTTTGAGTTCACGAATGTATCGTTTTAACTCTTGTGTGTTGTATGCCATGAGTTCATAATCAGGAACTGACATAGCGAAAAACACCACTTGTCCTTGGTCTTTCTCTACTCTTGCTAAAAACTCTTCCAAGTTCTTATCACTAACCACATACCAGTATGGGTCTTTTAAATCTATCTCTCTTGGGAGAACGGGTTGTGCTATCTGCCTTTCTATAGGCTTGGCACTAACCTCTAATGTCTTCGTTGGTAACAGGCTGCACGATGATACTATCATCAGCAGCATCGATGTCACGGCTATCTTGTTCAATTCCATCAAATACCTCTTTTGTTGCTTTGTTAGCTCTAGTCTCGATTAGACCAGGCTTTGCTGCGGCTAACTTCGTTAAGTTGTGCCTTTTAAATATATCTAAATAACGATTCATTTCTAACTCGATTTCGTTATTCTTACTTTGTAATCCTGTTAATGCTTTTGTTTGTTTTGCAAAATCATTTTGTAGTGAGCTTATTGCTTCTTCTTGTAGTTGGACAGCTCCTTCCAACTTTGCATTGTTTGCTACTAAGGTTGTGTTCTCATTCCATAACCAATAGGTGCTTAAACCTAAGGCTAGTATGATTGCTAGGAGAAACTGATACATAATAGTCCTCCAATGATTAGTCCTTTACCAAAGCATATCCAATACATTTGATATAAACTAAGTTCATACTTTACTTTTATATTGTTTATGAACTTCATGTGTTTGAGTTTAAGTTTTTCTATCATAACTGCTCTATCCTATAGTTTAATCCTTCTGCTCCTCGGATTTCAACTACTTCCTTGTCCTCGGTGAGGAAACTAAGGTATTTATCTTGTTTTTTGTAAAATTTGCGAACTATATAAGTTGAATCGTCAGCGTCTCCCCATGTGTGATTATAACTAACACTTAACTTATATCTTGGCGAGAAATAGTACTTTATTTGTAACCAAATTTCTTTTAAGTCCATTCCTTTCCCTCGAACAGGTTTGCCTCTGCTTCTCTACGGCGAATAAGTCCTTCAAGAACCTTACCACCTGCTTTATTCCATCTCTTCATTTGAGCTGGTACTTCTTCATACTCACCTCGATTTAACACTTTCAACATAGTTGAGGCGTTGAGGTTTCCATTTCCTAGATTGAATGTCCAGCTAACTAGTGCGTCAAATTGGTCTTGTGATAGTGGAGCTGTGACAGCTGCATTTACATAGTCTTCATACTCTACTATCTCTCCATCAAGGAGTTCGTCAGCATACGACTGACTTATAGTCATACCTTCTACTGCTGTTTTAATATGACCATATCCTATAGTCCATACGCCAGCAGCACATTTATATGCTTCTAGTTCACACCCTTCAAAGTGTTTTATTAGTTCTAATCCATTTTGTGATATTTTCATGCTTTCTCCTAAGCAAGGGAGTAACAATCGTACTATGTACACTCATGCCACTCCCTTAATCGTTGACAGTCTATATAAGATAGGATAAGTTTAAACCTATGATACTGGCACCAAAACTCATTAAACAGATTTGGCTTACAGCTTCACAGAACTCCCCATTCTCACATATTGTATCACGAACTTTTAAAGCGATTGCTTTCATTTCAATTTATCTCCAAGACTTTCCTCTTAGAATCTGGAGTTCGTGATAAGTTGATTGTCAGTAACCCGTCTTGTAGACTTACCTTATCTACCAATAGGTCGGCGTTTAGAATAAATCTCCTCTCAAAAGATTTTAGACTAAGACCTTGATGAACGAACTGCTCATCATCACCTAGTTTGTGTTCTTTTTTACCCTTGATTTGAAGTTCTTTGTTATCAAAGACAATCTCCAATTCTTCTTTCTTCCAACCAGGCACTGCGATTTCTATTCGATAATCGTTGTCCCCTGCTATTAAGTTATATCTAGGATAGCTCGTTTCCGTATATGTGGGAAGCGTAGGCATATCCAATCCAAGCCAAAATTTACTTAAATCTATACTCATTTTTTATCTCCATAATTCCTTTTCAGTAAACATTCACATCTCCTTTCGGTAGATGCACCAATACGCAAGTGAAACCTATCACTTACAAAATAATTATATCAAATTTTTAACTCGGTGTCAAGAACTATTTTTCAGAGTCATCGAAAGTAAGTAATCCTTCTTCTTCTAAATAGTCTATCGTCCCTCGTATTCCGATTTGCTTCCCAATCATGTATGCCATTCCAATGCTCATGATTAAAAAGATTATATAGCTTATGTCATTTTCATTCATATACATATTATAGCAACTTTGTAACCTGAAGTCAAGGTAAATCTATACCAATGGTTAATATATTTCTTGACACTACCTGTTATTTTTGTTATAATAGTTGTATGAAATATAAAGAAACAATCGAATTATTAAGAAAAGTATATGAAACACTCCCCGAGGGCGTTAACCTAACAAAAGGTGGCATTGGAGAACTTGCACTTGCTCATCATCTAGGACACACACTAGTTGATGGAGATAAAGGTGCAGACGCTGAGGATGATGATGGCAAATTATACGAATACAAAGTATCAGCTACGAATCAATTTAATTTTAACTTTCAGAACAGATACACGAACTCTTCCAAGTGGGAAGATAGAATAGAAAACTATATGAACAAACTAGAAGGTGCGTATGTTGCACTGCATGAAGGTATCGACATAGTCGAAGTTGCTTACTGTGATGCTCAGGTTCTCAAAAAATATTTGCTGAACCATTTTGCAAACACTACTGGAGCGCAGCTGAACAAGAACTTTAGAATGAAAGCATTTAAGGAACTCGGAGAAAATAGTTCTTGACTTTTACTTCAAAAGCGAGTATAATATACCTATGAATAAATGGACAACAGAGGAAGTAGACTTTCTGAAACGGCACTATAATGTAATGCCGATAGAGGAACTCACTCGCAAATTGGGCAGAAGTGAAGATTCCATCATATCTAAAGTTTACTACTTAAGAAAGAGAGGTTGGACATTCAATCGGAGGACAGATGCCCAGCGTTAATCTAAAAGGCATGTCCTTCGAGAAAGGACTTCGTATATTCCGTAAAAAATGTCAACGAGCAGAAATCAAAGAGCGTTGCAGAGAGAAAGAATACTACGAAAAACCCAATGCTAAAAGAAATCAAATGAACAATTACAGGAAGCGTTCACGAGAGTTGGACAAACGAAAGGAACTACAACTCGCTATGAAAAAGAAATTGTCAATGAGAGTTCGTCCTTAACGAAAAACATCTGTCGAATATCCTTTGACAACACAACTAGATAACATCAGTGAAAATATTTTATTGCAATCAAAACCTACCCGAACACCATATTTCAATTACCCGAGAAAAACAGTTCTTGCATTCTGTTGAAAATCATGGTATAATATTATCATAAATTTTGATAGTTAATCATTACAAACCACCGATTACAGTCGCTTACCTAATCTTATGCTAAGAGCTTGAACGAAGCGAAGCGAGAGTGAAAGCGAGCATCTAAATAGGTAAATGTAGACTGTTAATTGTGTAAACTACATCAACTATTGAAAAGTCAAATACCTCAATTCTGGGGTTTAACAATCCAACATAAAAACGCAATTACTACAAAACCTTTCCAAACTACACCAACTTCCACCAATCCAAAATTTTTAAGACAATAAAAAAGGGACTAAGTTGTCCCTCTCTTACACAAGTTTTTCCTAGTTAGAACCAACCATCTTTAGACCTTGGTACATTCTTATCTTGAACCATTCTTAGTTTTCTTACTGTTATGGTTTCTCTATGACCATCTCCAAACTTTAGTCTTGCTTTGACCCCGCTGGGACTGTCAACAAGTCCTAACACTTCTGCATACTTGCCATGCTTATCAGCTAATGCTGTTTCTAGTATTTTTGCTACTCTCATATCGACTCCTTTAAAATTTTTAATACTGATTTTGGTGCTTTCTCTAACCCCGCTAGGGCTTCGTTTTGTAACTCTAACAATGTTTCTAAGTCTTGCACTAATTCTAGTTTTGTTATTGGTTTCTCTCCAGTTTTGGTAGTATACTCTGTTTTCCTATACACTCCTTCCCTACTCAATTTACCTATTATAGATTTTACACTCTTGTCTAGTTCATTTGCTAGATTCTCTACTGTTTCTCTATCAGGGTTAAGTCTGTATTGGTTTACAATATATTCTACTTGGTCTTGTGTGTAATTTATAGCCATAAGTTATCCTCCCACTTTTGTATTAGCAGTCTGACCTGCATTTCACTTACACCCCATTCATCTGCTGCTACTCTGATTGCCTCATCGTTTCCATACTGCTTTTCCCAAGCATAGAATTGGTACTCTCTATCTTCTTTCATACGCTTTAGCTCTCCCATACTCATCAATTAGTTCATTTGGTGTCATTTCTTTACCAAAGTATACTATACTGCCATCCTCTAGTTTTCTCTGAATTAGTCCACTATTGTAAGATACATCTAATACACTTTTACCACCCTCAGTGTCCTGAGGTCTATTATCATACCACATCGAACTGAAACTGTGGGCATGGATTTCTTTCACTCCTTTTGCCCACTTTTCTGCTTCTAGCAATATGCGTTGTCTTTCTACTAATTCGTCATACTGTCCCATTATGTGTTATCTCCATCTCTGTAAACCACATCATGCTTAGCAAATATTTTGTTTGCTTGTCTTTGAAATGACCTCTCAATCACTCCGTCAATCCAATCTCTTAGAATTTTTCTTAGTTTACCCAATTTAACTCTCCTGTATCAAAGAAGTTATAAACCATTTCGTCTACACACTCACTAGGAACTAATCCTGTTGCTTTGTATTCTTCCCACCAGTCAAAGTCATCATCAGATACATCACATTTTAACTTTTCTTCTAGTAGTTCGGTTAACTCACCACCATCTAAATAGTTCTCACTGTGCATACAATACCATTCTCCTTCTTCACTGTATGTTTCAAAGTCATCTACTCCTACAAAGTTTCTGAACTCATCTTCATATGTCATTTTTGCACTAAGTTCTATACCAAATCTATTACTGGCATACTCTAGCATGTTCTCTACCATTGCAACAGGCTGTGACCAAGCACTGTGTCCAGTAATCATGTTATGTTCCCACTCTTCAATACAAACCCACTTTGCCCCACAGTTGTTTACATACCAATCCCATGAATTTTTAATCCAACCTTCATCATCATACTCTTTATCGAGATTAGACATGAAAGGTTGCTCATGGACTTCTACTAACTCAACCATTTTAATTGGTGGTTCGTTTTCGTCCCAATGAGGTCTTTCTGTTTCTTCGCTTTTGAACAAGCATGAGTGCTGTTCCTCTGTTATCCCCTCTATAGAGATATTAAAATATACATGATTTGCCATTATATGTCCCCCTTTTCTCTGACTTCACTTCTAATTACTTCAAAACCATTCGGATATCTACTCTCTAGTTTCCTAATGTTTTCATCCATTACTTCATCAGGTGTAAAACCTAATGCTTTGCATCCTTGAACCCAATACCATAATACATCACCGAGTTCTCGTTTCATATGGAAAATCTCATCGCTTTTGAACTTGCTATCTGACTGAAATACCTTTTTCTTCACTACTTCTGCAAATTCTCCACTCTCTGCCATCATTCCTATCAGGGCAGTCATCAATCTTGCCATATCTACTTCTTGTTCTAGCACTTCACCACCTTGCATTGTGTAGTTTCCTCGTAGATAGTCCATTCTATCACACATTTTGCTAGTATCTTTACTTGTTGCCGATGTACAACTATCAACAAACCTAGCATAGTCATTAATTTTACTCATTATGCTACACCTCCACTAATTTTAGATATAAATTTGTCTATTTTCTCTACATCTTCGACTTTGAACTTGTTTCCAAGTATCAAATCCTTACTGGATAACACTCTACCATCTGCTAATTCGACATCCATGTGTTCTACACTGTTTCGTGCAGGACATTCCCAATGTTCATACTTCTTAGAAGTGCCTTCGGGGTATCGAATTGCTACTATTGTGCTACCATTTGCTTTCATTCCCACTTTATAATGTTTACTTGCCAATGTCTTTCACTTCTCCTTTTGGTATCACTTGATAAGCACCTTTGTTGTAAGCAATCGATACCGTATATTGCTTACTGATGTCTTGTTTATATGAATTATCTACAGGCACAGCATATTCCCCAATAGGTGCACTGGCGTAGATATCTTCTTCCTTTTTAAATTGTTTCTTTGCTTGTTTCGCAAACTGAGGCGTCGCTTTCTTACTCTTGTAAAGATGCGATACTTTTCTCTTGCGACCAAACTGGTCGTATTGCATACTACCTTTCTTCATCACTTTCTCCTTTTAAATTAATTTGATTTAGTTCACATACTCGATTTAACAGGGATTCATACTCTGCTGTTAACTCGACTATATGTTCATTTAATGCTTCAAGGTCATCGAGGCACAGTTTGATTTCTTCTTCCTGATGCCTCAAATCTCTCACTAAGCGTTGTATCTCAGTCCTTTCAATAGGAAAGCGTATTATATTACCCACGCCAGTCATCCCTGTCATTGAAATACATATACACTAAGAACATTGCTACTAATAATAATACTGTTAAATCCATTCTATCACTCCACCCAATAGGATAAAGAATAATACTGTATAACCGAACAGTATGAGGAACCACTCTGTTGCATCTTCGCTGTCAAACGGTTCCCACATTGCGTCTAGTAATTTTTTCATCCACACACCTCGTCCCACTTTTGTGCGTCCACTGGTGTACGCATTGTTATCTTTACTTTTTTGTGGTTTGGTTTTGCTACTGTATAATCCAATGTAATACCTGCTCTACCTAGAATTGCCACTTTCTTTTTGAACTCTTGAAAGTCCTGTTGTGTTAGCATTGCTGTCTTCACTTGCCTTGCCCCCTGTATTTCTTGTAAGAACGCTTTTTGTTCTTGTTCATATTTATACTGAATGTGCCTCTGCCGTTGCCCTGTGAAGTTTTCTTCTTGTGCGACACATGATTTGTTCCCCATGCTCTCATTACACACTCTCCTTAGTAGTCCACACTACTTCCACGCCTCGTCTAGCGAGTTCGTTTAGGCACTTTTGTCTTTGTTTTGGTTTGACATTGTGCTTGTTAATTTCTGAGAACAGTTCCTCTTTAGGAGTGTTCTTTAGATAGAAGTGTCTTTCTGGCAAGTTTCTTGCTGGAACTCCTCTCTTGTAAATCTTTTCACTTGGTTTAAATTTTGCTGGCATGATGCCCTCCTTATAAATAATAGTTAATCTAGGTGGGGAGTCATTTCACTCCTCCCCTGCGCTTTCGGTTACGACCCCCACACTCATTATGTCGGAAAATGTGGTTTCCTTTTTCTTTTGATACATATATTATACTCACTTTTATCTTGTTTGTCAAGAACTATTTTAAATTAACATAAGAAATTTTGATGTTAACTTATTTGAGACAAAAAAAGAGGGAACGCGCTGTTCCCTCGAAAAAACTATTTGTTTTTTACTATCGCTGTCAGACTGATATCGGTCTACAACTTGGCATTACTCTCTATCTCGGATTGCTTTACTCGAAACCTCAACGATAGTGTATGCCTAACTGCAAGTGCGATACTTGGAATAGAGGTTGTATCGACCTTTCACTTGCTCACTCGATTGTTTTCCTCACTCATCAATCGGTGTCTATTTCCTCTAAGTTGCTAACTGCCCCCAATGTCCCTACTACTTTGACAGGTAAACCTGAATCGCCGCGTGGGTTCTCACTCGCAGGTAGCGTGGAAGTCTCAACTAAAGTACATCATATGTTCCTCTAACTTCCTTGCCCTTGAAGTTTGCATTTATGCTCTCATTACTTGGTGGGTTTTGAAATTATCTCATACCTTGCACACTGAAATGTCAAACTGGTTTACTACTCGTTCTATGCTCTACTTCCTACTACCGAAACGGTTGAGGGTGTGGTATAGAATCAGCGTGGTTTCCTCACTCTGCGTGATATTCTCGATGTATCTACGCGTCAATCACGGTATGATTTACTGTTTTACCTGTGTAATTCATACTAATCCTCAGGACTTTATAGTGCCAATACACTACTTGGAGAGCAGTCAACGAAATCGCTTACTACCTACTGCCCGAAAAAGGGACTTAGTGTAGGAATTACTGGCAGTTATCGTGCTTTTATACTCCCTTTACCGACAAGTCAATCGAAGATACACTCGCTTCCTGCTGCGGAGGATATGTCTGTATCTGACTCTCAAAAGCGGATATTGAACTCATCTAACGCTTTCTCTCAATATCTAACGAGCGTTCGGCAGTCATTTTATCGTGTCGCCACACTAGAAGTATCTTTAATGGCGTACTTCACTCCGTGTTTTGCTATTCTTTTTTGTTTTTGAATATAAGTATATTATATCCACTTTTTAACCATTTGTCAAGAAAAATTTTGATTTATTTCTTGAAAGGTGGGTAGGGCAAACAGTTTAATTCTAAGTGTTAACTATGTCATCACTTCCAGATGCCCAGTCCCAGTGGGTTTTCCTTTTTTTGAATATAAATATATTATACTCGCTTTTTAAGGATTTGTCAATAGAAAAAGCGATTTTTTTACTGACTAAACTTTGAGCAGAGCAGAGATATCTGAGGTGCAAGAGTCGAACTTGCTACTTCCTCTTTAGGTGTGCTTCCGTAGACACTTACCTCAGATAGATACTCTCTTCAAAATTGATTACTTAGGGTAATCACTCCTCAACAATTAAGATGCGATTGTGTCGACCAATCTTTGTAGGTCTTGCTTACCTGCTTTGACAAGTGTAGGTAGTTCAATTCCAAAGTGTGCTTCGAGTTGAGCAACTAACTCAGACTTTGCTACAACTGGTTCACCAGATTTTGTAGTTCTAGGTTGAGCGATGTATACTCCTTCTCTTGACAACTTAGCAATGATACTTCTAGTTGTTTTGCCGAAAGTTTGAGCAAGTTCGTCTACTGTTTCTCTACTAGGGTTAGCAGAGTATGCTTCGGTCATTTGACTGACCATTTCTTCTGTATAATTTTTAGCGTTTGCCATTAGTATTCTCCCAAATATTTTATATAGTATATTATAACCACTTTTGTTTCTATTGTCAAGGATTTTATGAAAAAACTTTGATTTGATTGTTTTCTTGTATTTCACTTTTGCCTCCTTTTTAATATGTATATATTATATTCGCTTTTATCACTTGTGTCAACAATAAATGTGATTTATTTATAATTTATCAGCATTTGATTCGGGGGGCGGGACGCGAAACCACCAACCTTCGTTGCGATTTGTCGCAAAAAACGCAAATTTGTGCAAAATTCCCTTGACACCCGCCCAAATGTATGATATACTATAAATAACCTAATTATAGACTAGTTCGTTTTAGCACTTCGCTTTGGCACTTCACTTTCGCACTTCGTTTCGATACTGCACTGGGCGTTTGGCGCGGAGCGTGCCCGTGAAACCCGCATAAACAGGGGCTTTCAGGCAGTTGGGGCGGGTTTTTTGGTGTTTTGTGGTAATTTCTGAAAATAATGTAAAATAGTTCTTGATATCCTAGAAAATGTGCGTATAATTATATCTATAAATAAGGAGAACGAAATGAAAAACGAAAAAGCGAAAAAAGTTGTAAAAACTAAAGCAACATTAGTTGCAGAATTAGAGGTGGTAATCAAAGCCGACAAAGGTTTCTTAAACAGTCTTGAGAGAGCGAATGCAGAAACAATCAAAAGATTAATCGACATCTGTTCCTAATCACAGAACCCGCGAAAGCGGGTTTTTTATTTTCAAAAAGACTTGACAAGAGCGACAAAGTGTGATACAATAATAGGGTGGGGGGCGGGATACCCACAGAGACTTGGGGATAACCTGTGGATAAGTCGGATCGCTCTGCGCAGACCTCTCGTTTCGTTACTGCACTGCCTTTGGCGCACCCGCACCACGTTTCGTTTCGACACTGCACTGCGTTGGCGCAGGGCGCGTCAGGATTTCTCAAATCTCGGGCAGGGGCAGTCCTCCGAAAAAATCGGTGAAAAAAAGTGAGAGGGGAAGTCCAACAATCTCTTTTGATATAATCTCGGAGTATGAGTCCTTTCCCTCTCGGTCGGCTAGTTGGTCGAGACTTCCTAGCCTGTCTTGATTTTGAGTTCATTCCCTGTTGACCTTGTCAGCGACTCAGTCTCGGAGGTGGTTGAAGTTCTGCGAGTTCGATTCTTAGAGAGTGGGTTTCTGTGTCTATGTTTCTGTTGTCTTTCCTAGTCTGTCGAGTTCGTTTCCCTTTCGGTTGTTTCCCTCTCAATCAATATAAATATTATCGGCGATTTCGCCCCTATTGTCAAGCGATTTATGAAAATAATTTAAAAATAATTATGCCCTGTAATATGACCATAATAACAGGAATTACAGTTCTGATTAATTCCATGACGATTCTATATTTATAAAGTAAATTCACCTAGTGATTATATCACAAAATTTTTGAAAATTAACCCTTGACATTTTTGGCGTTTCGTGTTATGGATTTGTGAAGGTTGATAAATCGTTCTTGGTTTAAAATTTGCTAGCCCTTCGGGTTTATCTGTTTAGATAAACAAATTTTAAACCACGCACGAGAAAAAGTCAAGTTTTGTGACAAGTTTTTTTGTGGATTTTTTTACAGGATTTTGGGGTAAAAGTCAAGTCTTTTTTTGAAAAAAAAAAGTGGGGCGATTTCTCGCCCCTGTTCCCCCTTTCTATTTGCTAAATTTGTTATTCCATTCTTTAGCGTTGCAACAAGTCGCCCCCATATCGCCAATGGCTAAAAGGTTAGAATCGTTATCATCATAGAAATATTTTTGTATATTTCTAAATGGCTTCAAATTAAAATATGGATTTAGTAAACGCCTTTTTAATTTCCAATCGGCAGTATTTTCATTTTCATTTCTACATAAAATTTTATCGTAATAAATACCCATTGTATGCAAATATTCTAAATCCCATTTTCCCATTTCTCTAGCTGTGCATAAAATAATATAATCGCCATTCTTATAATCGGCTACGAGTTGCCAATACATAGGAAGCAAATCATCTTTAAAAATATTTTCTTTAGTATTGTTTTCTTTCCAATGGTCTAAATCTAATTTTCCATATTCATTATGCTTTGCTCGGTGGCTCGAATCTATTATAGTTCCATCTAAATCATAAATTCTGATTTTCTGATTTATATTAAAAAGTCTATCACAAAATCGAGTTATAAGTTTAAGATATAGATACGCTTTCATTCCTCTAAAAGTCATAATGCCACCCTAGAAATTTGTGCAATTATCATCAACAAAGTAAAAAGAAATAATCTTTTATCTTCATCTACCATAGCAACCCAAAAAATACAGGCATTACCTGTAAATATGAAAAATGTAGATTCAAGGCGTGGCAAGGGTAAAAACCCTTGCAATCCTATAAAAATTAAAAGCATAGCTAATACAGTTAACCAATTTTTAATCTTTCTAAGTTTTCTATCGTGCCTTTCAAATTCTGACATATATCTCATTTTTTACCCCCTTTCATTTGTTCCATGTGCCTTGCACATCTATCAAATTCACAAGCAACCAAATATTCGTCCCTTGTTTTAAATCCATTCTTTTTAAAGTCTGGAACATCTTTTTCTATTTCCTTAACCATTGCCGATTTTGGATCAAAATTTAATTCTAATTGTTTAGCCATTATTTACCCCCTTGTAAGTTTAGCTCGGTTTGTATTTGCATTTTCTTTTTAGCAACCTTTTTCGATTTAATCCCTTTTCTTAATTGGCGTTTTTTCGTTGCCGAATAACCCTTTTTAAGATGTTGCCACGAGGGAGTATTTACATTATTAACAAACTCTTTTTTTATTATTGATTTCCATTTACCCCAAAAATGTGCGAATAATTGAAATTCAAGTAATGAATCCCTTAATGCTGTATGTTGTTCTTGATACCATAAATCTCGGTTTATGTATCGCATACAAGATTGAGCCGAATAAGATAAATTTCCTTTTTCTGTAGTCATCTGATTCTTTTCATTCTCATCTAAGGAATTAACCCAATTAAGATAATTTCTATTCATAAACAAAGTTGCCCCTATATCCATTAAGCAACAATAATCAACATTACGAGGTAAGAAAAAAGTCTTATCTGTTAGCTGTTGATGTGTTTTTCTAATGGTGGCAATTTCGCTTGAATCTGTGCCAATATCAAAATTGAAATTATAAGATGTAAGATATTGAACATTCATAGCGTGTAAATAGTCTTGCCATTCTTTTATTATATCTTTCCATTTCTTAACCTTATGAGGATTGTTAATAGCGTCTTTTAATGCTCTAGCCATAGATTTATTATATCCAAAGTTATGCCCCTCTTTATTCTGATGTAAGAATAAAGATAAATCTTCGATAACTTCCTTAACATAATAATCCATTTTAACAACATTAAAAGAATTCTCTTGCTCAATGTCTCCAAAGGTCGCCCCAAAATGATAAACCATTCTAGGCGTTTCATTGATAAAAGTTGTTTCAGTATCGACAACGCATACAATAGTATGCGTTGCCCTCGTGCTATGAGGTGACATTAATTCGCCCCCTTATAATTTGCCGATACTTTTAACGCTTTCGCTATATTAGAAATATCAATCTTCGTTGCTCTTTCGAGTGCTGGGAGTTTAATCCCTGTTGATTCAGATATGATTTTTACCATTTCTGATTTAGTCATATCTTCATAATATTTTGGTTTATCTACCATAATATTTTCTCCATTTGTGATGTTGTTGCTAAAGGTCAACATCTTTAACCTTGTTTTAGTCTTTCTTTCAGTCCACGAATCAACCCATTATATGAATTGATTTGTTTCTCGAATTGTTTATATTCTGAGCCTATCGCTTTAGTAAGTTTAGCATGTCTATTCGCTTTTCTGAATAGGTCTAGTTTTTGCTTAACTTCTAGCCTTTCTTTCTCGGCTTGATGTTTGGCTTTCAGTAAGTGCATGTATAATTTATCGTGCATTATCTTCCCCCATTAATCATAAATCCGATTGCTAGTATTAGCAGTCCCATAGGTATTAAAAATATTTCCATTCTTATATTGTCTCCATTTAATTATTAACAATATATAAATTATAAATCTTTTCTCTAAAGTTTGCAAAACATTTCTCAAAAGTTCGCAAAAAATTCTGTCACAAAATTTGACATTTTTGCTAAAATCGTGTATGAGAAACCCGAAAAATAATCTGTCACAAAAGTTGACAAAAAGGCGTTCGTGGTTTAAAATTTGTTTATCTAAACAAGTTTAGATTAACCCGAAGGGTAAACAAATTTTAAACCATGTTCAAGTTTTTAAGAAAAAAAGATTTGCAAATTTAAAATAAGGAGTGTATAATTATATTATGAAAACGAAAAAAGAAATGGAAAGGGAAATTCAAGTTTGGCTCAAAGCTAGAAAGCAAGTTAGAGTTGGCTCAAAAATGTATTTCAATATTTCAAATAGAATCCATAAGCTAAAAATTAAATTGGAGGGCAAATAATATGGAAAGATATAGAGTAGAATTCTCATTAAATATTTGGTGTGAGAATGACGAAGAAGCAAAAGCAATAGCAGAAAAAATCTGTGATGAGCAAAAGAAAAGATTTGATAATAGATGTCAAGTAGTGAGCCTTCAAGAATCGCCCTTTGGCAGTTTTCTTGAAAGAACAGTTGACACAGTCTAGCATATATGATAGGGGGGTTAGTAGACCTTGCTCCCCTGTCTCGCCCACACCCCCCTGCGCGTACGACTTTTGGATTTTTTGGAAAAGAGTAAAAAGACGCGCACAGAGCATCGTGACGATGCATACGAAAATACTTCTTGACACGAGGATTAAAATTTGGTATAATCAAAATATGAAAAATGAAATTGTAACCAAGATGAGTCCAGAAGGGCTTGAAATAGCGAACAACTATCTAGAATTAGGAAGCATACCAGCCGTGTGCGCCAGAATGAAAATAGATGAAAACACCGTGCAAGAATTTTTAGGAAAACGGGAAATCAAAGCGTACATCGATCAAGTGTATCTAGATACAGGTTACAGAAATCGTTTTAAATTAGCAAACACACTTGACGATATTATTGAGCGCAAACTAGAAGAGAGCGAAGAATCTCAAATTTATACTAACAAAGACCTAGCGGATTTAATACAAATGGCACACAAAATGCGTATGGATGAAATCAAAGCTATGGCAGAACTAGAAAAAGCAAAAACCTCAAATGTCAAAAATCAGACAAATGTACAGATCAACGAACTCCCTTTCGGGCAAGGCAACTATGGCAAACTGATGGAGAAGTTGTTGAAATAAAATATGAGGAAAAAAATGCAAGAACTATCAACGTACATGAGTGGCAATCTACGAGCCGACACAATCGTAGACAAAGGAGTATTTGGTGCTAGATTCTACAACCCAGAGGGTGTATTAGTAGCTACCGAATTTTACAAAGGACATAGTGAAGCGTATGCAGAAGATGCAGCTGAAAACTATGTATTTGGTATAAAGAAAATTGGCATATAGTAAAGAAGTTATCGAAAGGTTCGAAGGAGTACTGAACAGTCCTAAGCAATTTAGCGTAGGCCGTTTTGACCCGAACGACCCCGATATAGCTACAGGAATGACAGGAGCACCCGCTTGTGGTGATGTCATGAAGTTACAACTTAAACTTGACGAACAAGAAAAAATCATTGATGTAAAATTTAAAACATATGGATGCGGTTCAGCTATCGCGTCTTCTACAATGTTTGTAGATATGTTAAAAGGACTTACTATAGAAGAAGCAAAAGAAATTAAGAACAAAGATATTGCCGAGGCACTACAGTTGCCGCCAATAAAGATTCACTGCTCAGTTCTAGCCGAAGACGCAATAAGAAAGGCTATTCAGAACTGGGAGGATAAATGTTCAGAAAAATACACAAATTTATGAAAGCAAGCAGAATACAAAATGTTTGGAGACTATTTAAATTAGATAGATGATAGAAATTACTAATGAGGCGTATACTAAACTTATACAGAAAGCGAGCGCAGAAGACAACTTTGTTTTTAGACTTGGTATTACTGGGGGTGGCTGCGGTGGTATGGAGTATCTTTTTGCTTTTAACCCTAAAAATTATTCAGATGATCTGGTAATAGATTGGGGCAAGATTAGATTTAGGGTAGACCCTAACTCTGCGCCTTATTTAGAAGGCATGACTATTGATTGGCACACGGACGGACTAAATGAAGAATTCAGATTTAACAACCCAAAAGAAACATATAGATGTGGATGCGGAGAAAGCATCGGCTTCTAGGAAAGCATTACAAATAGTTAACCTATCGCCATCAGAAAGCATGATAGAGAAGTTAACAGATATGCATCCAATGAGACAAATTACTTATGCAAGTATTATACAGGTTACTGTACTATTTGGCATGTTTGGATGTATGGCAATCAATCAAGAAATGATTAAGTACTTATGAGTGAGATATTTGACGTAATCGGACAAGTTGGAGCACCTATCGCTGCAGCACTGTTTATGGGTGGTTTTATATTTCTCATCATAAGAAAGATTATGGATGACGTTGTTGGAGATACAGAAGAAGTTCGAGGAATCTCTAAGATGTTAATTACTCGTATCAAAGTTATGAACAATGATATGATTAAAATAGATATGAGTGTATCATCCGCGCTGGGACTTGCACCAGACTTAGAAAAAATAGCAAGAGCAGAAAACTTTGTAGAAAGTGGGAGTATCGATGCAAGACGTGATTGATGCCATACAACAATTTGGATTTCCAGTTGTTGCAATGGTTGGACTTGGATATTTCGTATACTTCGTATGGACTACAGTGACCGAGAAGATAGACCCAGCAATCGAAGAAATGAAAATTACCATACTACAACTTATCGACCAGATAAGAATGTTGGATAATGACATGATACGACTGCAAAAGAAACTGGACACAGTTTTACAGTTAAAAGAAAATGAACGAAAGAAAACTAAATAACAGAGTTGCAAATAGTGTTATAGGAGCTTTATTTATATTAAGCTTTATAGCAATTGCAGCAGACTTAAACGCGGATGAAATAAAGTTTGGATTTAAAAATCCTTCATTCAGTGGTGTAGGTACATCTAGCCACTATCTTACAATTGACTCACAAGAGATGTCAAGAAAAGAGGCAATCGCCGCAGAAATTAAAGCACTCAAAGAAGCCGCAGAACGAGAGGAAAATAATAGTACTCTCGCAAGATTTATAAAGAACTTTGAGAGTAGAGTATACGCACAGTTATCTCGACAGCTAGTAGACCAGTTGTTCGGAGAAAACCCTGCATCGGAAGGATCATTCATGTTGTTTGATAATCTGATTACATGGACATCAGATGGTATATCAATTACAATGACCATATTTAATGAGGCTACTGGTGAAACGACTGTCATTACAATCCCTATTGGCGACTTCGGTTTTCCTACTGGCTAGTTGTGCAAACTTTACACATTACAAATATGTGTCACCTTGCTTAACAAATCCAGACGAAGACTATAAAGATGTTGTAACTATTATCGGAAAAGCGCAATGCTTTTCTGGAGATGCTATTATCAATACGCCAGTTACAGATGCAATTAAAACAATTCCACAACCATCACGATATCCCGTGGTGGCCGTATACAAATTTACAGATTCAACAGGACAAAGAAAGAGTGTCGATGGTATAGCTAGTTTCAGTACTGCTGTTACTATGGCTCCCGAGACATACCTCATAAGAGCACTCAAACAGTCTGGATTCTTCAAAGTTGTCGAAAGAGGTGGCCTTGACCACTTAACTAGAGAAAGACAATTAATAAGACAGACTAGACAAAGTTTTAATGATGAAGACGAGCAGCTTCCACTACTGTTTGCTGGATTAATCATTGAAGGGGGAATAGTAGATTATAACACTAATCTATTAACAGGAGGTATAGGTGCTAGATATTTAGGCATTGGTAACTCCAAGCAATATCGTGAGGATACCGTAGTGGTCTCATTAAGACTAGTTTCTGTGAGTACAGGAGAGATCTTAATGGAAATCCTTACGTCAAAGAAAATACTCTCTGTCGGAGTATCAAATGACTTCTTTAGGTTTATAGCAGAAGGCACAAAGCTCGTAGAGTTTGAAAGCGGAACTGCAATGAATGAAAGTAAATCTATTGCAATACAAGCAGCGCTTGAAACTGCAGTAGTTCAATTGATAAAAGACGGCAAAGAGAAAGGGTACTGGAAGTACTGGGGAGAGAAGTAATGAGAATATTACTTTTATTACTATCCTTTGGTTTATATGCAGACAATGAAATTTACATAGATCAAACTGGAAACAATGTCAATATTGACTTAGAGCAACTAGGATCGAACAACCTTATTGGTGGTGACGATGCAACAAGCGGTTCTATGACAAAAGCTATCTTAAACGGTGGTACATGGACATTGGATATTAACCAGATTGGTTCTTCAAATAAATTTCTAACTGACGGTGTATTAGGCGAAAACTTTACTGGTTTCTTCGAATTTGATGGAGATTCAAATACATTCGAGTTTTCTATGGATACTACAGGACTAAATACAGTTGACTTTGCAAACATCAATGTAGATGTAACAGGTAGCTCAAACGTTTTTGATTGGGACATCGGTGAAAATGCAGGAGCAAGTTATTTAGACTTAGATCTAATACTAGACGGAGACAGTAACGATTTAACATTCGATATAGACTCTGACTACTATACTGCGTATATGGATATCTTAGGAGATAGTAATACAATGGAATTGACCAAAACTGGTCAAGGAGCCTCATCGAGTGATGCAGGTTATTTTTACTTGGATTTAAATGGTAGTACAAATACTATTGAAATACAACAAAAATCAACACTAGCACTCGATTGGTTAAAAATAGAGAGCGATGCGTCAAACAGTAACATCTGTGTTATTCAGTCTGATGGTGGTACATCCACTTCTTGCTGATATAGGCGCAATCACGGAACTACGCGGGCAAGGTGCCGTCATTCGAGATGACACCTTACCTGCAACTTTAGAACAAGACATTCAACAAATGGATGATGTGCGTACAGCTAATGGGCGACTAGGTATCACATTCATAGACGATAGTCAAGTTCGACTCACAGAGCATAGCAAACTTGTTATAGACGAAGTAATCTTTGACCCAAATCCAAACAAGTCAAAGATGAGTATGCAATTTGCAAGTGGCACTGCTCGATTTATTACTGGTAAGATAGGACAGATAAACAAACAGAATATCAACATTAGTACACCAACAGCACAAATCGCAATTCGAGGAACAGACTTTACTGTTACCGTTGACGAGTTCGGTAAGTCATTGGTGATACTCTTACCAGATGCAAACGGACTGCCCTCTGGCGAGATTGTAGTAGCAACTGCTTTAGGACAGGTAATACTAAATAAACCGTATCAATCTACTGTTACAACTGTATGGGAACAGAGTCCTACTAAACCTGTTATCCTCGACTTAACACTAGATCTGATAGACAATCTTTTGATTGTCTCACCACCTAAGAAAAATGAAGAAATACAACAAAATGAGGGATCGTCTGGAAGTGACGACTCTGGTACTAATATTCTTGATATCGACTACCTCGCTTACGACGGGCTCGATGTAGACTTATTAGAAGTAGAGGAAGACTTTCGAGAACTTGACATAGACTACCTAGGAACTAACTTCCTGGAAGATCTACTAGAAATAATAGAATCAGTAGATGAACTAGATAATAATGAACTCGCATCCGTTGGAGCAGCACCTGTAGATTTAAAAGGTACTACATTCGGACAAGATGCAAGCACACAGATTACAACTTTTGGAGATGCAGAGTTTCTTACTCTCATTCGAGAAGTAAATCAAAGTGTAAGGTTAGATATAAATGGACAAACTGGATATAACATTATATTGGAACAAGATGGCAAAGCTTACAATGTTGTCGTTGGTAATGGTGCCGATGTTACTATTAGCGTCAAACAATCAAGCGGATAGCTTAGATTTAACACTACCTGAAACTCCATTCAACTATGAACAGATGAAGCAAGACTCTGTTCAAATAGAAGCTGCTGAGAAAAAGCGTCTTAGATTTATAAAGATAAACAATGAACCCACTAAGAGAACACTAAGAGCTTACTATATTCTCAATGCGGTCGACATGACAACTTCATATGTGTTTACTAGAAACAACCCGCACATAAAGGAAGCCAACTTTTTACTGCCGGAAAAGCCGTCTGCTGCAGAATTTTTACTACACAAATCTGTATTAACTCCAATTATAGCAGCTAACTTAGAAGAGGAGCAAATGGTGCTTACAAACTGGATTCTTGCAGCAGTAATAATAAGAAACTTTTACTTGTATGAAGAGGCTTCAGAATGCAGAGATTTTAATTACCATCATATTACAGGCGTAAATGTATCGTGCTAAATAAAGTTATCACAATAGTACTGTTTATGGGATTGCTTATATGGAATCCTGGTGTCATGCAAAGAGTCGAACTAATTGGTTACGACTACTTAATCATGAATACCGAACCAGTACAGAACGAGAACATTCTGATAGTTGATCTTGATGAAGATTTTCTACAGACTTATGGCGGATGGCCATTACCTAGGTCAGTGTTTGGTGACTTAATCACTACTACACAGGCCGTACCAGGTTTTACAATCTTGATGCCAAACCCCGACATTCGTGGTAAAGATTATGATAATTACTTTGCTATGCGAATGCAATACATACCAACAGTCCTTGCTTCAGCAGCATCGACACAAGTAACTGGGACAAACCCTCATGTAGGTACTGCTCAGTTAGGAGAGGACCCATTACCATGGCTATTCGAACTACCAGGAATTTTACCTACCGCGTCTACGCTGGAGTCAAAAACAAAGGGAATCGGAGTAGTAACCGCTACGCCGGAAATAGACGGGGTTACTCGTCGCATTCCCCTAGTCGTAAACGTGCAGTCAAAACTTTACCCGAGTTTCGCCTTGGAACTCTTAAGAGTCGCCGTAAACGATCCTTCGTACCAGCTAAAAACAACACCAGAAGGTATTGATTGGATAAGAATCCCAAACTACCCACTGATGAATACAGATGCGAATGGTCGTATCTTTTTAAATTGGAATACGAAGTTTTACAAACAAAGCGGACTGGAGTTTCTTAAGAAACCAATAGAAGCTCCGTTCGTTATATTCGGCACGACTGCAGAGGGTATAACTAACCCAGTGCCGACCCCTGCGGGGGCTAAATACCCACACGAAATCCAAGCGAACATTCTACACAATCTAATTACAGGAACCGCACCTAGCCAACCAACTTGGGCTACAGGAGCAGAAATCATCGCAACACTACTAGCACTGATAATACTTGCTTTTGCATCAAGGTCAGTCTGGCTTTCCGTTCCCGCACTATTACTGATAACTGGAGGAAGTTTATATGGAGCCTGGCATCTATATAAATCTTCTTACTTGCTTGACGTTAGTGGAATCGTAATTATATCCGTTCTCTTTTGGAGTATTCATACCTTTCTGAGTTTCCTATCGGAGTATCAACAGAAACTTCGAATCAAACAACAATTTGGGACATACGTTAGTCCCGACTTAGTAAAAAAATTACAGGAAGACCCAACATTACTGAGATTGGGTGGGTTAACTTCACGACTCACTTTTCTTTTTTCTGATATACGAGGATTTACCCCGATTTCGGAAAAATACCAAAAGAATCCACAAGGACTTACGAGCCTCATTAATCGTTTCCTTGATAATCAGACTGAGATTATTCTCAAGCATGGGGGAACAATAGACAAATATATGGGAGATTGCATCATGGCATTTTGGGGAGCGCCGTGTCCAGACGAGAATCATGTCGAAAATGCAACAAAGGCAGCTCTCGAAATGAGAGTGGCATTGGAGGAGTTAAATGAAAAACTCAGAGAAGAAGGCTTGGATGAGATTAATACAGGAGCGGGAATCAACACCGGGGACTGTGTCGTTGGAAACTTTGGCAGCAGCACTCGCTTTGATTACAGCGTTCTTGGTGATAGCGTCAATTTGGCTGCTAGACTAGAATCTAGCTGTAAAGAATATGATGCTGACTTAATTATATCTGAGCACAGTTTAGTAGATGGTTATGATTATGAGTTTCTTGACGAGGTAACTGTAAAAGGTAAGTCAGAACCTGTAAAAATCTATACCATACGAAAATAGTACTTGACATCAGGTTGGTAATTTGATATAATTATCATGTATTTAATACAAAAGTTAAGAAAAGGGAGTAACAAATGGACGCTGAACAAGTGGCAAACGATCTAGCTAGGCATGAAGCAGTCTGCGCGGAGCGATGGAAAACTGCATTTAACCGCTTTGACGACATGGATAATAGCTTAAAGCGTGTAGAAACAATACTGATTTCTGCAGCTGGTGGGGTTATTGTCGGAGCAGCAACCGTCATATTTACAATATGGAGTATGCACTCATAGGAGAAAACAATGGAATTAGATTATTCTAAAAAAGATATAACAAAAGCACCTAAAATGAAAAAGGTAAAAACAGAAGTACCTGAAGGTGTAGAACTTTATGAAAAAAGAGGACTATGGCATCTAAAAGGAGATGGAATAGACCACCAAATATTTAAAACTAAACAGGAAGCACTTACATGGCTAACGAAATAAAAGAAGCCTTGAAAAAGGCAGTGGAGCACTCAGAAGAAAAGAATGAGTCTCCAGAACTTACTAGCAGAATGAAAAGATTACTTGCTAGAAAGAAAAATTTAAAGAGAAGATCACACAACCCTAATCGTAAAAGAACAAGATGATCGATAAGGAAAGACTTGCTAAAGAGTATGTCTGGGTTCATGAAAACACTACTACAATGAGTGGTAGAACAACAGTAAAGAACAAAGATATAATTAAGAAAGTTATAGACAGAGTAAATCCTGTCAATGTTTTAGACTTTGGTTGTGGTAAAGGTTGGCAGTACACTCGACAGAATGTACACGAAGATTGGGGTATACCAATGCCAACACTATACGATCCTTACGTAGCTAAGTATAATAAACTAGCAGGATATAAATGTAACTTTTTCGATTTAGTACTATGTGTAGATGTGATGGAACACATACTACCAGAAGAAGTCGATAGTGTACTACACTCAATATTCTTTTTAGGAAACTCTGTGTATTTTCATATTGATACTAAACCAGCAATTAAAAAGTTTAGTGATGGTACTAATTTTCATGTAAGTCTACATAACGAAGAATGGTGGACTAATAAATTAAATGAATATGGAACGAATTGGTACGCGGACTTCGAATAAAAAGTCACATAAAGAAAGATTAAAGATTTGTGAACAGTGTCCAAACTATAGTAAGTTTTGGAAAACTTGTAAGATTTGTCACTGTTTTATGCCCCTCAAAACAAAACTACGATGGGCTGAGTGTCCAGACGAGCCACCTCGTTGGACTTAGGGAGATGAAGTATGCCAAGAGGCAAAGGAACTTACGGCTCTAAAAGAGGCCGACCAAAGAAGAAAGGAAAAGGTAAAAAGAAAAAAGGTATGAGCGGACTCAAACCTTGTTTATCTGCAGCGCAGAAGAAATTACCAAAAGCTTTACAGTCAGGAATTCGTAAAAGAAACAAACCCTGCAAGTAGTTTACCGAGGAGGTGATCAACAATTTAGGATTGGATGACCTTATACTAAACGCAAAAGCATGATATTATATCATGACACGGAAAAATATCGAGGGGTCTCCAATCCGCCCTTCTACAAAGAATTATGCAAAAAACACCATATCAAATAGCAAGAGCATTTTACAACGATAACGCAGTTCCAAATGATAGGGAAGTGCCAGTGTTGTATGGTGACTTATTCTCTAGAAGAGGAAATACTAGATTCTTCAAAAAAGAAACATGGGAAAAATTAGAAGGACAAAGCAGAACTAACCAACAAGCTATAGGTTTACAACCGTTCTGTATCTGGGCTGATGCACATACAATTAGCGTTCGTAATGAAGTAATAACGATCACTCGAGACGCAAATAACAACGCACAGTCATTTCAATTTGGACATGACACTTTCAATACCATTTGTGTTAAGAATTTAGACGAAGCAAGAAAATTAGAAAATAATGACGGCCTGTTTGGCGGTTTATATGTTGTCGATTACAGTTGTAAAAAGCTGTATAGATGCACAGTGAAGATAGAGCATAAAACTCGACTCGAGAGGATCTTAAATACTTATGTTACTGGGTTACCTTGGTTTTTTAGCCATGGAAACAAAGTGAATAAGGAAGGTCTGTGGAGAGGTCAATTAGACACTTTGCAGGATAATCCAGGTGGCCAAGGCTACTAGGACGCGTATACATCGCAAGGAGTACTTTTTAGTACGATAGGAGATAAGTATGTTAGGATTCTTTGAATGGCTCCAAGCATGGATAGCAGTATTACCAACAATAGTAATGATCTGTTCTCTAATAGCAGCTTTAACTCCAACCCCTATAGATGACGGTTGGATGAAGAAAGTCTATAAACTAGTTGACTGGTTTGCCTTAAATGTTGGCAAAGCGAAAGATAAATAAACATTTCGGGGGTATAGTGGGCTGAAACGCCCACTATGCATTGAGGAGATTCAATGGCAAGAAAAAGAAGAAAGGCCGCTAAGAAAAGGCCAGTACCTACAAACCCTACTCTTTATGCAAGAGTAAAAGCACAAGCAAAGAGAAAGTTTAAGGTATACCCATCAGCATATGCTAATGGATGGCTAGTAAAAACTTACAAAGCCAAAGGCGGAAGGTATCGTATGGGTACTGGACGTAAAAGAAGGAAGTAATGGCAAAACCTAAAGGTGGACTAACAAAATGGTTCAAAGAAGGTTGGGTAGATATTTCTCGTAAGAGAAAAGGAGGAGGACATCCTCCGTGTGGAAGAAAATCCGCACGAAGTAAGGGAGGCTATCCCAAATGCGTACCAGCTAGTAAAGCTCGAAGAATGACTTCGGCGCAGAAACGATCTGCAGTAACACGCAAGAGGAGAGCAGGTAATCCTGGTGGCAAACCTAGAAACGTATCAACCTTTGTTAAACGAAAAAGAAAAACAACACGAAGAAGGAGAAGGTAAATGAACAGTCGCACACTAGCTAAAAAGTTTGAAATGACTCAACAGCTTTCGGCGATTGAAAAAACCGTGGCTACTGTAGTAATAACAAGACGCAGAGCCCTCTCCCAATTAGTAAAAATGAAAAATTACGCAACTATGCAGGAGTGTAATTTTCGGGATAAGCAAATTAAAAAGCTTATAGGAGAAAGAAATGGCTAGAACAGGTTCATTTTTAAGCGGCCCTACTGGTGTACATGGTACTCAGAAGATTCGTAAACATAAACTAAAAAGAGGACTAACCAGAGATTTGAATGCAGCAGCAGGAACTTTTGTTAATACAAAAAGCCCGTTGTCTAGCTCAGCAGGATTTTATGGTGCAGCTCCAAAGGCAATTGGTCCAAGATTTGGTAAAACACTAAATCCAAAAAGAGCAACCTTTGGCAAAAGGTCAGCAGGAAGAATACTACCTAGACGAGGAAGATAATGTTAAAATACACTGAGAACGCACTATCAAAAGAACGCTGTCAACAGATAATAAACTCTGTTGAAAGCTGGGAAGATGATATATATAAAAGAGATATAAACTTTGATGTTGATGCACAGAACATGACAAAAGATGAGCTGGAAGCAAATACTGTCGTTCTCAAAAAAGGTGGCAGAGGCAGAAGCGTACAGCAATCTGAATTAAGTTGCTTTGATACTTGGGACGGTTTACCTGTCTACAGAAGTAAAGTAATGAAGTATGAGGAAGGAGATTTTACCAATCCTCACAGAGATAGTATGTGGATGTGCCAGAGTAATTATTGGAAAGAAGGAACTAACAAAACTGCAAAAGATATTGTTATTATTCCTTTAAATGATGATTATGAAGGTGGTAATCTTTCACTAGGTAAGAATAAAGAGCAACCTTTAGAACAAAAAGTTGGTCAAGCTATACAGTTTCCACAAGACGGCTTAGAAATAAAAGCTAAATGGTGGCACGGTGTAGATAAAGTGACCTCAGGGACAAGATACGCACTAGTATTTTGGAATTTTAGAGACTAATATGCCCCGTAAGCGCGACCCAAGACTCAAAAGAGCAGGTGTCAGAGGATTCAACAAGCCCAAAAGAACCCCTGGCCACAGAACCAAGTCACACATAGTAGTGGCAAAAGTTGGAAATAAAATTAAAACTATTCGTTTTGGACAAAAAGGAGCTAAAACAGCAGGGAAACCTAAAGCTGGAGAGTCTCGTAGAATGAAGATGAAGCGTAAGAGTTTTAAAGCTAGACATAGAAGAAATATTGCCCGAGGCAAGATGTCAGCAGCATACTGGGCAAATAAAGTTAAATGGTAGAAAGGAGAAAATATGGGATTACCCACAACTGACGGAAGAAAAGTATGGTTAGATGAAAGTCAAATTCATGCACATAATTTTTTAGCAAAAATGTTAGAGGTAGCAGATAAACGAAACCTCTCATCATCAGAAAAAAACTTAAAACAGATGTCAGCCTCCTTTTTATACCTTTACGAAAAAGCCAAAGAGGCGGGTCTTCTCGATGACGAAGACGATACATTATTATTTTTCAACGAGACAATACATTGATAACCATTAGCAGAAAAGATGTCCTTAGTGATGAACTAATGACATTTGATGAAAGAAAATTTATAAAGTTACCTATTAATGGTTACATGGACTTACTAGGCGTTCAGCCTAATTCATCACAAACAGCGTTGATCAACGCTATAAACAACCCCAAATATAGATTTGTATGTGCTGCGATTTCTCGTAGGCAGGGCAAAACTTATATTGCAAATATTATAGGACAATTAATCACATTAGTACCAGGTTCTAATGTTTTACTTATGTCGCCTAACTACTCTTTATCACAAATCTCATTTGATTTACAAAGACAACTGATTAAACACTTTGATTTAGAAGTTACTAGAGATAATGCAAAAGATAAAGTTATTGAGCTATCAAATGGCTCAACAATTCGTATGGGTTCTGTTAACCAAGTAGACTCTGTGGTAGGTAGAAGTTATGATCTCATCATATTTGATGAAGCGGCTCTTGTTGATGGCAGAGATGCTTTCAATGTAGCACTAAGACCTACACTAGATAAAGAAAACTCTAAAGCTATATTTATCTCAACTCCACGGGGTAGAAATAATTGGTTTGCAGAGTTCTGGCATAGAGGATTCAGCGATGAGTTCCCAGAGTGGGCTTCAGTACGAGCAACTTATCACGAAAATCCTAGATTATCACAAACAGATATTGACGAAGCTAAAAAGACGATGTCAGAAGCTGAATTTAATCAGGAATATATGGCTGACTTCAATGTTTTTGAAGGTCAGGTATGGGCATTTAATCATGAAACACAGATTGCAGATTTATCCGAACTAGAAACTGGAAGAATGGATATTTTTGCAGGAATGGACGTAGGGTACAAAGATCCTACAGCTTTCTGTGTGATTGCGTATGACTGGGACGCAGATAAATACTATTTAGTAGACGAATATTTAGATAGTGAACGAACTACTGAACAGCATGCAATAGAAATTAACAAACTTATAATTAAGTGGGACATAGACTACATTTACATAGATTCTGCAGCTCAACAAACAAGATTTGACTTTGCACAAAACTATGATATTAGCACTATTAATGCCAAAAAGTCAGTACTAGATGGCATCGGAGCAGTAGCAGGTATAGTAGATAATGACCAACTTTTCGTTCATCAAGGTTGTAAAGAATCATTACTTTGTTTAGACCAATATCAGTGGGATCCAAATCCAAATCTATTAAAAGAAAAACCTAAACATAACTATGCGTCTCACATGGCAGACGCGATTCGATATGCACTCTATTCGTTTGAAACAAGTGCCACTACCTTTTAATTATACCTATCAAAAATAGTTCTTGACATGAGCTAAAATTTTTGTTACAATTCTAATATACAAGTAGGTTTATGACTTTAAAAAGAGATTTAGTTAAATATGTTCGTGACAAGGCCAAGTCTAAATATAAAAAAGAGACGGAATGTTACATCTGTGGAAGTACAGAGAATCTGGACTTTCATCACTACAACGGACTAACTGAATTACTTGAATGGTGGATGAAACAAAAAAATATCACCATTAAGACAGAAGAAGAAATACTAGCACTTCGTGAAGATTTCATAAAAGAAAACGAAGACGAAGTTTATAACCAAGCTGTTACTTTATGTCATATGCACCACCTGAAACTGCATAACATATATGGAAAACGACCAAAGTTATTAACAGCAAAGAAACAACAACATTGGGTGGATATACAGAGACAAAAATATGGCATGGTACGATAGATTTTTAGGCAGAGATAAACAGGAAAAAGAAAATCCTGCACAATATGTGATTTCCCGTGATGAGGGAATGACTATTGATAGCCGTGAAAATATTATAACTTATCGAAATGCTTACGAATCATTAGAAGTGGTAAATAGAGCGGTCAACATGATTGTGGATGATTCAGCTGAAGTACCATTTGATGTAGGAGAAAAGATAATAGGTGTACAACCTATAAAGAAAGACATAAGAAGAAGTAGAGTAGACTTACTACTAAATAAAGAACCAAATCCATTTCAAGATGTAAGCACATTTAAAAGAAATCTTTTGATAGACTTACTGATTGATGGAAATATCTTTGTTTATTTTGATGGTAGACATCTCTATCATCTTCCAGCAGATCACATGACTATACATAGTGACGAGAATACTTACGTAGAGAAGTATACTTATGACCACAGTATAGATTATAGTCCTTCAGAAATTATACACATAAAAGAAAACAGTTTTAACTCTATTTATAGAGGAGTACCTAGACTCAAACCAGCTCTTAGAACTATGCAGTTACTATCGAGCATGAGAAGATTCCAGGATAACTTCTTCAAGAATGGAGCAGTACCAGGATTGGTACTGAAATCACCAAACACACTCTCTGAGAAAATCAAAGAGAGAATGTTACAGGCTTGGGTTGCAAGATACAATCCACAGTCTGGTGGAAGACGACCATTATTTTTAGATGGTGGTTTAACAGTGGAAAACTTAACAGAAGTTAATTTTAAGAACTTAGACTTTCAAGATGGCATCGCCACTAATGAAAAGATAATACTTAAAGCGTTAGGTGTACCACCAATTTTGATGGATAGCGGTAATAATGCAAATTTACGACCAAACCATAGATTATATTATTTAGAAACCATACTACCAATCACTAACAAGATTAGGTATGCTTTCGAGAGATACTTCGGTTTTAAACTTGATGAGAATGTGTCTGGAATTCCAGCACTTCAACCAGAGTTAAGAGACCAAGCAAGCTACTATGCTACACTTGTGAACTCAGGTATTATGACACCGAATGAAGCAAGGGAGGCATTAAGACTTGAAGAAATCTCAGGATTTGATAAACCAAGAGTTCCTGCGAATATCGCAGGTTCAGCCGCAAATCCCGAAGAAGGTGGTAGGCCACAAGAGACCCCACCAAGCGAGGAGCAAGAATGACAAAAGACATGATGGTAAAGGCTTTATCCGATTTCATAGCCAGCAAAGGCGTTGAAACTATGGATTTAGTAACCTATAAAAGTTTTGGCAACGATGTACCTGTTAAAGACTTTATGCTTAAAAGAGCATTTGGTTCTTGGAATAGAGTACTGTCAGTTGTTAAGAAAAGATATCCTGTCCAAGTAGCAGTTGCAAAACCTAAGGTAAAGGAAGTTAAGAAACCTGCACCTAAGAAAGCACCTGTAAAAAAGGAAGTTAAAGATGTCAAAAAATAACGAAAAGATATATCAATGGACTAGCACTTTTAAATCATTAGGTGAAACTGATGATGGCGGAGTTAATATCAAAGGGTCTGCAAGTACAAACGGACTAGATAGAGCTGGAGATATTATCGAATCAGAAGCGTGGATGAAAGGCGGATTGGAAAACTATAAAGGTAATCCAATTATTCTTTTTAACCATGATTACAATAAACCAATTGGTAGAGCCAGTGGTTTAGAAGTAACCGATAAAGGCTTAGAGATAACTGCAAAGATATCTAAAGCTGCCGGCGATGTAACTCAATTAGTTAAAGATGGAGTCCTTGGAGCATTTTCTGTTGGTTTCAGATGCAAGGATTCAGAATATATGACTGAAACCGATGGATATAAAATAAAAGATGCGGAGCTTTTTGAAGTTTCAGTAGTCTCAGTGCCTTGCAACCAAGGGGCAACCTTTGGATTAGCAAAATCATTTGATTCTATGGAAGATTACAGAAGCTACCAGAAAGAAATTTTACAGGCTAACTCAACCGCAGCAGCAGACGCTGTTAAAATTGAGCAGCCAAGCGAGGAGAAATCCTCATCAACGGAGACTGATATGTCAGAAGAAAGAAAATCTCCTGAAACTTCAATCGACCTTGAAGCATTTGCAAAAAAAGTAGCAGAAGATACTGCGACTAAAATTGCAATGAAGCAAGCCGAAGCAAAGGCAGCTGAAGTAAAGCAAGTACAAGAGCAGGCTGAAAAGCTAGCTCAAGTAGAAGCTGAAGAAAAAGCTGCTCAAGAAGCAAAACAGGAAGAAACAAAGACTATAGTGGAAGCAGGTTTAACAGGAGCTGAAAAGCTAATGAACGACCTAGAAACTAGAGTCAATGAAAAGAATGAAGATCTGAAAACAGTTGTCGATTCCCTTGAAAAACAATTAGCAGAAAAATCTGAAGAAATCATGAGTATTCGTGATTCTAAAAGACATTTTGCTGATAGACAAGGAAACGGTAATTGGAAGAAGGAATTCGAAAACGATATTATTGATGCAAAATTTGCTGGTTTAGCTACTGGGAAAGGATGGGACAATGACTACTCAAAATCAATTATGCAAAAAGTGAACGAACACTCAGGTGTTCAAGTATCTTCAGCAGACTTTGAGCAAATCGTTTCAACAAATATTGAAAGAGATATTCAAAACGAGCTAGTCTTAGCGCCTCTATTTAGAGAAATTGCTATGACTTCTGCTAATATGATTATCCCAATCATGCCAGATGCTGGTTATGCTGAATTTGCTTCAGCTCAAACAGCTTCAGGTAGTTCACCACATGGTAACTTAGCCCAAAGAGGCGACACATTAGGTTCACCTTACGGTGGTGTAGACTTAGCTGAAAGAACACTTTCAACAGTTAAGTTGATTTCACAATCATACTTAGGTAATGAGACTGAAGAAGATGCAATCATGCCAATACTTCCTTTAATTAGAGAGTCAATGGTAAGATCACACGCAAGAAGTATCGAAAATGCTATTTTAGCTGGTAACCACGACAATGGTGTTTATTCATCAGGAGCGTTTGCTGGGCTATTAAATATGGCTGACGGTGATAACCACGAAACTTCAGACGGTGCTTCTGGATTCGCAGCAACTGATGCAGTTACAGCAGCTGACCTATTAGCCATGAGAAAGAACATGGGTAAATATGGTATCAATCCTTCAGAAATTGTTTACATTGTCTCACAAGACGTGTACTACAACTTACTAGAAGATGCTGAGTTCCAAGATGCTAACCTAGTTGGCGACATGGCAACAAAACTATCAGGCGAAATCGGACAAGTATTCGGATCAAGAGTAATCATGTGTGATGAATTCGCAACTAAAGCAGCTGGTAAATATGGCGCAATCGCTGTATACCCAAGAAACTATGTAATGCCAAGATTAAGAGGTGTTACAATAGAATCTGACTACGAAGTAGCTAATCAAAGAAGAGTCCTAGTGGCTTCTCAGAGATTAGGATTCACTGACTTAATTGACGGTGCAACTTCTAAGTGGGCATTTGCTTATAAAGGTAGCTAATACCTAATTACGGTTTTTGGTGGGTTACCTATAACCCACCACTTTATTATGGCAGATTTAATTACAGTAGCAGAATACAAAGATGCAGAGGGTCTCAGAGGAGAGAAGGATGACGACCGTCTTGCAGTTATAGTACCTCAGGTATCTGACTTAGTAAAGAAATATTGTGGAATAAGTTTTATAGATTTTTATAGCACAAGCAAAGTTGAGACTTTCTCAATGAACGATACAGCGACAACAACCGTAATTACGAGTGAGAGTCCGCTAGTAGAGGTTTCAAAAGTAGAAGAAAGAACAGCTTACTCAGAACCTTATGTAGAATTGACGACAGGTAACTATGAATACTATGTTGATACTGAATCTGATGCGATAATCAGAACACATACGAGTGGAAATCCCAAAAATTGGGCAAAAGGTATGGGGGCAGTCAGAATTACATACAAAGCTGGATATGCCACTACTCCTAAAGATTTACAATTAGCACTCTTTGACTTAGTAAATTACTATATGAGAGACGAACACAAAGAAAGAAGAACATTAGGTGGCGCGCAAGTACAAAATCAAGGAACTTCGGGTATAAGAACTTCTTCAGATTTTCCAGACCACATAAAAAGAGTACTGGATTTATATAGAGTAGTAATTTAATGGCTCTTGATACAATGTTTGGAGAAATTGATAAATTTCTCGCACATTATCCAGGGTCTAAAGTATCTACAAAGAATCAGAGTAAAAGATATATTACAGAAAGCTTTTATACTCAAGAATGGATAGTTAATTATATTGTAACAGAAGTAGCACTATATTTGAGAAAACAACCTAGAGGATTAAATGCTAAAGAATGGCGACTAATAAAACCTAGATTAGAAAGAATAGCGGCGCAGGGTTACACTAAAAGAATGGGTGTGAACTTGTTAAAAGGGAAGTACAAATCTGCAGGATTTGATGTTTTAGCAAGTACTCTAAAAAAGGATAAAGCTACGGGAGTTGATTTACCTATAGACAGAAGGTACGATCCATCTGCTGGTAATCAAGTTACTATTCATTCTCAAGGTAGAGACTATAAAGTAAGATTTTATCAAAATTTTACTATGTATAAGTCACCTTCAGACGCTGATTTACCGATAATTAAAGATGTTCTGAAAATGATAATGGGACATACTGCTAATGGACTGCATGCGGATGCAAAGAAATATGCAAATCAGTATCAAGATGACTCGGGAACAGATGCTTCTCAACATTTTAATACTACAAAAGGGGCAAGAAGATTTATTCCTGTTAGAGCGGCACAGCATCAAAGACACCATGCTGTTACAAAAGCCCAAGCTTCTAACGCAGGGTTTGCAGGTAGCGATGCAGGAGCAAGAAACGATTCTACTGCAAGACTAGTAGACTTTTTAGAATCAGCTTTTGATCCTCTTATGAAAGGTGAAATATCAGCTAGGCCTGGAAGTAAGAAAGAACTAGCACTAAATAAAGTTCAGTATGATATTAATACTGCTTTTAACTCTGCATATAAGTTAAGAGGTATTAACAAGATTGATATATTTGATAGGCAGGGAGAAGGTGTTGTAGCACTAAAATCTGTAATTATTACTGTTGTTTTAGGACACCAAGATAAAAAAGCTCTAGCAAAATATGCTGATAAAGGGGATGGATTAGATGGAACAGGGTTAGATGGA
>Ga0181379_1000024_pt1 | contig 66132 bp, 115 predicted proteins | sample 2SPOviralmetaG_FD_130115 | JGI IMG/M metagenome (GOLD analysis project Ga0181379, IMG submission 130115) | Marine viral communities from the oligotrophic San Pedro Time Series (SPOT) site, San Pedro Channel, CA, USA - 2 SPOT_SRF_2009-07-10 | ecosystem: Environmental > Aquatic > Marine > Strait... | reverse complement strand
GTGGCCGCACCTGCTCCATACATAAGCTCTTCAAAAGCTTGTACTTCTGGCATTGTAGAACTTAAGTTAAATATACCAGATGATAAATTGCCTTTATCAAGTAGATTCTCTCTACTTGCTTTTATTTTTTCGATTTGAGCTTCAATATTAGCAACTTCAGCGTCAATAACCGAGGTATCAAACAAGCCTTGATAATCTAGTTTCTCTCCTTCTTTAGCAAAAAGAGTATTGAAAAGAGCAGTATAAACATTCATAAAAGCTTTTATGATTGGGTTATTAATCAAGTCAAGAAAAGCCTTCTCAATCCCTAATATAGCAATTTGTATTTGAGCCATTGCAGCGTCAAAAATTCTTCCAAGAGTGTCGCCAGCTTCTGAAGCTCTTCTTTTTATAATTAGTAAAGCTTTTCCAAAGTTATTAGCGTTTTTAAAAGCCTCTGCTTGAGCTTCAGACGCTTTTTTTGTGGCTTCCATTAATTGATTAGTAGAGTTTGCAGTAATAATTAAACTTTGAGCTGCATTTTTATTTTTTAAGTTAGCCTCAGCATTTTGTTCGGCAAAAGACTTAGTAATAGAACTTAATTCTTTCATAGCTTTTGAAAGCGCAGAAGCTTCTGGTATTAGTCCACCTAAAAAGCCTATAGTTTTCTTTAGTCCAACTATGAGTAAATCAAGAGCAAACAAAAATTGTCCAATAACTGGTATAGCTGTAAATATGCCTTTGATTGCTATTTTTGTAGTAAGACCGAATCCAAATATTGCAGGTCTTGCTCTATTTGCTGCTTTTCCTATAAAGCCTAAATTCATTCCAAACAGTCTTCCAGAGTTTACTGAATCTCCTAAATTCTTTCTATATTTTTTCTGTGCAAGGTTTGATAAGCCAAAAGCTCTCATGTACCCTTTAAAACTTTGATCTTTATCTAGTTCTCTGAATACTGCTTGAGTGCTTCTTTTTGACTTTGCGCCTGCAGAAAGGGTTCGAATATCTCCCATCTTTCCTGCTCTTTGTTTTTCTAACTTCATGAGGTCTTTTAGCGCTTGTTCTTCAACTTCAATTGCAGCAAGCTCTTTCTGCTTAAGTGCTAGATTTTTCAATCCGCCTTTTAGAATATTTGCTTGTCTTTTTTGTATTGTAAGTTGAAGTTTTTTATGTGCAATTTCTTGCTCTTTTACGGTTGCAGTACCTGCTTTTATTTTTTCAAATAAAGCCCCATACTCTCCTTTAACCATTTTTAAAGGTTGCATCAATCCTCTTTGTGCTTTGATTTCTTTATCTATTCGTCTTGCTGCTGCCTGAGCTCTTCTAACTTCTTCTTGTGCTCCTTTTTGTGCGGTTGCTGCAAACTGATTTAACATAGGCAGCGCTTGATTCATTATGCCTTTTGTAATCATAGCAAAGAAACCTGCTAATGCAATTGTATTTTGAGAAAAGAAAGATGCTACTGGGCCTAAGACTTTGTTAAAGAAATCAAGCAGTGATCTAGACAGATCTGCTAGTGAAGCCGCTAATTTATCGAATGAAGAAGCTTCTACTTCTTGTCCTACTTGACCAAACTTTCTTCTTCCTTGCTCAAGAATTTCGTTTGCAAAAGCTTGTCTTTGTTGGAATCTTGTAAGTTCTGAAGCGGCCACACCTAAAGAAGCGGCATACTTTGCGGATGCATCATCTAGTCTTACAAAGATACCTAATTCATCAAGAATTTCTGGCTCGAGTTTTGCAGCACCTCTTGTTAGCCTGTCAACGGCATCTCCTACGTCTCTACCAAGAGCTGTAGCAGCTGCTTTAGCAACTTCTGCTAGTCCTTCGATTTGAGTTCCGCTAAAAGCAGCGGAAGAGCCTACAGAAATAGCTCTTAAAGCTTGGTCATAACTAACAGCAAATCCTGCAGCTTCTCTGAAGCCGTCTGCCATTACTGTTAAGTTTTTCCCTGCGCTTCTTCCTAAAACTTCTAACCCTTTTTCAAGTTGCTGTACTTGAGAAGCAGCACGAAGAGCATTGAAAGCAGCTGTAGCCGCAAAGACGTTAGCTGCTAGAGTCGCGTAGGCACCAACAAGCCCGGAACTGCCAGAGTCCGAGCCAATGCTTTGGTTCATTTTTGAGAAAGACTTTGCCGAAGATAGATTACCTTGATAAACAGATTTATTTTGTTTATCGTAATCCTTTGCTACTTTTGTACTCTTTTTCTGAGTATCAGCAGCTTTCTTAGTACTGTTCTCTACTTCTTTGGTAGATTTATTTACTTTCTCTAAATCTTTAGATACCATCTTGACACCTTTCGATGTCATTATAATATCAATTTGTCCTACTACCTTTCCTTTTGCCATAATTAACCGTGTTTACGCTTTATCTTATCGTACTCTGCCTTCAATCGTTTCTGTGAGGCTTCCAGTTTTCGTGTATCTAACCATAATACAAGGTCAAATACATAATCTTTTTGGTGTTCGTCTATATTATATTGCTTTAATACAAAGTCCCATATAGTATAATCTTTTCCGATATATCCTATTTCAGGATATATTCTGTCACCCAGGCAATGAAAGATGTTTACACTATCTACTACTACCTGTGGAAAGTCTTCCCAGTCTGGAGGACATTCGTCCCAGTTGGGTTCTTTTCCCATTTGATCCATCATCTCCAAGTATTGATCCTTGGACATACCTACATCTTGGTTATCCAGAAACAGTTTTAGTTTTTGGAGTAGTTTTTTCTTGTTCTTGGCTACGAAAGTTTTCTAAATCGAAGACTACCTCGTTGAGCCAATTATCAAATTCGCTTGAATTTTCGACCAGTACTTGTGCGTTTTCTTGGTTGTAAGGCATTTCAGTCTCTGGTTCTTGTCCTTTTAAATCGACAAGAATCAAATCCTCTAGCATAGCTAGTTTTAATCCTCTCCAACCTTTAACAGTAGCTTGTGTAAATTCTTTTACAAACTTACTTTCATCTAGCTCTTCATTAAACGCTCTAGTTTTTCTGTCAAACTTATTAGTTACACATCTTTTTCTAAGTGCAACAAGCTCTTTTCTAGAAAGATTTGCAAGTTCTACTTCAAATCCATCTAAGCCAGGAAACTCTACCCAAGCAGTTTTACTGTCTACTAGTAAATTTTTTAAATCCATAATTTTTTCCTCTAATATGTTATTGTATTTCCTAAATTTGCAGGACTAGTAATTAATCTATAATCAAAAGTCTGCGTAAAAACTTCAGCAACATTTAATCGTTTAGTAAACATACAACTGGTTAAATTAGCGTTTAAAAAAGTGCTATTTTGATCAATTGTTTTTACCGCTACCGAAGTATTAGTATTAAAAGATTGAGCAGTAGTAGAGTTATTATCCCCTGTATACTGAACAATACTTCCAGAAACTACTCTATCTTTTAATGTGTATGTTGACGGATACATTGCATTAGATGCATTTGTAACCGACAAACTATTATGCAAGGTTTCATATGGAGTCCAATCTATATTATTTTGCACACTTAATGTAGTTGAGACAAGATTTGTTACATCTGATCCACCTACTTCTACATCAAGCAAGGCTTTGACGGGAGTTCTTGTGGCACTTGCAGATTGCAAGGTACCAGGAAGGCTATAAGAAGCATTCCCCACTCTTTCCAGCTTTTTAGCATTTCCACTCACACTTAATGTAAGTGGTCTTGTCCTATCCATTACAAAGTCTCCATTAGTAATTAAACAACCCTCTAACTTGAAGGTGCTTTCATCTGTAATGAAGTAGAGATCAAATGATTTTAACAATTGTTCCCCGCTACTTGTATCATAATCGGTTAAAAGACTTTTTACAATGCTTTCGTCCTTTTCTCTTGTAAGGGCGACCTGAAAACTGAAATCAGCAGGATTTGCTTTGGTTACGCTCGTTCCTAAAAACATTTTTGTCTGATCGTGCAAAGTCTTAACTTCATATGCATCTTCCGCAAATGTCTGAGAGAACGATAATTCGGGAGTAACCTTTACATTGTATCGATTACTCCCGTATACCACGTGTACGGAACCGTCTTTAAGAAGGTTGTACACTGACATGATTAAACAGCGTTACTAGTAGTCTTGTCATACCCAGAATCTGAGTGGACAGTTGACCCTTTGTAAAGTACAGTCATTTCATCTGTTGATGTAATAGTTGTACCCTGTGCTGCAAATTCAATTGTAGTTGATATAATATCAGCTGTTTCAATTGTTGGAATCTGTAAGTGAGCCCTTGGAATATCAAAGGTCACTAAAGGATTTGCAGTTGATGCTCCTCCCATGAACAAACTCATGTCGAATTTGTTACTTACAAGATTTGTAGCTGCTGATAAGTCAGAAAGCAGTTCGTTAGAACCCCCTGCTGCCGTATCAAGGTAACAAGTTAAAGAACCTGAAATAGTTCTTGAACCAGTGAATGAACCAATTGGCTGATCCACAATACCTAGAGTTTCTGGAGTTAAGTAAGTTACATTGTTAGCAATTGTAATTGACCCACCGGTAATATTAATACCTGTGTATTCGTGAGTCGTTCCACCTGCTGTATCTAATACTCCTCCTGACGCTCTTGCTGCCGTCATTTGGTGAGCTAAAGTCATAGTAGATAACTTATTTCTTAAGTAATCTGCATCTGACGTCGCCGTTACGTCAACGTAGTTTAGTTTCTCAACGTAAGATGTCAAAGTTGAAGATGTATCTGTATCAGATACTCCAATTTTGTCATGGAACGCTTTTGATGGATCTTCGATCGCAGAGTTAACCTGGTCAATGCTTGTAGCATTTCCAGACCAACTTAGTGTTGCAATACCATCAATTGAGAAGTCAATCTCTACTTGGTTAACTTGGCACTCATTTAGCCTATAAGTTGTATTTTCTAATGCAAAGAAAATGGTTAGTTTCAAAAGTTCGTGAGCGTTAGAACTTGCAAAGTCTACTTTCGTGTCATTTGCTTGGAAGGTAATCGCAGAGTTTGTTGTTGCTCCTGCATTATCTCCTGAATCTTCCGCAGTAGGAATTGCTTGACCAGCTAATGCTGCCCAAAGAATATTCTCTACCATGTCATGCGCTGTTGTATCTCTAAAGCTGTTTGCACCGTGTTTGAAAGGTCTTACATAAGTTTGGAAAGACCATTCGGCTGGAGCCAAAGAATCATTGAATCTTTGTGATCCCCTCTTAGGCGCAGAGCCTGCTTCATTAATAGTAACGTCTGTACTTTCACTTGACTGAGAAAAACTATAACCATCTAGTACACCAATTCTGAAAGTATTTGAATCTTTCTCATTACCTTTGAATAGTCCGAGACCAGTTCTAGAGCTGTCGGCTGTTTTACCCGCACTAATTGTTGCTACTGTAGCTACAAGGCCGTTAGCCCCACTTCCACTAGAAGCTGTAGATGTTACAGTATTAGACGCTGCATACCCAGTACCCCTAAAGTTATTTGGTATAATTAGCTCTGTTGCTGCTCCACTATTTACTGCGGCTACGATTGCTTTAAAACCTGAACCTGATCCATTAGTAGTTCCAAAAGTAACTATGTCACCTACTGCGTGTCCTGAGTTTGTACCTGATAGCGAATTTGATAGTGTTGCCACGTTTCCACCAGCAGATGTAACTCCATTCACGGAGCTGACGAATACTTTGGTATTTCTTGATAGATTTAAAGCCATTGCTTTCTCCTATTATTGCTTTGGAAAGGATTTCGCGTGATTTTAATCAGCGTCTTCGTTTCCTAATATCGTACTTCGACTACTACTTCTCCTATACCTAAGGGAGCGATTACTCCTTCATCAGTACCGATAGACTCTATCGTCATAGATGTTGTCTGTTCGTTTGGACTCACAGAGTCGTCATACACTAAGGCATCATTCTCGTCAATAATCCTTTCGATATCTTCGATTAATAATGCTAATTCTTCTTGGGCATCTTCCTCATTGGAAATATAAGCCCTGATTGTTAAACTAAGAAATCTCCACTTAAAACCGTCTGGTAAATATTGTCTGCTTTCATCGCCAGCTACAACACATACTTTAGGGTATTGTTGAATTTCATCTAAAAATACTAAGTGGCTGCCTACATTATCAAATACATTTGAATTGTATGGATAACTGCCATCGATTTCTTTTAACTTTTCAGCTAAAGCGAGAGCAATTTTCTTTCTTTGTGTTCTGTAAGCCATTATTCTCTCCTTAACGTAAACTTCTGTTCTGTATGTTTTATGGCAATATCTCTTATACTTTTTGTTATAAGAGGTTTAGGATTATATCCTTGGGGCCATTGCCTGGCTCCTGTATTTTCAAACGTTGCATAAGGATCTAATTGATAGTTATATTTACCTACTAGTGTCTTAGGCCCCTGTCTTAAGTTTACTAACTTAACACTGTTTGAGAATCTTCCTGTTCTATTTATTAAAGCAGGCCTTCCCATGTTTCTTCTAACTTGGGCTGGAAGTCTTCTATTAATAATTCTTTTTAATTTTAATATATCCTTCTCACTAACGCCTTGTCTCTCTTCTTTTTGCCCTGTAGCTCTTCTGCTTTTAGGGACTCTTTTTATAGCTTTTACAGCTAGAGCTTTTGCTGCTGCTCTTTTAAGTTTATTATCTATAGGATTTTTAAACTTAGCATTTGTTTTTACTGTCTTTGTAGTATTTGATTTATAGGCTTTTGTTTTCTTTCCTTTTACAGTATCAAATACTTGTTCTAAAACTTCTTTGTCGGTTCTCTTTGAACCTTTAACGGACATAAATTGGTCGCCGTACTCATCAAATAGATCAAGAAACTTTTTTCTTATTCCTACTTCAAGAGAGTTTTGCGCACCACCTTGCTTCATTAAAGAAGCCATTACTCCCATTTCGTACTCCGCTTTTATACCTTGTTTGCTTTGTACTTTTAAACTTAACTTTTGTTCTACTCTACCAGTTAAGATATCAACATGTTTATTCTTTATAATCGTATGTTCAGTTTGACTTAAGCCGTCAAAATATGAGTTTAAAGATTCTCTAATTACTTCTAAACTCGTATTACCCTGTTGTAAAGGGTTCTGCGCCACTGCAGTTGCTGTTATATATAATCTTCTAAAACTTTCTATTAAAACGTTTAACTGACTATTAGTTACTCTTCTTGAACTACCTTGAGGTCTTCCTCCCCTGGTTGTTCTTTGAGGAATATTAATTCCTTGTTTATCAACCATTGCAGGTAGTCTTGCTAATGTATGATAACAAATTGCAAAATTTCCTGCTATAACACTAAAGTCATCATGAGCTAAAGTTTTTCCTGCTCGGCTCATACGATCTACTGCTTTATTGTACTCTTTTCGTATTAAAGAAGTAGATACCCATACTGCGTCGTCTCTTGAGCCTGCCTCAAAATGTTCTAATGCCTGCTGTAAGTCTATACTTAGCTTAGGCCTTAGTACTGGATTACTGAAAAAAGTTACATAATCTTCAATAGAAGTACGAGTCTTACTTTCTAGCTCGTCTCTCATTTCTGAGACATTTCTTACTAACCACTTATCAGTATCCTCAAAAAAATTCCTTAACTCTATATCTTTTTCTAAAGTTATTTTGCTAGGAGTATACTTAGCCATTACTTATATACTTTATAGAAATCTAGTATTCTCTTGATATGATCAGGAAAATCTATGTTATCCTTTAGAGAAGTTGATACAGCATTCTGTACCTGTGCTCCTGCTATACTTAGCCTGTCTTTTCTTTCGTCTTTTAAATAGTACTTAGTTAAGTCAAAACACGCCAGTCTTAAATCTTGAGGTGTAGCGCTATAACCAGCTCTATATGTTACTTTTACTGCTTTTCTTCCTTTAGGGAAAGCTTTATCCGCAGTGTCTGTTGTTCTAAAAATTGAATCAGTATCAGTATCAACTACATACTCATATTTACCACTACTATCAGAATTTTCTGTGATTAGTGTAACATATGCGTCTGCTTGACTCTGTCTTTCTTGCACCTGACTAACACTTACTAAAGGGCTTTCATCTACCATTACAGCAGTAGTCCCATTATCTTTTATGTCAAAGTACTCAACTTTATCTGTACCATAGTAGTCCACGAATGAAGTACCACAATAAGTTTTTACGGCTTGACTTATAGAGGGTATAATAACATTCAACTTTGCATCTTGGCCCACTCCAGTGATGCCAGCAAAATCTTTATATTGATTTAATGTTATTAAATTTGCCATAATTCCTCTTAAAAGTTGGAGGGGATCGCTCCCCTCCAGGTCTGTTAGCTATTAACTAGCTTTGTACATCCAACCCCACTTGGAAGTTGCACCATCGATCATGTCGATGAAGCCTAATCTTTGAGAAGCCACTAGGACTCTTCTTTGATTAGCTACTTCGTAGTCTGATTCTACTGTAACGCCTCTTAATCTAGGCAATACATAGTTTCTTGGGTTAACTGCGATAGCTCCGAACTTAGCTACTGCTGGTGTTGCGAATTCATCACAAAGAAGAACTCTTGAACCGAATACTTGTCCGATTTCACCAGAAAGCTTAGTTGCCATGTCGCCAACTAGGTTAGCATCTTGGAACTCAGCATCTTCTAATAGTTCGAAGTATGATCTTTGTGAAACAATATAAACTACTTCACTTGGATTCACACCATATTTACCCATGTTCTTTCTCATTTCAAGAAGATCAAGTGCTGTAATTTTATCAGTAGCAAAAGCTGTACCTGATTGTGTATAGTCACTGTCATTTCTTGCTAAGTGTAGTAAGCCTTCAAAAGCTGCGCCACTAGTACCAAAAGCACCGTCAGCATCATCACCAGCTAAGATGGCATTTTCAATTGCTCTAGCGTGTGATCTAACCATTGATTCTCTAATTAAAGGTAAAATCGGCATGATTGCATCTTCTTCAGTCTCATTACCTAAGTATGATTGAGAAATAAGTTTTTTAGTTGAAAGTGTTCTTTCAGTTAGGTTTACACCTGCGCCATTAGCTGGATCGTAAGCATCGCCTCTTGGGTCTAAGTTACCATGAGGTGCTGATCCACTAGCTGCTTGGTTACCTGTAAATTCAGCATAACCTGCATCTGGCATGATTGGAATAATCATGTTAGCAGAGTTCATTGCAATCTCTCTAAAGAGAGGAGCTAGAACTAACTCATTTTGAATATCTCTTTCAATTTGAGTTGAAACAATTTGCTCAAAGTCAGCAGAAGATACTTGAACACCTGAGTGCTCATTTACTTTTTGCATTACACCTTTTGCATAATCGTTATTCCATCCTTTACCAGTCGCTAGACCAGCAAATTTTGCGTCCATAATATCTTGTTCAAAAGCTTTCTTCCAGTCGCCTTGACCCTGTCTATCTGAGAAAATTCTTTTTGATTCTCTGATATTCATGATTTCTTCTGATTTCTCAGCTAATTCGTTCTGAAGTGATTTAACTACTTCATTCAAATCTTCATGCTTATCATTGACTCTTTTCTCGATATCACTAATGAGTCTTTCTGCGCCTGATAGTGAACTCTTCACAATTCTTTTTTGTTCGTCCTGTTTAGCTTCTTGAGCAGCTTTTTCATCAGCCTCAAATTGAGCTTGCTTCTCAGCAGTCTCAACCTTTGCTTTTTCTTCAGCTGCCTTTGCTTCCGCCTGCTTCATTGCATATTCTGCAACTGCTTTCTCAGCTGCGTCCTTTGCAAATGCATCTAGGTCAAAGCCTTCGGCTTCAGGAGTCATCTTTTCGTTTGACATATCAGTCTCCATTTTATGGGATTTCTCCCCGCTTGGCTGCTCAACTTTCACAGCGTCTGCTGTTGCATGTGAGTTAGCCTTTATAAAGTTTTTCTTGAACTTTTCATATTCGTCCATGTTTTCAAAGGATTTTGCTACAGAAAATGTAGCCCCTTGGTTGCAAGGCACGGATACGACTGAAACTTCGAAAAGTTCAGCGTCCTTGATTTTGTATCCATCGGTTTCTACCATATAATCAGCATCCTTGACTCTGAAACCAACGGAAAAGGCTCCAAGAACACCGTCTTTAACTAATTCTTTAACATCACCGGCTGCTTTAGATATCTTTGCAGATATCTCAAGACCGTTTTCTGTCACTTCTAAACCTGTTGCTCTACCGATAGGCTTGTCATAATTATGGTTGAACAAGATAATAGGATTTGATTTGAAATTCTCCAAACCTCCTTTAGTCCATGCTCCACTTTCAATTACATCGCCAGCTCTATCTAGTGCATTAGTACTTGCAGAACCTTTGATGTCTATACCACCATCTTCGGTTTCGCCTAAGGCTTTAAAAGTATTAGTCCAATGAAATATTTTATTCGACATCTTTAGTTTCCTTTTTCACAGCTTTTTTAGGTGCAGGTTTTTTAACTTCCTTTACTTCTTCAACAACTGCTTCTTGGACAGGATATCGATTTGTCACTACGGATAGGACTCTGTTCCAAGATCCAAACTGCCTTCTAAGCAGATAGTCTCTAACAGGAGCATCACTTCCATAGGATTTGTATGTAGCTAGATCCATAACTCCACCCTTATCGGTGAAGAAATCAGATACAGCTTTAATCATCATATTTTTAGTCATATTATTCCTCTATAGAAGGACTCTCTTCTGGTCGTCCCCCTTGCTCTGGATTTACTGCTGAGCCCGCTAAATTTACAGGAACGCGAGGTTCATCAAATCCATTGATTGGTTCTTTACCGATTGCCACTCTAGCTTCATTTGTGCTTAAAATTCCTGTATTCACAAGTGTTGCATAATATGCGGCTTGGTCTCTTAGTTCAGGTTGTAGAGCAGGAATTCCTGTTACATCTTCATTAAGTTCAAAACCAAAAAATCTTTCAAACGCATCGGATATCTTACCGACTATAGGTAGTATAGTCTCTAAGTAGTATAACCTATGGTTTGGCCTAATGTTTGCATTATTTCCACCGTCTAATAAGATTGGTGGTATGCCCATAGCTTCAAGAATAATACGCTCATTCGCTTTTATTGATTCTTGAAAGTCTAATTCTTTAAAATTAACCTTAGATAGTGAGTCTACTTCTAGCCCTCCATCTAATATAAGAGGTCTTCTGCCGCCGGAGGAAGGATTATATCTCATACTCCAAGCTGCTAACATTCTTTCTTTGATCTTTTCAGAAAGAGTATTAGGACTCTTTAAAACTAACCCAGGCACTGCTCCATTCTTGAAGAAGTTATCCTGAAATTTTCTCATGTTTCCTAGTAGCTGCATTGTTCTAAATGCTGGCTTTAATCTAGGAACTCCTCTATAGATTGAATTAAAACTATTCTCTTTAATATGAATAATCTCATTTACGTTATAATCAATAGTGTTCTCAAATTCATACTTTTTAATATATGTATTATCATCAGTATGAATTGTAACTTTATCTGCTGGTAAATGATAGAGGTGTGCTCCATCAAAGTAAATAAATATATTTCCATCAATTAGTAGGTCAATTATCAGATTTCTTTTAAAGGAACTCACATCTTGAAATGGATTTGGTTCTACATTTAGTAGTAAATTTACTTTTGTTTTTCTAATGTTTTTTACTATATCATTAGTGCCGTTTCTTTTTTCTCCTACGGCATAAGGAATTTGTGCAACATCGTCTACAATCATATTGACTGCTCTATTTACAATTTCTAACTGCTCATAGGCGTGCTTATAATTAGTAACGATTTCTCGAGTATCAACAGTAAGGCCTTCGTTTCTGGAGATGACATACTGCGACGGATTGAGTTTTTCCTCATCCGCTTCAATTGTTCTTCCTAAAAGTCTGTCATACCATGCCATATTTTGCTCTCATTTTCTCTACCCATCTTTCTTGTTTATCTGCGTGTATCAATTTGGGTCGTTTTCCATATATAGAGTGTAGTCGTAAATGGTGTTGATGGCAGAGTGTTACCGTTTTAATGTATACTTTTTCTCGGTTTTCATCTATAAACTGCTCACGAATCTCTAGTATATCTTGTTCGTTTTCAATAGTTATATTATTTGTCTTTAGCCAAGTCTCTAATAATTCAGTCAGTCCATAGTAATGATGAAAATCTAATTCTTCGGTTTCACCGCAAATATGACACTCGCTTGCTTTGTTATACTGTGATTTAGCTTTGTCTCGCACGTATTTAACTAAATCTCTCTTAAATTTCATATCTAACTCTTAATATGAATTATACCCCATCCGCACACCAAAAGTCAAGAAGTATTTTTGACAGGTGTTATTAAAATGAGGTGGCTGTGGTTTCAAATGTATATAGTGCATATCTTATCGCATCGGCCATATGCGACGCTCCATCATGTTTAGGTCTTTCTTTCATTAAATTAGGATTTGAGTCCCATTGATATTGGTCTAACGCTGAGATTACCTGTTGACATTTTTGATCTACAAGTAAAGTGTCATTATCTACTATCCCTGCTACATGACCAATTCCATCTAATACAGACTTCTTAGCGTTTATAGTAGTTATATCATAATTTTGAGCAAAGTCATATCTTGTTTGTTGAGCAGCGGAATCAATATAAATATAATCGATATCCCATTTGTCTACTAACTTTCGTATTTGCACAGCGTGTTGTTCAGTTGTTCTTTCTGCGTCTAAGTATTCGTCTAAAACATAGTACTTTTGTTCATCCCAATCATATGCAATTACACAGAAAGCTGTTGGATCTTTATAACCTACGTCAAGACCTGCAAATACATCCATTCTAGATGTATCGAACTGGTCTAATGCCATAGTGCACTTTTCATAGTTGAATGACCAAATTTGTCCTTCATACACATTGAAGTCTGCCATGTACTCTTGCGAAAACTCTGCTTCGGACATGGTCTTTTTTGCTTCTTTGATATCGTCTTCGGAAACACGAGGATTCTCGTGATAGGTTGCTTTAATAGCACACCATTCTGGAAACTCATTATTATAGCCTCTATAATAAAACTCTGCAAAGTAATTATTCCTACCCCTTGGAGTAGAAATAAATATTGCTTTGGAGTTGTCTTTATCTAGTGTAGGTCGTAGTGCGACGTTGAAAGCATCTCTGCCATCGGTGAGTGCCGCCTCGTCGAATATGATAAGATCGTACGATCTACCAACCACTGAGTCAACTTGGTTGATAGAACCCATACGAATAGTGCTATTATTTGATAGCTCAATAACTTTATCTTTTGCATTGTCTCTTATTACCTCTAAATCAAAATGCTTTATCAGACCTCTCTGTAAATCAAATGAAATTTGAGATAAAGAATAATTAGGAGACATTAGCAGTACATGCGAATTAGGTACTAAACATGTTAGTTGTCCAATAATATTAGAGATGTAAGTTTTGCCCTGTCTACGAGAAACTGCGGCAGTTACAAATCTATACTTTGGATTGTTGATTGCATTGATGATAGCTCGTTGGCTCGTATTAGGTTCTATGCCTAATAGTTCCATGTACCCTTCTATAGGAAGTTTAATAAACCTACTATTAGGGTCAAACTCCATCAAATATTCTGATTCTACATCAGCTCTGGAAATTTCTATACTCAATGAATTGTCTCAGTTAAAATGTTTTCTAAGTCGTCTGGTTCGAGTAATTTACTCTCTTTGGCTAGTTTATAAATGTACAAATATGCCCCACAAATCTTTGCAAACTGTGCGTCACTTTTAGTAATCATTCTGCCAGCTTCCTCTTTCTCTTGAAGTGTATCAATTACTGAGTTACTAGCCATATAAGCTTCGTCTAGCCATACTTGCTTTAGATCTATTTGTGGTAATGCCATTTATTTTCCTTTTTTCGCTTCTTTTTCTTTTTCTTTTCGACTATGCCCGACATAACCAAAATTTTTACCCAATTAGAAGCTAATTTATTACTAATACTTACCTTCTTCTACGCGGAAATGTAGCTCTCTTGGGTGACTTCGTTTTACCGAACCTCGGGCCTATAGATTTTGGTGCTGCCGCGTATCTGAATGCTTCCATGCTGCCGGCTCTTTTAGTATTAACTGAAGTTCCTGCTGCTGCATTCATATCTCTTGTGACTCCTCTTTTGAGTCTGTGTTTACGGGTCTTTTGTGTAGAGTGTACACCAGTAGGCCCGGTTAAAAATGATCCTGTTCGTGCCATTTTTTTCTCCTATATATCTTAGCGTATCAATTATGAGACGCTTTTTTCTTCTAGATAGTTCGCTAATCTAGTTTTATTATGAACTGTTTTTGGAAGATTGAGCAGCTTTCTAATCTTTTTATTCTCTTCTATTTTGTCGTAAGTTTTGCTTACAACTCCATCTAAGAGTTTAGATAAGTCTTTTAAATCGCTAACGAATCTCTCGTCTCGTTTCATATTAGCCCTTATAAGGCTTTAGCCTCTCTTAGCTGCTTGATTTCTTTTCAGCTTCGATCATTTTGTCTTTAATATCGACCTGACCGTCCCAATTTTTGTCTTTACCTGTAACAATATTTAAAAATTGGTTCCACTTTATCTTAATGTAATCTAACATCATTATCTCTTCCTTCTAGTTGTTTTTCGCTTTCTCTTTGCGATTGTTCTTACCATAGTAGGCTTTCCACCTACCCCTTGTTTAACTGCTCGCTTTCTGCGAATAGCTGATCTTTTCTGTGCTTTTGTCATACGTGCAGCTTTTGAAGCTGGGACACATTTAGGATATCCTTTGCTGCCCTTCTTTGCTTTCTTTCTGCCACAAGTTTTATACCCGCCACCTTTTTTAGGTCTAGATATGTCTACCCATTTCTCACTGAACCATTTGGTTAATCCACCATTACTTCTTTTAGCTCTTGTTACTCTAGGCACGTCTATATCTCCCACCTCGCTTTTTGTACTCCCGTACTAGCCATGCGTTTGCATAAGCACTAGGATACACTGCGAACTTTCTTTTAGTAGCGGCTTTCACTGTTGCGTACAATTTTGAATTAGTAGGCACATTTCTCTTTTTACGAGTAGTCCTACTTTTTCTCCGTCTTGCCACGCTACTTTTTACCCTTCTTCTTTCTTTTAAGAATAGCTTGTTGTAAAGCTTTAGGAAGTTTCTTTTGAGCTGCGGTTAATCCGCCACCCATAGACTTTTTCTTCTTTCCGCCTTTTCTTTTTTTCTTTGGTCTTCCAACTTTTGAACCGTAAGTTCCTTTACCTTTTGGCATATTAGCTCCACCGTCCCTTAGGACACTTTGCCCATTTAACTCTCGTCTTTAAGGGCATAAAACACATACACACAGCACAAGTTTTTAAAGTTCTATTGTACTCTGGGCATGTACGACAAATACCCAACCTTACAATATGGATTTTATCCATTATTTCAAGATATTAGGTATTTTTTGTCTCTTTTGTCTTTGAAGTTGTTTTTTTCTTGCAATAAGAAGCTTCTCCCTTTTAGTTAGTGTAGGAGTTTCTGTTGTTTCAACTTCTTTCTGTTCAATTTTCTTAGCCATGAATCCTCTCATATACTATTTTTGCGCTTTTCTCGTCTTCGTAGTTCAGTTCTTCGCCTTTTCTATTAACAAAGGACCACATTTTCCCATTCTTATACACACCGTCTTTAATTGACTTAGTTTTTGGGGATTCTTTCATGTCTTTTTTCTTATATTCCATTTCCATAGTTTTGTCTCCTAATTGTGCATAAATACCATTGTAATAATAATACCTGCTGCACCACATATTATAGTTCCTGCAGCGGAAATAATTATAGTTTCTATTCTTTTTATGTTGCTGTCCATCTCGTCAAAACGATTAAACGCAGTCTTCCAGCGTTCTGCACATACAGCCTCGTGCTGAGCTAAGTCAGCTGCTATCTCTTCTGCGTTCATTGTTATTTTTCCTGATAAACTTTGAAATTTATATTTCGCTATAGATGTAATTATAGCAAAACATGAACCTAAAGTCAAGAACTATTTTTGTATGGTGTATATTTTTACGGGTTCGGATTTGCCTTTAACCGTTACTTCGTCTAAAAACTCATATTCATAAGTATCTAGTAGACTGTGTTCTGATATAATTAAATCAGTATTATAAGTTTTACAGCTGGATTCTAACCGTGCAGCCAGATTAACGCTATCGCCAAGCACAGAATAGTCAAAACGAGTCGATGACCCAAAGTTCCCCACGACGCATAAGCCTGTGTTAATTCCTGCTCCTGTATTGATTTGATCCAGTCCCTCTTCCTCAAGTTTTTCATTTAATTCTCCAAGTGCTATTCTCATTTCAAGTACAGCTTTTGTAGCGTTTTCAACTTGATCTTCGTCATCGAGTGGTGCACCCCAAAATGCCATGATACAATCGCCCATGTATTTATCTATTGTTCCGCCATGTTTTAATATGATTTCTGTTTGATTGTTAAGAAATCTGTTTATAAGTTTAGTTAGTCCTTGAGGGTCTGATTGATATTTTTCTGAAATTGGTGTGAATCCTCGAATGTCAGAAAAAAGAAAAGTCATACGTTTTGTAGACCCACCCAATCTCAGTAGTGTTGGGTCTTTTTGTAATTTTTTTACTAAGGCAGGACTTACGTATGTCCCGAATTGTCGTTTAATTTCCATTTTCTCGAAATAGGTCTTTATAAAATTCCTGAAACTTTCGATACTCCAAAACAAAACCGAGATGATTATGATTCCAGAAACGTCAAATAGATAGGAAGACTGGAAGGCATACCAGGCTCCATATAAAGAACCTCCAATAACTAGTAGTAAAGTGGGTAGGCTTAAATAGACTCTACTTACAGTAAGAAGGAGGAGAAGCAAAGCTAGAACTGCAGCTCCTAGCTCTACTCCTGCACTCCAATTTGGAACTGAAGGTGCTTTTCCTTCAATTAAGTTATGTAGTATATTTGCTTGAAGTTCATGTGGATATTTAGCCCCTGAAGCCGTAGGAACTGGATTAACCACTCCCTCTGCAGTAACTCCAAAAATAACAAACGGTGCTTGCATAGGATTGCTCATAAACTCTGAAGCTGTTTGCCTGTGGAACTTTACATTGGTGTTTAACCATATACTTCCATTTGCATCAGTATTCATTTTATTATACGCAGGTACTCTGACCCACTCAACCCCGTACTCTCCTGTTCTTATCTGGTAACTAATATCTCCTGTGCCAAGTCTTAACATTTCTAGTGCAAAACTTGGGTATACTTCGTTATTACTACTTACGACTAGAGGAATTCGCCTTACGACGCCGTCTAGCTCGCTCCTTGAGCTTACGATACCTTTGCCCTCTGCGGCGTGAGACAATATCGTAGTCTGCCTCAGGATTCCCTGATAATTTATCGTCCATTTTGTTGGATCACCTCCTATTTGAGCAGTGCCTACATGAGGCCCTAACTCAGTTGCTTGTGTTGAAGCTGCAAAAGCTAACACTGTTGGTCTTGCACTGAGAGCATTAGATAATACTATATCGTTTGCTTTGTCTCGCAAGTCTGGATCAGGCATGAGTATTGTGAACCCCGGTACCCCGGAAGTTCTCTCTATCATGGCTGCAAAAAGTGTTCTAGGAAGTGGATAACCTCCGTATGCCTCGACGATTTCTTCATCAATATCGACGAGTACTATGTTTTGATTTTGAACTTCAGGCTGTGTTTTCATAAGCCAATCGAATGATTGAAGTTCTAGTATTTTTAAAGGATAGGGATTCCATATAAAGAATCCCAGTACCAAAGTAAAAGCAATAAGCTTTTTTACCACTTTACTTTATTTGCCCAGTAAGCTGCGGACATCTTACCCTTTGCTATATTCCTGCGGTGTCTTGCTTTGAAGGAAGCTCTTTTTTTCTTCATACGAGCAGACTCACCGGCCTTGGGCTTCCCTGCCGTCTTAGCTCCCTGCTGGCCAAAACGTATTGTTTTGATTCTACCACCTACTTTGGCAACAACTATGTGTGATTTTGTTCTATGTCCTGGAGTTCTCTTTGGTTTGTTAAATCCTCGTACTCCTGCTCTTTTTAGTCTTGGGTCTCTTTTCTTAGGCATATTATTGTCCTTGAGTCACACTTACCGTGCAACCTCCTGTAGTATAGCAGTTTTGTGCTAGACTGTACGTTTGAGTTGTATCTCCAAATTGTTTTAAAGTTAAATCTGTTGGATTAGTACCATCAAGTGTTATAGTTGCCGTGTGAGCTGCCCAAACACCTTTTTGTCTGATAAATACATCATTATAGTCATTGTAAATTGTAAGGTCTATAGTCTTTGCTCCATTACTTTGTTGTTTTATCTGAGTTTTATTATTATCGCCTGCTAAATGTAGATCAAAAGTATGCCCATCTGATGCACCTGTTTGATTTGTTTGTTGAACCGCTAGTTCATTATAGTCGCCATACATAGTAATTCCTATATCGTGGCCTCCACTCTCGTAGTTATCTACCCACCAAGTTAAATCAGTGTCTGAATCAAGTGTAGTCCATGCAGCACCTTGGGCAAGTTTCATTTGATTACCTGTGCCACTTACTTCATCAAATATAATTGAATTAGGAAGTGCTCCAGAAGTAGTGTTAACTTGAACCAAGTACATATCTAGACTACCTGCTGTAATATAAGACTGAGAGTCTAACATATCAATGGTGTTATTATACCCTACTTGGTCAACCCCTAATTGAAAGTTATTTCCTGACTGCTCAATATGAATTAAGTTATCATCTGCTTGAGTAGAAGGACTTAGTGCAAAAATAGATAAAAAGAATACCGTTCCAAGCGCAGTTATCTCTCCTAAACTTTTAAGAGTTTCAGGATATTTTTTATTTACTTCTTCCATAGCTTTTTCTATTTTATCTTCTTTAGATTTGTTAAAAATTCTATCATAGTTATCATTGTACTTATCTTTGTTTGTAGGTCTTTGCACACTGCCTTTTCCTCCGTGCCATTGCTTTGTCATTGTACTACTCCATTAATTCCCCAAAACGATAACAACATAAAACCGAAAACTGCAACCTGTATGATTGCTGCCCAGACTATTTGTTTCATTGGGTGTACTTCTTCCAATTTGTTTATATCTAACTTAGGTGGAGATAAATTTACCACTCTTAGTAGTTCGTCTTTAAAATAATAATTTTCCATTAAAATACCACGCTTTCACCGCATCCACAGCGATAAGTTTCATTTGGGTTAATAAATACGAAGGATTCATTTAATCCTTCCACTTTGTAATCTAGTGTAAAGCCTTTCAAGTAGGAAACTGAATTATGATCGATACGGAATCTTATTTCGCCCCAATCTATCACAGTATCGCTTGGAAAACTCTTATCATTATAAGCAAAAATGTACTCCATACCACCGCAGCCGCCCCCAGTAATACCAAGTCTAAAAACAAAATTCTCCTGTAGTAATGCCTTCTGTATAAGCTTAGAATACGCTTCATTAGTTACCTCTATCATCTTTTTCCCATCTCCATCCTTCTTCAATAGAAGACTGTGCTGCTTGAAGAAAGTCCCTGTCTTCTTCTGAAAGAACTGACCAAAACTTAGTAACTTGTAGTGTTTGATTATACACTTCATTTGGGTTCTTTAAATGGTAGTTTTCATACATAAGCATTTCTATTTGATCTATTCTATTATTTATCTTTTCTCTTAGTTTCATATTATTACCAATTATGTATATTGCCTGCTATAATAACGCAGCATGTAATAGCATTAAGTAGCACGATACAACTACGAATAATAGCAATTTTGTCAGCCTCTCTGTCAGTTGTTCCATTTTTTTCTCCTAAACTTTTTGCCCACAGTCTCCACATCTACTTACTCCTGTTTTCATATATAAATATCTATTATTCTTCCTAATCTTTGTAAAGGAAATCCATACTTTCTACGTATAAACCTTAATCTTGAGAAATAACTATTAATGAGTCTTCTCCTCCATCTAGATCAATGAGTCCTTCGTACCCTTCTACTCTTGTCTCTAGCTTAACACTGCTGCCTATTTGTACTTTTAAACGAATTATGCCTTGTACATCTCTATAAAATACTACGCCATCATCTTCTACAAATATATTATATTGGCTGTCTGAGTTCTTGCCTATTGTTGCTCCACGTAAAGTGAAGTCGCTACTAGCGTTTGCTTGTCTATCTGCTAGCTTTATTGTTGTTCTATCTAATTCTTCTATGACATCTAGTAAGTCTCTTAAAAAGTCTACATCTAGAAAGTCTATATCTAACTCTGAAAACTCTAAATCAACTTCTGTATTCTTTAGAGCGTCTTGTTCTAATTCATTAAACTCTAAGTAGTCTATATCTAATAGTCCTGAGTCTTCGTTGTTTTGTACACTTTCTTCTACTGTCTCTCTTATTTCTTTAGGAGGATTTACAATAAACATATTATCAATAATTCCTGGTGTAACATTGTTTAGTGTAACGGCTTGTGTAGGTGTACTATCAAGAGAGGATACCATAGTCGCTGCGTATGCTTGATCTAATGTGACTTCTCCTGCTTGATTACTTACTATTATTGATCCTGATGGGTCTCCATACTCATCAGGAAGCAATATAACTAAGCTTCTGCCTAGTTCATCTATCGTAGTAGTGAAATCAGTACCACGAATTGCAATCTGTGCTGTTGGTGTTTGTATGTCAATATTATTCTTATTAACTTGACCTGTTACCCCACTTGCAAATCTTGCAGTGCCAAAAGCAAATTTCATTACCATTTTGGACTTGTCTGGATTAGGGTCATATATAACTTCGTCTATAATTACCCTTGTGTGTTCTGTTAGTGCTAATTCTGATTTATCTAAAAATTCTATTAACATTCTTCCATTCTTTGTTTCTGCTCTATCCATTATTTCTATAGAGGGAACCAGTGTGGAAGATACTACAAACTCTTCTCCTGTTTGTCGCGTTAAAGATGAGAGCCCCGTACTTTCTACTATGTCACCAATGGAGTCTGCATGTGAGACTCCACTGATAACCAGTAAACTAAGAATCGTTAGCTGCGTCTTTTTGATTGATCTGAATAGTTGCATTGTCGCTTGTCACTTCCATTTCTATGATGCCTGATGGTGTAGCACACCCTCCGCCTGAAGCGGCACAAGTACCAGATATTTGATTTATATCAATGTCTGCGCTGTCTCCAACTAATACGAAATCAATTTTCGCATCTGCACCATCTTTTTGTAAAGTATTAACATTGTTGGAATCTCCAGTTATATCGAAGTTCCATGTAGCGTCGTCTGCTTCAAAGTCAAGGTCAAAAATATTGCTATTTCCTATTAAGGTAAGGTCCATGTCTAGTCTTTCTGCACTGGCTACTGATCCTTGGTCAATATCCCAAGTATTAGAATCGCCTGTCACCGCTATATTGTAATTAGACGTGTCTCCTGAACCAGTAGAGCCAATGCTCCAATCTAGTTCGTTCGAGTCTCCTATAAAGTTAATAGTATAACTCGAGGAGTCTGCAACTAAAGCACCAAAAAGTAAATTTTGGTTACCTGCAAAGTCTAAATCAAAAGTAAGTGAAGCACCGGTAATGTCCATGTAATCTGCTGAACCTGAAAAATCATCGAGTCCTATCTTGTTACCGAAACCTATTTGGTCAATGTACAAAGTAAGAGTATCACCTGTTTGATCGATCCAGATTTCGTTGTCATCTGTTGCCTGTGCTAATGCTAAAGAACTAAAAAATAAACTTAGGCCTAAAAGTAGTATTCTCATTCTTCTCTCCCTTCCAGAGCATGTAATTCATTCGTACCATTATCTTGATGCGGATGTCTATGTCCTGGCGTTATCTGCCAATAGCCTCTGTCGTGGCCTTGGTAGATCATTTCGAGTACTGCAGCTTCAATAGCTGTTCGTACTGCATAAGTTACAGATTCATTTTTTCCAGTACCGTCCTCATATTCTATAAGTTGAGTGCCTTCTTCAATAAATCTAAAAATGTCTCCTGATGCTCCATACGACAGTATGGTTTTCTTTGTCTGTACATTTAAAAGGACTTCTCCTGTAAGTACAGAAACTGCCCGAAGACTGACAGTTACTTGATCTTGTCTATATTGTTTTGTGAAACTAATTCCAAGAGTTCTGGCTCCTCTTCCTCCAGTTAGCATATTGGTGTCATACCCAATAATACCACCTTCAATAATAATTCCGGCAAAGAGTAAAGGACCAACCTTAGGTGCCGTTTCTCCTAGAGCTTTAGCAGCATCTTCCCTTCCAGATCTTATTATTTGTCTTTCACGAACTAAATGGTCAATTCCATGTCTTTCAACTACTCTAAACCATTTTGTTCCCCCAGCTGTTTTAAGGGCATCAATAAGCATCTCTACTCCGCCCTGAGTCACCGCCGTACTAAAACTTGCAATGTTTTGTACACTCTTTCTTTGGCCTGTTAAATCATTAAAACTATATACTGCTACTATTGGCATTTTCTTTGCGGGAGGTAATTCTAGTAGCTTAATGTAAGAAGGTAAAGACACTACCTCGGGGTCGTTAATACAGATGTACTTTCTAGCAAGTGCTTTTTGCACTCCCATCTGAGCGTGTCTATTGAACCCTTCTGTGTACTTTCCTGCTTCATCATTACAGTCTTGAGGGTTGTCGCTCCACTGAGGTATACTAGCGCATCCTGAAAGTACTAGTAGTAAACTTAATGCTACTCGTATCATGCTTTATCCGAATGTACCAGTTCCTACTGGTATCTCGATGACTGTTTCCGTACCGTCTGTACCGATTATAGTCATTCTAATAAATTCACTGCCGTCTGTATTTGTAATTACTTCATAGGTAACTACATTACCTTCAAGAGTGAAGGAGCCAAACCTTACAGATTCATCATTGGAAAACATAGATTCTACTAATTGTTTTGCCATTTGCGAATAAATTCTGCTTTCTAGGTTTCTAATAAATTTTGCAAGAGTACTATTATCAGCTTCTCTTTCCGCTGCTTTACGAGCTGCCTCTAAAGCATCTTCGATTTGTTTCTTTCTTGCGTTTTCTTGATTTTCAATTGTTAAGTAATGTGCTCCAGTACCTATACCACTAAAAGAAGGATTTTTAAATTTATGTACTATTTCGTCGCCTTGTACGACAGGTACAAATAAGAATAAAGCTCCTCCAATTAAGGCTACTGAAAAAATTAATCTAATTCCTTTTTGCATCATTGTTGTCCTTTTTGGTCTCATGACTTTGTACTTGTATGTCATTCTTCTTTTCATTATCTCTAATATGCAGAGCCGTGTTTACCTTTTCTTGTAAACGTATCATATCATTGTCAAGCATCCTTACTTGATCAATGAGTCTAATTAGTGTCATATGCAATTCTTCAATTGCGGGATCTATTTCTTCATTTATAGTAGTCCAAACAAAGTAAACAAAATATCCAAGACCTACCATTGCTACTACAGGAAACCCGTAGTTTTGAACAGCAGTAACTAAATCTTCCATTAGTCTCTCCTGGTATCTATTGTTCCGTCTTCTACAAAGTTTTCTGCCCTAGCCATTCTGTCTAGAGGAGGGCTAACATGGATAATATTGCTTATAGTTGCATCAATCTTTATCATGTCATTATTCATGGTCTTAACTCGAGTCGTTAAGCCTTTTGCAAATATTTTTAAAGTACCAAGATCATCGACAAGTCCGCCGAATATCTGCTTCATAATTAAAAATATGAAAATACCTGCCGCAATACCTACTGCAATTGGAGTACCTAAGTCAGCTATTAAGCCTAACCACTCCGTCATCCTCGTATTCCTTCAGGTAGTATGTAAACTGGAATATTGCATTCAACTTCATACTCTTGCCACTTCATAGTGGGCGCTTCGTTTGGAAAGAAAAAACACTTTTGTGTTCCACTTTCTGTAAATTCTATTGTTTTTTGGAAACCATCTGGGACAGTGGCTCCTGTAGGTAGAACTTCACTATCTGAACCAAAAAATATCTCGTTTTCAACATAAAGAAGCTCTTCTTCGCTCCATTTTCGTACTTGTGCTTCTAAGAATCTCCAAGCACCTCTGTTTAATTTCTCATGTTGTAGTGCAGAATTTAAATAACTAAATGTTTTCTTTAAATTTTCTTCTGAATCGGAAAAATGTGCAGCGGGCGCTATGTGGCCCTTGTCCCATACATTTTTATAGTAGTCGTTATTGTCTGAAGTATGAAAATCTGGTTCTTTATAAAAGTTCATGCCTTTACGGTCGGCATTTTTAGGTCTGTTGCTGACCCAATATGTAACTTTAGTAGGTTGTTCTAGAGCTTCGTCGTACCAAACTTGATAAATTTCTTTGTCGACCCAGATTTCGTGATGCTCTGCTGCCAGAGGTAAAGTTACTAGTAGTAATAGTGCTAAATTTTTCATACATCGGAGGAAGGCTCTTTTAATAATTTCTTCATTAATTCGCCATAGTTGCCTTGTCCAAACGGAACTTCTCCGTTTATCTGAACATTGGTTTGATTTTTTACATTTTGTGCTTTTGCTTTTTCCATATCAGTCTGAGCTTTGATTTCATCTATTCTCATTTTGTGGGCAAGCTGAACCAAATCTGCTAAATCTTTATTTGTGTAGATTTCTGATTCGTGTGCTTCCTCAAACTTTTTGTCTATGATATCATCTAGTAGTTCTGCTAGCTTAAAACGGTTTCTATACCCCGTATCTAAGTATACTTGGTCAACATACTGTTTAATTTCTCGTTTAGCTAGAATTTCTGAGCATTCTCCCTCGTCAATAGCGAGTCGAGCGCATACAGCCGGGATATTTCCCAACTCTAGATAAGCGTTTGCCACTTCTAAGCCTTCTGGACTGATTCTTGTTGATATTTGCTTACTCATATTTGAATTATACCAAAATCGTCACCAGAAGTCAAGAAATATTTTTGCATGCATCATCATGATGCCTTGCTCAGCGTCTTTTATCCTTTTCAAAATTTCTCAAAGTTGTACATGGAGATGGGTAAAAATTTTTTGAAAAAATCAAGGTCTAAGAACCCCTACCCTATATGTCAAACCATGTCAACAAATTTATTTTCATTGATATGCTTGACATATGGGGGCTTATACTGTAGGGAAAAGGCTCAAAATATTTACTGTTTGTTTGGTTATATTTGTTTTAATTGTTGTTTTTATTTGCTAAAATATACCTAAACAAAAGGGGAATATTATGAAAATAATTAAAACAAATTCAAAGCCAATCTATAAACATTTAAATGATTATATTTATCGTTTATTTGTGGCATGGGGCGAGGGCGAGATATTAGCATTACAAACAAAGGACTCACAATTTTGCCTTGATAAATACAGAAGATTAACAGAACAAGGACATGAAAAAATAAGAATAGAATTCTCATTAATGCAAAAGGTTTCTTAATAGAAAAAAGGTTAAGGGGCTAACCTTTATCAATAGCCCCACATCATAAGGAAATAAAATTATGACTAAAGAAGAAAAGAAAAAACCTCTCACTAAAAAGGTTTTGATTGATACATTATTAAAAGCGAAAGCCGATAATAATAATAATGCTTGGTTAGAACAATGGAACTACAGCCGACTGAATAGAGGTTGGACTGTTGGGGCGTTGGCTCTTGAACTAGAGGGAGAGAAAACAAATGACTAAGACTAATCAAACTATCGCTTGTGTCATAGATACCGAATGTTGCTATAAAAATGCCAAACCTTTCGACTCTCCGAATGGTTTGGTTTATCACTTCGGTGCTGTGTTTGGTAATCTCGAACAGACTCACTCTTTCCATGTTAGAGAAATGGATTACTATGTTAAAGAAGTTATTCAAGACATAGAGAATTTTTTCTTTAAGACTAAGGAAGGTCATAGATACGGGGTTAATCAATCAATGGCTCTAGCATTTAAGGACGCTATTAATAATCCCCATAAGGTTAAACCTTGGAAAGATATTATTCGAGAATTTAACGAGAACATTAATAGCATGGGTGTTCAATATATCACTTCTTACAATTTCAATTTTGATATTGGGGTGGGTGATAAGGTGGGAGCAATTAGAAAGACACATCAACAACTCACCGACAAGGTTTTTTACTTGCCGAGAGGTGTCGATATTCTTTGTTTAATGGATACTGTTGCTTGTTTAATGGCGAATAAAAACTTCTCGGCTTGGGTTAAATCTCTAACAGAAGATGATTTAAAACAAATGACAACCGAAAAAGGGAACTTATCTTATTCGGCTCAAACTATGCTCCGATATGTTTCTAAGGATTTATTTTATACTGAACAACATACAGCGTTAAGAGATTCGAGATTAGAATTTCGTTTATTCATGGAATGTTGGAAAAATTGGGATAAACTCATTAAGAAACATTTTGTTAATAATGTGAAATCGGTATCGTTTGCCGACTTCAATAATGGACTTCCGACAACTACCAAACTCAAAAAGAGAGAGGAAAGAGGGAAGAAAACTAAAGCGAAAGCGAGGAAAATAGCATGAGACAACTAGCATTTAAATACGAATCAATCGAGGATTACATTCCCTCTTTTGATACTTGGTATTCTGAAAATACGAAAGAGCGTTCTCAATGGGGAGAGAAACCCCACAAAAGAGAAAAGGCGAAAGAGATATACGATTCTCTCGTTCGTAATAACTTTTTTTGCGAGGGTTAGATTATGGATATTGAATTATGGCTTTATTTCTCAATCGTATTTCTAGGGTTGCAAGGGTTGTACCGATTTAGCAAATCGGTTTCCCTTACCCTCTTAATGGTTGGTAATATTTTAATACTGGTTTACTCATTCACGAATAAGGAAATCGCACTATTAATTCTTACTGTTATGATGATGATTGCACAATTAACGAGAATATGGGGGGAGAAAAATGATTCAAGAAGAAAATTCTAAAATATTTATTTTTGATTTTGATGGAACTATTATTGATTCCTCTCACAGAGCATTGAGCCATGAAGATGGCTCAATCAACTTAGATCATTGGGTTGAAAATTGTACAAAGGAAAAAATTTTTCAGGATCAATTAATGCCCCTCTATGAATACGCAAGAAGATTATCCGAAAAGGGTTTTTATTGTTGTGGGTGTACTGCGAGTGCATTAACCAAGCATGATTGGGAATTCTTTTTTATGTGTAATCTTGATAAAATATTCAAAAATATTTATTTTCGCCCTACTGGTTGCGAGACTAAAGACAGCGAACTAAAAGCAAAACAGCTTCGCCACTTCTTTAACTTCAAGCAATTTAAGGACAGAGAAAAGGTTTTCATTGATGATAACGAGGGTAATCGATTAGCCCTAGAGAAAATGGGGGCGACTGTTTACAACCCTCTTAATCAAGATTGGGTTAATTCCCTTTCAATATAATTTAGGGGGGTATCTAATAAATACCCCTTTATTAATTTATGATAAAAGGAAATTTCAATTACTGGACAGAAAAAGATTATATTAACGAGGTTATTAAACTTCACAAAGAACAAGAGGAAAAAAAGAAAAATGAAAATTTTCAAAAAAGAAAAATACATAGAAACAAAATACAAGCCCATACATATAAAAAGGCTTAACGAGGAAAAGATTCCTTACACTGTTAAAGAAAGAAGCCTTTTTTCAGAAACTTTTAAAATGGCTTATTTATGTTATGCAATTATTTTTGATGTTGTTGTTGTGCTTGGGATTATTTGGGCATATCTAAACATTGGCAAAATATTATGAATGAACTAGAGCGACAGCAAATAAGATTGAATGAAAAGGTAAAGGGCGACTTCGGTAAAATCGCTGTTATTTTAGAGGGGCGTGATACTGCTGGAAAAACTGGAACTATTCGAGAATTAACCCACTATCTACCCTTGAATAAATATTCAATTCATTTATCAACTAAGCCGAATCAATCCACTATGAAACATTGGCTCAGATATTGGGCGAAGCGTATGCCCTCGAATAATCAAATTATTTTCTATGATAGGTCGCACTATTCGAGGGCATTGGTTCAAAAGGTGAATAACTGGTGTACTGATAGACAATATCAAGCCTTTATGAAAAGCGTTCAATCATGGGAAGATTCAAAAGATGTTCGATTTATTAAATTTTGGTTATCAATTTCGGAAGATACACAAAGCCGATTAATTGAAAGGCGAAAGGCTTCCCCCCTTACTGATTGGAAATTTTCGCCAAATGATGAAAAGGCTCTTAGCTATTTTGACCAAATGACACTATTAAAAGAGAGGGTTATCACAACCACTAAAAATTGGAATGTGATTGACTACAACGACAGAAAAAAAGGGAGACTAGAATTAATCACTCGATTAAATGATATTCTTTAATTTTTTATTTGGGGCTTACTGGTTATCGAGAGAATTATATTAACTATTAATAAAATTTTGCTACTCTCGATATTAGATTTAACTGCATAGCCCCAAATTTTTTTATCTTCCAAATGAGAATGATTCTCATTCGCATTTAGACCCAAATGAGAATGATTCTCATTCGCATTTGTTTTTTTTTTTTTTTTTTTGCGCCAGTGCCCCCCTGCATAAAAGTACGAAAATTTACTTTGGCGCCGAGTACCCCACTATTTGTCAAGCCCAGGTCTACATTTTAGATCATACCTGGGGTAAAAAGAATAGGGTTGTCTGTGCGAGCGAAGCGAGCAGGGGTGCGCCGCAGGCCGCCAAATGAGAATGATTCTCATTTACAATATGGCGCCGATTTTATCACAACCGAACACGCTTGTCAAGAGAATTTTTAAAAAAAGATGAACTTTTTTAAACACCAGGTCAGCCCCTGACCCGCCCTGGTATTTTAGCACGTTTTGTCGGGGATGTCAACCCTTTTTTTAAATTAATTTATCCAAACAATTAATGAATGTTTAGCTTTACATTTGCGCATTGTTTCGATTATAATATATATAACAAGGAGCAATTATGAAACACTTTTTATACATCAGCATTTCACTACACCCCGAAGAGGCGCGCGCTTTTACTATCGGCATAACTAAAGATATGAAGAGACGCGCATACGAAAAGCATATGCAAATTATTTTTCACAAATCTTTTCCAACAAAACGCGCCGCTAAAGAGGTAGAGGACAGATTGCTACTTTGGGCAAAAGATAAATATGAATTAGCATATGTAAGATTCGGCGCATGGGAGATGCAAGAATACACAACCAACGGCCGCGGCTGGGAATGGTTCTACAATGCAAAAACAGGCGCACCGCTTGATGAACTTAAGGAGCTACTATGAAAAAGAAAATAAGCAAGGCGGAACTTATCCGCCTAATCAAAAGAACTAAAAACCCGCATTTAAAAATGCGCCTTCTCAAACTGCTCCACGCCAAATGAGAATGATTCTCATTCGCATCCGCGTGCGCGCAGCGCCGGCCGAAGTGCCAAAATGAAATTTTTAATGTCGCCTGCGCCAGTATACCAGTGCGCAAACGAAAAGTCAAGTCTTTTTTTATAATTTTTTCGTACCCCGGGTAATTTGTAAGTCTCCTCTGGACCCCAACCCCACCCTGGTATTTTATCATACTTTGTCGGGCGTGTCAAGTCATTGGCGCAAAAAAAGGGGGACAATTTGTCCCCACCCGCTTAGCTAGAAATTAGACCTTTGACCCATGTTAGCGTGTCAAGGTTTGCGCGCTCTAAACTTTTGACTATTTTTGGGTCTACGCCCGCTTCCATCAATTGCGCTACTAAAACTTTTTTGCTAGGCTTTGCTACTTTTTTCTCTACTACTTTTTCCATTTCTATCTCCTTTTGATTATGTATACTATTATACAGCGCGGATTGAGATTGTCAACAACTATTTTCAACTATTTTTAGCCAAGAGGCGGCCGCGCCGATTATACCATAGCGGGGATGGCATGTCAATACTTATTTAACGGTTGGCGTAAATTTCTTTGAGGACAGGTCTGTCTTTGGCGGGTGTACCAGATAATTTTAGGGGAACCGCCCAGAGCAGGCCCCCGATTTTAAAGGGTTTCAGAGCACCCGCCAAGCGCCCTGCGCCGCGCGAAGTGCAAAAACTAAGTGCAAAAGTTACATGAGCGGCGTAGCGCGCCAAAGTGCAAAAGCTAAGTGCTAAAATGAAGTACGCGCGCTTGGCGGGGTTCTAATAATGTTATTAACAGTTTAACACACTTTATCGGGTGTGTCAACAATTTTCGGAAGTTTTTTGCGCTTTTCGGAGGTTTTGACACGAAGTGGCGAGGTTTCGCGTCCGGCCCCCGAGAATTCGTCGGCGTTATTTTATGATGCATCGCGGAAGAAAAGACTTGACCCGCAGATACAGGCGTTGTATAATATATGTATGAATTGAGAGGAGAATACCAAGTATGAAAATCACGCATGTATCATTTGATATAGCAGACGGCGACTTTACTTTTTACACAGGACTAGAATGGCATGACTTCATTGCAGACCTACGCGAAGAATTGGTAGAAGAAGATGACTATTGGGCCGATGGCACAGTAGACCAAGTGCTAGAAGTATGCTTAGGCGATGAATTTTTTTGGGCAGAAGTAAAATAGTTCTTGACACGAACCCCTTATTTTAGTATAATAGTTATATGAAATTGAGATTGAGAAGCAAGAACATGGATGCTGAAGCTACTTTAATACTTGCGAATCTCGTGGCACTATCTGCCTTAATTATTTTTAGCATTGCTTCAAATAGTTCTTGACAGGCAGTACAAGTAAGGGTATAATATACTTATTATGAAATGGATTACAAATATTTTTAAAAGAAGCACAAAGGAGGAAACAATGGCAACAGCTAAAAATTATTCAGAGAAAGATGTGGCTTTCATGCTCGAAGCTTACACAACAGAACCAACTAGAGCAACAGTAGACATGCTTGCAGAGAAAATGGGCAAGAATGCAAGGAGCGTAATCGCTAAACTATCAAGAGAAGGCGTTTACAAATCTCAGCCAAGAATGACTAAGAAAGGCGAGCCAGTAGTACTAAAGTCAGAATTCGTAAACAGAATCGAAGCAGTGCTAGGTATCGAAGTACCGACTATTAGCAAGGCTACCAAAGCTGACTTAAGCAAGCTAGCTGACCACCTAGAAGCACAGTAGTAGTGTGCTTCGCCCCTCGGGGAGGAGTGAGAAAAATAATTTAAAATTTTTCTTGACAAATCCCCAAAAGCGGTGTATAATATACTTATAAATTTTGAAAAGAACAACGAAATTAAAACAAGCGTTCAACCAAGTAGAACTCTGAGCATTCGCCAGCAGTCTTACAGTTGATACGCAAGGAGAGCCAGCTCCTCAACACTGGCGGTGTGCAGCACTTTAAATACAGCCGAATGCTCTTTAGACATTGAGAGAAAGCGTTAGATGAATGCAATGTCCGTTTTTGATGCTCATATGCAGAGATATCTTCCGCCAGTAAGAAGTATATGCATATCCGATTAACTTGTCGGTTAACGAGGCCAGTGGCTAACCTTATCAGTAATCCCTACATTTGCGTGTAGGTCGTAAGCAGAGTAGGAATCCACGCTCAAGCACTTTGTCGAAAGTATAAAACCGATTTGTTTATCTGCGTTTCTGGGCGATACGGCCTTCGGGTTTAAAAATGCAGAGGTGATTGACGCCAGATACACCAAAATATCAGGTAGAGTGAGGAAACCACGCTGACACTCTTGATAACAAACCGATTTGCTCGGTAGCAACAAGAGGAAACGAGAAGGAAACCATTTTATTTAGCATCAGTATGCAAGGCGAGATTCAGCTTTAGCTGTCAACCCCACCAAGTAATGTGAGCATATGTTAAATCGGGCAAGGGAAAGGAGATGTTTCCCAACGCATACTGCGAGAGCGAGATATCATAGATATCGGGGGGCAGTAAGCAATTTAAGAACATGGCGACGCAGGTAACCCTTAGGGAAACTGTAAGTCGCAGACTGCAGACTTGGAGTCAGTATAAAAGCTAAGCAAGACAAGTGTTGCGAAATAGGCCAGCGATAATGAATAAAGCCTGTACCATCCTTCACCTCTGGCTTGAACCAAATAGTAGTGTGCAGATGCCTTTAGGTTGCGTAATTTAGCTAACTTTTTCCATAGCCTCTCTGCTTCTACGACTCGATAGGTGCATGATAAATATTCCGACATGCCGAGTATAAAAACTAAAAGCTGATAAGTCTTTACCGCACGCAAGCACAGCACATAGGGAATAGATGCGTGAATACCTATGAAAGTAAAAATATCTAATTTTTCAACCGAGCCGAAGTGCTCGGTTTTTTTATCCCACCGAAATTAACATCAAAAATTTCAGCATATCTTAAAATAGTTCTTGACAATACCTGATAGGCGTGATATAATATATGTATATTAAAATTATGAGGTCGAAAGGAGGAAACAATGGCACAAGTAAATATAGAGTATTCCGCTATAATGGAAATGGATAATGTCGAATTGTTGGCACAACGCCACGAATTGACACGCACAGGTAAAATGATACGCAAAGAAATTATGCGTAGGAAGCAGTGCAATAACTATTGGAAAGGGCCGTTCCAGACATGGAGCATCAGCGACGATAGCGTTCAAACACCTTCTAAAGTAGGCACAGTAATAACATACACAAAAGGGAGCAAGTAGTGAGACGATTTTGGGGAATTAAGTGTGGAAACAATATAGCCGAGGAAGAAGTGCAAGACACAGATGATGGCAAGCTTTTCTTCCATACGCATGACTTGTGGGAAGTGCTAGACGCAGTAGAGAAACATTATCAGTGCGAAATCTATGGGATTCTAGCCTTGCAGGACACAGTAGAAAACCTACGCCACTATATAGAATTTGAAGAGAGCGGAAAGAACCCGAGCTTCAAGTGCAAAATTGATGATGTGCCAAAGAGCTTAGTACTTGAGGCACACGAATATGCATGCCATAAGATTGAACACCAAGACTATGATGCAATGCTAGATTGTGTAGCAGACTACATAATTGACAGATTATAAACCAGCAGGAACAATAAGGAGTAAACAATGCCAGCTAAATTTAAACCAAGTGAAAGAATACACAACCGAGTGCGTGGTCAAAGAATGGACACGTCTAGCGGCAAAAACAAAAGATATAAGCACTACTACTTGAAATGCACAAGCAAAGAAGAATTATTTGATGCAATCAACAGTAGCAGAACTAAACCAAAACACAAACAAAAGTACCTAAACGAATTAGTTAGGCGAGGTGTTAGGATTGAGTGGAAAGATAAGGAGACTGTCTAATGGATTACACGACACTATTACTCGTGCTTATGTTCCTTGTTTTCATGTATTTCTATGGCAATGATAACGACAGGTATCGCTAATGAAAAAAGTAATGGAAGCAATATGGGGCGAGTATGAGCCTGGCATAGATACAATCTTAATTAGCATGGGTTATATAGCATTAGTAGTAATTCTATGGATAGCAGTAGGAAATCTATGGGCAAGTTAATACACTTCCCCAACGCAGCTCAAAGAGTGGGGCATAAATACAGGCAAGAGGAGATTGGTCGCATATCCCAACTTCTCAAGCTATGCGATGAAGATATGCAAACAATAGTTGAACAAATCGAACAACTAAATGACGAGTTGCAATTACTCACTAAAGAGTATGAAGCAATGATTAGCAGACTAAATGAACTATTAGCAGTAGAAGGAGAAGAAACAGATGATAAATGATTATGCTAAATTTGTAAACACTACAACCAGCGAAGCAAGTAAAAATACTTTTGCACTTCAAAACCGATTAAATGTCTTACAAGGCGACTCATGGCACAAAGGCGATGAGCATGGTGAAGAAATGCAAGTAGCAAGACTCATGACTTCAGTTATCGGTATGATGGCTGAGAGTGGAGAATTTGCGGAAGTAGTAAAGAAAAAAATATTCCAAGCAGATACACAATTCACAGATGATGAGATATTTCATATGAAGCGTGAGTTAGGAGATGTATTATGGTATTGGGTACAGGGTTGTATTGCTCTAGGTTTCACACCTGAAGAAGTAATGCAAGAAAACATTAAAAAATTAGAGAAACGCTACCCTAATGGCTTTGAGGTAGTACGAAGTGAACAGCGAGAGCAAGGAGACATATAATGGCAAATCACGTATATTTTAGTATTCACATTGATGCTAAGGAAGAAGCAGTAAATAATCTACTAGATTCGTTAAAAACAGAATTAGTAGAGATTAAAACAACATGGAGCGGTGAAAAACTAGACCCGCCATACCATGGCTACAAACAGTTAGCTGAACTAGAACTACAACCTTTTATGGCTAGTGCAAATCCTACGTTTGATGCGGAAGGGTATTTAGAAAATAGCTGGGATTGGTACTGCACTAACATAGGTGCTAAGTGGTGTAATGTGGAAGATTGGGATGAGTACGGCACTTTTAGTGGATACTCAGCTTGGTGCGCTCCTATAGAGATGGCAGAGTACTTAGTGACTTTTATTGGCCAGTGGGATGAAGATGTGACGGCATATATGACATATGAAGATGAGTTTCGCAACTTCATTGGAGTCTGCGACTTTGGATTAAACTCTGAAGGCGAAGCATACTCGTCTACGGAGGAGCTAGATAGTGATGAAATTCATCATTATACAAAGGAAAAGTTTGGAAACGCAGTAGAAAACAAATTTTTCTGGGACGAAACTTACGAAATTGAAGGAGAAGAAGTATGTCCTAACGAGTGGTTAGATGATTTTGTGTACAATTTCTTTGAAAACAGAGGAATACTATGACTCAATACAGCGAGGTAGTAGAATATCAGAAAGATTTACTAGAAGCAGAGAAGTGGTCAAAGCAAGTAGCAGCGATTCACTCACATTGCTTTAGTAGTATGTGGTATGATGACCGCCCACAAGACACGGCTAACAGAGCAGGCGTGACTGATATTGAGTATAATGACGGCACAATAAAGCGTCTACAGAAAGGAATACATATCCATACTTTTGGCACACCTTTAACAGGACATGCCTTAGTAGATAATTGGAGGAAAAAGAAATGAATGTGAATAAACACATTATAGACCAGATTCACGAGGACTTTGAGTACAGAACTATAGCCCTTGAGGAGTCTGAGTTACAAGCGATGAAGATATTATGTAGGGAATGGTCAATGTCTCCTATGGAAATGAATGATATCGTCACGCAGTATAAAAGAATTGTTGATGACATTGACAGCACAGGCGATTTGGGAGAAATCATATGAGCGTAAACTACACGCAAGACCAAGTGGAGTATATAACTAACCAATATAGGCTAAAACCTGATAGAGAAACAGTAGAAAAACTATCTGAAGAATTGGATAAGAGTATAAAATCTATAATAGGTAAGCTTTCTAGGGAAGGAGTCTATAAGAAAACTGTATATAAAACCAAGGCGGGTGAGACGCCCGTCACAAAGAAACAAATTGTGCAAGAAGTTGCTGATTTGTTGATGATTGATTATGTGGACTTGGCGGGGTTGGTAAAATCTCCTAAGCCAGAACTAAAAACACTATTGGAGGAATTACATGACAGCTTGGAAACAAAGAATCGTTGAACTTCTACCAACCAGTAGTAAAACTAGGGAAACTATAGCTCAGAGAGGAAAGTATTATTTTGTTGAGAAAGAGCCAAGAGTTCATCCAGACCATGGCATGATAATAACTCTCTATGATGAGGATAACTATAGATTCTCCACCAGTGTGAGGAACATTCGATTCCCACAACCAGACGAGTTCAAGGACTTGTAGCGGGGTTATAACACCTCGTTATGAGTCTAGCGACTCTACCACTTTTTTATAATCTAGGGATAATTTGCATATAAGGCGTATTAATTGGGGTATGTCTTTTGCGACCATTCAATTGTATAGGTAAAAATATACTTGCGAATTGGACGCAATTGTAGTAAGTTGTTGGGAAATTGGTAATTGTAATTCTTTAGAAATACCCGATACGGATTGAATTACTTTTCATTGGGTAAGATATGATTGATATAGATTATATCGTTATCACTCACTATATAATTAAGATTCCAAGGTAAGCTCTTCCATTTCATTCCAGAGCTTCTCTTGAGATGAAATCTCATTATAAGTTCGTTTTGTGAAGAGTGATAATTAATTGGTTTATCTAATCATCATAATTTATGATATTATTATACCATACTTTTACCAAAAATGCAAATACTATTTTTTGGAGGAGTATGATTTAACTCGCTCAGGTAGGTTGTTGAAATGTGAAAATAAATTATATTTGTATTGCTAGTATGAGAATGAATGTATTTATACGCGTCATTACTTACGCCTTCTCCTCTTAAACTCATCTCTTAATTTAGCTAAAGCTCGGTCTTTTCGTCTAACTGCTTCTTGCTTTTTTCTTCTTCTCTTTGCGTTTGGTTTTTCGTAAAATTCTTTGCTACGCACAGCATCCTTGATTCCAGCATTATCGCATTGTTTACGAAATATTCGTAGAGCTTTCTCGAAGCTCATATTTTTAGTTGTTATTCTTGGCATATTTCCTTAGTTTTTGTTCTCTATTTACTCTTTTCTCATTAGCAATATTAAGGTCTATGACTCCAGATTCTTGTAGAAGGTTGATAAGTGCTTGTACATCACCAACTTCTTCTGACAAACACTTTATTTCAGTGTCTCCGCCATTGTGTCTGTATATTTTAGAACAAGCCTGAATAAATTCTCCAGCTTCTTCCATGGCTACAATAAGTAGATGTGTTTGGTAATCTACTCTTGACATATTCCCTTTGCTCGGGTTAAACGATACAGGTCATTCGCAATATTATTTTGATTGTCGCAAGTTGCTTGAACGAATCGTTGTACCCAGGCCATGTCATACACAAAGTCGGGATCGCTAATATTGATTCCCAGCTCACTGCACTTATATACCAGTATGTTCATCAGTTCTACTACTTGTGCTTCCGAATCTGTTTTTCTCGGAAATTCTATTACATTACTCATTATCTCTAATCCTATTAAATGTCCACCCTCGTTTACGAAGGTAGTGTACTTGCGAAGTTACTGAACTCGGACTTCTTTTTAACTTCGCTATGATATCTTCTATGGGCATACGATTATAATTATCTTTAAGATATTTACGTTCGCTTTCAGCCCAGTGTCCTCTTTTATAGTTCATATTTATATTATATCAAAACGAATATCAAATGTCAAGAACTATTTTTGTCTTGTAGTTCGAAGAAAATTGATAGAGTAAATCTATAACTTGGAGCTATGTGAGAAGCAGGTCTTATGGAATGTGGGTGATGACCATCAAAGATAACAGCCCTATTTGGTTCATAGGAAATTACTCTATTATCTTCGCCTTTATCGCCATAAAAGATAGTTTCGCCATACCATTCTTCTCTCCATTCGGGGTTGAGATAGTATAAAAACACACGAGAATCCTTCCCATGCGTATGACGAAAGTTGATAGACGAAGGAGTAGTAAGATTAACTACGCCTTTCTGAACTTCTAGACCAGCCAATTCAGGGCAATTATCAAAGTATTGTTGAAGCTCTGCCCACTCTATTTTAGGAAATTCCATGTAAAGACAAGGGTACTGCCTATTTTCAATAGTGCTAGTATCATCCCACCCTATACTATAGTTTCCTGTAACCGCCAAAGAGTAGAGAGTACTCAACTCGTCCTGCGTCATAAAATTATCATAAATTTTTATCATACGCATATTATAACACATTCGTAAGCACGTGTCAAGAATTAAATTTAACATTGTTGTAAATATGTCTTGACACGTGGTGATATTTTTGATATAATATATGTATTAATAATAGGAGACACTATATATGGCAGAACAAGACATAGCATATCTGATAGTACTCGCAATTGCAGTTGCAAGTAGTTACCACAGCGGAAAGAAAGAGGGAATCTCTACCACGCTTGACTATATGAAAAGCAATGGACACATTGATTTCGAGGACTAACAAAAAATAGTTCTTGACTTGTGGTATTATTTTTGGTATAATATACTATAGAGAATGAAATAGGTTCATTCTCGTTTAGCGCGTCTACACCGAGAGGGTAGGCAATTATTACCGAAAGGAATATTGGAGAATAAAATGAGTATTGATTTAAGTAAATTTTGGCTTGGACTAGATGTGCCTACTATGCCGCATTATACGGAAAGTGCATATCCTAGATATAACATTATCGAAAGTGAAGGGGATTATCGTATTGAAATCGCTTTGCCAGGTTGGAGTAAAGAAGAACTTGAAGTTATCGCTGATGGCGAAGAACTTCATGTTAAGGGAAAAAAGGAACGCAAGTTGAACGATGGCGAAAGATTCGTCCATCAGGGACTTAGTTTAAAGTCTTTTGAACGAAGGTTTATTCTAAATTCTGAACTACAAGTAGACTCTGTTAGCAAATCAAATGGTTTATTAACAATCTCTCTGTCAAGAACGCCAAATTCTAAGAGACAAATTTTAGATATTGCGTAGTTCGCTCCAAATTTCAAGAGGCAATCTTGGAGTAAAAATGGAACAAATTAAGAAATTTGTAAGAACGGAGAGACAGAAGCTAGATATGGGGAGTTTAACCAGTTTTCTAGAAACATTTGGTCAGATAGTATTACTATCATTTGCGGCCAGTGTAATATTAAACACTTATATTCTGCTACACTAGCAAAATGTCTAACAACTTGGGTGCCTCCTCGTAAAGAGGCACTCATTTCTTTAAGGAGAAAAAAATTGAAAATATCAGCAGAGGGCTTAGCCCTTATTAAAAAATTTGAAGGCTGTGAATTAACAGCTTACCAGTGTTCGGCAGGTGTCTGGACAATTGGATATGGGCACACAAAAAGTGTCACAGAGGGCATGGAAATTACCAATGACATAGCAAATGAAATGCTAGAGGCAGAGGTATGTGAGTATGAAAATTACATTAACGAACATGTTAGTGTACCTCTTGAACAAAATCAATTTGATGCAATGGTATCTTGGGTGTATAACTTAGGCCCAGCAAACCTAATATCATCAACACTACTAAAAGTATTAAATGCAGGCGACTATGATGGCGTACCAGCTCAGATTAAGAGATGGAATAAAGCTGGCGGACAGACTTTAGATGGTCTTATCCGTAGGCGTGAAGCCGAAGCCTTGCTATTTCAAAACAAAGAATGGTATGAAGTTTAGTATTCCCCCTGAGTTATTGGCACAAGCAGAAGCACACGCAAAACAACGTGGCATGACTCTAGAGGACTATATAGCGGAATTCATAGGAATGGTAAAAGATGAACAAGATAAAGAACTTAATAAAAAGCATCGCGAACTGGGTAACGAGTTTATTCCAGACGAGATATAAGCTAACAGTTAGTTATAATTCTACATTCGGCGATGCCGATGACCAAACCTATATTGTTCGTAAATTTTATAGTAAAAAAGATAAGTACTTATCCTTTCAAACACACGACAAGGAAGTAGTAGAAATAAGAGGAGCAGAAGGCTTAAATTACAGGATAGAAGAAATATGAATCAATTTTTCGCAGGATTAGTATTAGTTTTAGGGGCAGGTTGCTACTGGTTATATACCGAAAACAATACATTAAAAGCAAACAACATAAAACTAGAATACGCTGTAGAAGAACAAAAACAGACTATGACTGTAATGAAAGAACAGTATGAAAAGCAAGGAAAAGCACTTATGGGCTTGACAAAGCAAAATGCTGTTATAGAACAAGAAAAAGCAGAATATTTAGCAATATTCGCCAGACACAATTTAGATGTGCTTGCACTAAAGAAGCCTGGCATGATAGAATTAAGATTTAATAATGCAAGCGAAGCCGTAATGGAGGGATTAGAAGATGACACAAAGGAACTTTACAACCTTAACAATTCTGACACTAGCAATTAGTGGCTGTTCTCTGCTACCCTCAAAACAAGTAGAAATAGTATCAAAACCAATAGAGATAGATATTATGCAACCTACTTTACCACGGCCAGTAGAACTAACCGCTCCCAAATGGTTTGTAGTATCTGAGGCAAGGATAGTAAATCCTTGTATTAAAAGAGTTCAAGACGACGGCAGCATGAAAAGACCAAAAACCTGCATACCAGAGGACAGAGAAAACCCAACATGGCCTGAAGGTTATACATACTTAGATAGATTCCTTGATGAGATGAAAGACCAAAATAATGGAGAAGTTGTTTTTGTTGCCACTAGTGTAGGAGACTATAAAGTGATGGCAGAAGATATGCAAGAACTAAAGAGATACATCAAACAAATGGGAGAAGTTATAGTTTATTATCGAGAGGTAACAACCAATGATAAAAAGACTGATTGACTTTTTCACACACAAAACTTTAATAGCACGAATAGAAGCCCTTGAAATACTTGCACATCCAAAGTGTGGGATTGAGGGCTTTGATGGCTATAGACCATTAGTAGAAAGAATAGAAAAATTGGAAAATAAGGATGAAGGAACAACTAAAGAATGATTGATACAAATACATTAAAAGATTTATTGGATAAAGGGATTCTTGAAATATCCTTTATTAGTTTAAATAGTGGTATTATTCACACTAGAGAATACACAACTTGTGAGAAATATTTACCCACACCAAAACATATTAGGTCATATTCAGGAGATAAACTTATCTGTTATGACGTAGAGTTTCAAAAGTGGGAAGATATACAAATAGATACCATAGAGAGTTATAAAACATTGGAGAGATTATGATGTGGGAAATATTTAATTTACCAGCAACAGTATTTTTATTTGCGTTTAGCCTTGTGGCTTGGGGCAGCTTAGCATATGGTATATATGCAGCGCTGGCACACGTAGTAAAAAAATATGAGCTATTCTAAAGAAGTATTAGACAGATTCGAAGCTGTAACTAATAACCCAGCAGCTCATGGGGTGGGTAGATTTGACCCAAATGACCCACAAGTAGCCACAGGTATGGTAGGTGCACCAGCCTGCGGTGATGTAATGAGATTGCAACTTAAGCTCGAGCCAGGCACCGATCGCATAGCAGATGTAGTTTTTAAAACTTACGGATGCGGTAGTGCGATTGCTTCTTCCACTACCTTTGTGCAATTTTTAAAAGGTAAAACTCTAGAGGAAGCAAAACAAGTAAAAGACAAACAAATAGCCGAAATTTTAGAACTTCCACCAATTAAGATACATTGCAGTGTTTTAGCAGAAGGAAGTATAAAAAAAGCTATCGAAGATTGGGAGCGCAAAGAAGCGCACCGCAAACACAATCAGACATAGCCAGCATACGCAAGTATGAAAGGAGAGGAGAATGTTAGAGTTCATTCAATGGGTTATAGCGTGGATTCAAGTGATTCCATGGTTGGTGATGGGAGCGTCACTAGTCGCAGCTTTAACTCCCACCCCTGTAGATGACGGGATCGTCAAGAAAGTCTACAAAGTACTAGATTGGGTAGCACTCAATGTAGGCAAAGCCAAGGACTAAATAGATGTCAAGTGCAGTAGATAACGACAGGAACGAAGTCGAAATTGACCTTGAGAAGTATATGGCTTTAATCGAGAAACTCGATTCAGCAGAAGATACTATCAAGGAAATGCAAACAGAGGCAGCTGATGCCAAGAAAAGACTAGCTCCGCCTAAAAGAAAGTTTATAGACTTATTCTTAGATGATAATGATATAAATGAGAAAGCGATAATTGGTTTTATCTCTTTTGGTTTTATGGCAGTCTTCGCCATATGCGATTTAGTTACTGCATTTGCAGGTCAAGATTTGGTTATCTCTGATACCATATACACCTCACTAGTAGTAGTAACTTTAGGAGCATTTGGTATTTCAGAAGCTGGCAAAGCCTTTGGTGGCAAATAAAAAATAGTTCTTGACAATTGGTTTCTTTTTTAGTATAATATACTATATGAAAAAATCAGAAGAACAAAACGAAACGGCAATCGACAACTCCTCCAATGGGCGAGTATACGATTGTCGTTTTTTTATAGGGCATAGTATATGAATTTATTTTATTTAGACAAAGATTTAGACAAATGCGCAGAAGCTCATGTTGACAAGCATATTGTCAAGATGCCGCTAGAAGTAGCTCAGATACTATGCACTTCTATCTGGATTGATAAGTTTCTAGGATTCGTTCCTAGAGCACTTAACGCAGAGGAAAGAGAAGTTCTCAACAAAGAGAAAGCACTAATCAAACATCTTCCTCCTGCAGAAAGACCTATCACGCCATACTTACCAATGATGTACAATCATCCCTGCACTATATGGGCTAGATCATCTTTGGATAATCACGAATGGACACATTGCTACGGCAACGCCTTGAATGATGAGTATAGGTATAGATATGGTAAAGAGCATAAGTCAATACATGAAGTAGTAAACAAACTACCTGACCCAGTGAATATGCAAAGAGTAGGTTTTACAGAGTTCGGTCTAGCAATGCCAGACGAGCTGAAAGACTATGATAATCCAATACAATCGTATAGAGACTATTATCATCTTGATAAAGCCACTTTTGCTACTTGGAAGTTTAGAGATAAACCACACTGGTGGAATGAAGACTATGCAGACTATGAGCAAAGGATAACAAGATAAGGAGATTACAATGGAATTACTGCTAGGAGGCTTACTCGTATTCGGAGTTTGCGTACTAATTTTAGTAGGTTACATTGCTTTTGTAACAGAGTAAGGAGAAATTATGGAATGGACATCAATACTTAATGATGGATTCGCAATATTAATTACAATTTTCATGGGGTATGTTGCCTTCATGTCATCTGTGATAGTTAGTGAACAAAAAGAATCAAAAAAATTTGACAAACACAAAGTTCAATATAAAGATGGAGACAATACATGAAAGAAGTAATTATATACAGTAAGACCGATTGTGGTTATTGTGTAATGGCAAAGAACTTGGCCGAGCAACGGGGTTGCAAAGTTAAGTATCTTACAATGGGCGAAGACTATTCACCTCAAGAGCTTATGGAAACATTTCCTGGAGCTAGAACCTTTCCCCAGATTATATGCGACGGAGAGAAGATTGGTGGCTATTCTGCATTAGTGAGTGTATTAACAGATGAAGTATAAATTCAATGAAGATGAAGTGCTGAATATGGTAAAGAATCATATTTTAGGAACTTATGACCAACACTACAGCACGGATAAGATTCAAGCCACTGAGTTTATTATAGACTCAGGCATGGGCGAAGGTTTTTGTATGGGTAATATTATTAAATATGCAAAACGTTATGGAAAGAAAAATGGCAAAAATAAAGAAGATTTACTTAAAATTATTCATTATGCTGTCATTTTACTTGGGAGCGAGACCCAAGACTATTTAAGTGTAAATTATTTAGATAAGGAGGACTAATTGGCAATTAAACAAAAATCACACGAAAAGCTAAACCCTGAGAATATAGGGAGAGTGATTGAAGCCTTAGAGGCGGACAATCCAATAACAAAGAAAGAAGCATGCGAAATGCTGAATATTAGGTATAACACGACCAGACTTCAGCGTATCTTTGATGATTTCAATGATATGCAAGACTACCGTGAGCGCAGAAAAGCGCAAAACAAAGGTAAGGCTGCGTCAAGAGACGAAATAAAGACTGTCGTGACTAGTTATTTAGAAGGATTTAACATATCGCAAATTGCTACGAGTATTTATCGTTCACCCTCATTCGTAAAGAATATTGTAGAACGAGTAGGAGTACCGCAAAAGTTAGCAGAATCAGATTATGAAGGTATAAGAGAATCAATGCTACCAGAACAATGTGTAGCAGAGAGTTTTGAATACAATGAGAAAGTCTGGTTTCCTAAGCAAAATAAATTTGCTCTTGTAAAAGATGAGATATCCCCCGCATACCAAGCTGAACGCAGAGGCTTTATGTGCTACGGAGACATAAAGAAATGTGTAAACTATGAAGAAAAGTATGGAGCTAAGTGTTATAAATTATTTATACTCGAGCCTTGCGATACTTCACAAACACTTTTTCCTTGGGTTGATGGTGAAAAAACAGGATATTGGGGAACAGCTTTAGCTTATGATATGGGAAGCCTTAAACACTTAGACGAGTATTTATAGGAAATGAAAAATGGAAATATTTATTGCTGGCTGGCTCTCAGGAGTCGCATTAGCCATGTACAAAATATGGTTTCCAAGTTTTCGCATAATAAAAAAGGTTGACCCTAGTAATCCTTTGACGATAAGGCCATGGCTAAGCACTTTAGTTGTGGCGATTTTATTTACAATATTTTTGCCTGTGATGATTTTTGCGTTATTATTTGATAATTACACAGAAAATTTTATCAAAGCATTTATTAAAGGAGCAAAAGATGAATAATAAGACAACCTTTTCCACTTATGTGAATGGGGACTTAAAAGCAGACACAATCAAAGTAGGAAACGACTTTGGCTGTGACTATTATAAAAACGCAGAGTTTATTAAAACTGAACTCTACAAAGGGCATAGTGAGATGTATGCAGAAAATGCAGCGGAAAACTATGTATTCGGAATAAAGAAGATATGAACTATTTATTAAAAGCATTAGTAAAAAAATTAGAGGGTGAAATCGAAGTAGCAAAAGCAAATGTTTTGGTCTACCAAAGGAGTCCAGCAGGTATAGGGGAGCATCCCGATATTGTGCAAGCAATCGAATCTCAGATAGAGATTATTGCTCATGCTCAGGACAAAATTTGTGCTATTCGCGAGCACTTTTCCTCATAGCAAAGAAAAATAGTTCTTGACAACAACTTAATATTAGTGTATAATATATTTATATATTAGAGAATAAGTCAATGAGTGATAGATTTTATATGCAAATGGTAGAGAAGACTGGCTGGGCACCTGGCTATCGGAATACTACAACCATAGAAGAATACAGAGCAAAATTTGGCTCAACAAAAAGGAGAAAAAACGTGGCTTGGACAGACGAGAAAAAGCAAGAAGCAGTAGATATGTACACTGCAGAAGAACCTACTCCAGAAAATAGTATGGAGATAGTAAAGGACATCGCAGACCAACTAGAAGAATCACCAAACGGGGTAAGAATGATTCTTACCAAAGCGGGAGTATATGTAAGAAAAACTCCAGCTCCAAGTGGTGGCAGCTCTAGCGGCGGTGGCGGTGGTAGAGTAAGTGTAGCAGACGCGCAAGCGGCAGTAACAAGTGCGCTAAGTGATGCAGGTCAAGAAGTTGATGCAGCAATCATTAGTAAACTTACTGGTAAAGCAGCTAACTACTTTGCAACCATTATAAATAACATAAACAATTAATTTAGTTTAGTTTTTATCTAGGGTATCTTAGGATGCCCTAGTTTTTTGCATCTTGCCATAGTGACCAAAAAATCTACAATTCAAATGATCATTTGTTAGATAAATTTGGAGGAAACATGACAAAAGATGAATTTAAAAAGAAGCTAGATGACGCAGGAGATGCAGTCATCACTTATAGAAGCCAAAACTCAAGAAGATTAAAATATAACATATGTACTATGGACTTTTCAACCCCTTACATAAAGGGTAAAAAGAATAGAGCCAAAGAAGCAAATGATAACGTCCTATGCTTTTGCTGGGATACGGATTCTTATAGACTATTAATGCCTAAGAATGTGACAAGCATTGTACCATTGAATAGGATTATAAAAAACGAGAATCCAAATGATTGAGCTACATGAAGTACCTGCAATGTACGAAAAAGTAATTAATCAAAAAGAAACGGAGCAAGTCCGTTTAGTCATCAACACTTTCCGTGGTGTTGAGTACCTTTCCCTAAGAAAGTACTTTTTAGACTTTGATGAAGAGTGGCTACCTTCTAGAGAAGGAATTACAATGCCACTTGACATAGATAATAGCAGAGAGCTGTTTGTAGGTCTAGTAGAAATATTATCCCTTGCCGAGAGCAAATCAATACTCGAATCCGAGTTCAAAGACATTTTAGATGAAATATACCTAACTTAAAAATAGTTCTTGACAAATCCTAAAAATTTCTGTATAATATACTCATATTAAAAAATTACAGGAAAATTTATGATTATTCAAGCTAGTACGAGGTATTCCCCCTCTGGTCGCAAAAGAAAAACAAACGCTTATAAAAAAGCAAAAAGACCTGACTTTGTTGCTCAGGCTAAAAAAGATTTCAAAGGGGCTGTAGCTCAGTCGGGAGAGCGCGTGCTTTGCAAGCATGAGGTCGTGGGTTCGATTCCCTCCAGCTCCACCAGTGAACAATACCCAAGCGTACCTATGGGCAAATATACTCCAGCTAAAGATAGTAGTTGGAAAGTTGAGGCCAGTAAGAATTTTACAGTTGCACCTGCATATAATAAAGGTGCGTATCAAGTTATCCCTCGCGATGACGTAGAACATATCGGAAAATAATTCTTGACAAATGGTCAAATTTTTAGTATAATATATAAATGTTAGAAAATCTTATCAAGACAGCAAAAGAAGCATACTACAATGGGACACCCATTATGAGTGATGAGATTTTCGATCACCTTACAACAATGGCAACGGAAGAAAGTATCGGCTATAAAAGTTCTTATGAACGCAGGTATAAACATATGTTCCCTTTGTTTTCCCTCCAAAAAGTGATAGAAGGCGTCGACACTGCCCCAAACTGGGGTAGTGCAGACACTATCGTCACTCCAAAGCTAGATGGCGCAGCTATTAGTATATTGTTTGGTGGTGGTGAGTGTCAAAAAGCACTTACTAGAGGAGATGGCATAGATGGACTAGATATAACTCCTTTGATTAAAGGAAATTTAGTACCAACTAATATTGATTACAAAGATGTAATTCAAGTAAGTGGGGAAGTAGTAGCCCCTAAAGAAATAAAAAATGCAAGAAACTATGCGGCGGGTGCGCTTAACTTGAAAAGTAGTGAAGAATTTAAGACAAGAGATCTGCACTTCATAGTTCATGGAGTACAGCCTTATATTACAGATAATTTTGCACATGATATGAAATTTTTATCTGATTTAGGTTTTGATACCTGTATTGATAGTAATTATTCTCAGTACCCACACGATGGCTCAGTATTTCGTATCGCAGATAACAATACTTTTGATGAGCAAGGATATACTTCTCATCACCCTCGTGGAGCCTTTGCATTAAAGTTTCAAGAAAAAGGCATACCAACAACGCTCTTAGATGTAGTATGGCAAGTAGGCAAATCAGGTGCAGTATCACCAGTAGCAATACTCGAGCCAATAGACATAGAAGGAGCAACAGTTTCAAGAGCAACTTTACACAACAAGTCAATAATTGAAGCCCTCGATTTAGAGATAGGGTGTAAAGTTGAAGTTATAAGGGCAGGGAAGATTATTCCCCAAGTACTAAGGAAAGTAAGTTAATGGAACAACAAGATTTATTTGACCAGTTATTAAATGGTCACATTGAGGACGGAGAGCCAGAGCTAGAGCCTTTTTACGATAAGTATGGCCGCAAGTTCTACCCCAGTAAATATAGCCACCTCGAACACAAAGGTTGGTTTTGGAATGAAACATTATTTGCCTATCAACGATGGCAGGATATGATGGACTGGTACCATGCAGAAAAAACAAAAAGTAAATAAACAAGTAAAAGAGATAGATATGCTAAAAAGTATTATCTCTGAACAAACAGAACAAATATATAAACTATATAAGCGGGTTAATGATTTAAATGAGCAAGTTTCACAAGGACGAGTTAGCAAACAGCAAGAGAATTTTCAAGAGCGCAACACCTAAACAAACGCCAGATTGGTATGTTAAGTGGATTTCCTCTACAATTATCTTAATGGCTATGGTCGTAAGAGCTGCTCAGATTAATCCCTTCTTAGATACCTGTCTATCCTTTATAGGTTGTGCAGGTTGGCTCTATGTTTCTATTGTGTGGAAAGATAGAGCTTTAATAATCCTTAACGCAGTTGCATGTTTTGTACTGCTGACAGGAGTACTCACACAGGCTGCAGGCAATGTCTGGAGTCTATAATCAAACCTACTTTAACAACCGACCTGAAGAACAAGAAAGGGAAGGCGTGTTGTATGGAGTCATTCTAGTAAATAGAACGACCTTTGAACGCGAATGTATAAAAGTAGGGATAGCCAGTGGTAAGGACTGGCGACATGTTATCAAACGAAGTCGTGGCTTTAAAGGTTACGATTTAAGGATACAGCGAACATATCACGATACTATTTATAACTGTTGGAAATATGAACAAGAACTTCACAAGAAGTATGCTCATGATAGTTATAAACCGAAACAAAAATTTGGAGGACACACCGAGTGTTTCAAAATTTCTTCCCTAATTTTAAGGGAGTTTCCCAAAAATAGTTCTTGACATTTGCTTATCCGTTTGATATAATATACATATAAATTTAAAAGAGAGAACAATTTTGACCGAAATACAAATTCCAACACATTGCCCAGCATGCAACTCGCTACTGGAAACAGTGAAGGATCAGCTATTTTGTCGAGATGTTAGTTGTCCAGCACAGACTTCAAAAAAGGTCGAGCACTTCGCAAAAACTTTAAAGATTAAAGGCATGGGAGCAGCGACTATTGAGAAGTTGATGTTGGAGGACTATCATGATATTTATTTCCTTTCCAAGAATGAGATAGTAGAAATACTAGATTCGGAGAAGCTAGGAGAGAAGTTGTTTGCAGAAATCGAAAACTCGAAGAACGCAGATTTAACAACTCTCCTTCCAGCTTTTTCGATACCGCTGATAGGCTCAAGCGCTTCCAAAAAGTTAACGAGTCGAATCTCGTCTATATACGAGATAACCTATCAAAGATGTGTGGATAGTGGTCTTGGCCCTAAAGCGGCGTCGAATCTTATTGATTGGTACAAGGGAACATTTATTGCGATGGGGTACAATGAGTTGCCCTTCTCTTTTGAAAGTAAGAGTTCTGTAGTCGACAGCTCAGTTCCAACGAAAGGAGTTGTTTGTATAACAGGTAAACTTAAGAGCTATAAGACTAAGGCTATGGCGCAAGAAGTATTACATAAATATGGATATGAGACAAAGGACACCCTTACAAAAGCAGTTACAATCCTTCTCAACGAGAGCGGCATTGAAAGTGCTAAAACTCAGAAAGCCCACGAAATGGGCGTTAAAATTTTTAATAACATAAAACATATAATAGAGGAAAATTAATATGGCATTACCAAAATGGACAGATGAAAGAACTCAAAGTTTAGTAGACTTTGTAGGCGAAGGCCCTGTCTCTCAAACTGCCGTTGCTGAAGCTGCTGATGAACTAGAAACATCAACAAGGTCAGTATCAAGCAAGTTGAGAAAAATGGGTTATGATGTTGAACTAGCTTCAGCATCTGCTTCTAAGTCTTTTTCAGACGATCAAGAAGCAACATTAAGAGCTTTTGTAGGCGACAACAGCGGCTCATACACTTATGCAGAGATTGCAGAACACTTCGAAGGTGGAAACTTCTCAGCAAAATCAATTCAAGGAAAAATCCTTTCTATGGAACTTACAGAGCATGTTAAGCCTGCTCCTAAAGTAGAAAGTGTTAGAACTTACACTCCTGAAGAAGAAGCAACTTTTGTAAACATGGTTAACGATGGCGAATTTGTAGAAGCTATCGCTGAGTCATTAGGCAAAAGTGTTAATTCAATTAGAGGAAAAGCATTGTCACTTCTAAGAAGCGGCGACATTAACGCTATTCCTAAGCAAGAACATACTAAAGGTTCAAGCAAAGCTGACGTACTAGCTGATCTTGATATTTCTGCTATGACTGTTCAGGAAATTGCTGATGACATCGGCAAGACTGTAAGAGGCGTGAAAACTATGCTAACAAGGCGTGGTCTTCAGTGTGCTGATTACAACGGAGCAGCTAGAAAAGATATCGGGTAACCCGCAATATTTTAGCTAGGGGGTCGCACAGACCCCCTTTTTGAGAGAGCCTTATGAATATTGCATCCGCATTACTAAAACAATTAGTCCACCAACAAGACTTGGAGACTTGGTCACAACTTAAAGATATTTATCTTCCTAGTGAGTACCAAGGAATCTATAAGGTCTTGGATAAGCACGTGGATGCGTATCAGGCTCTCCCAACTTTCGAGGAGCTTCAGTATGAAATCCGAGATAAAAACCTCACAGAAAAACTAACTGCAATTGAACTAATGGAAGTAGATGTCGATGCTGACATGCTACTTGACTATCTCAAGAATGAATTTACACAAACAGAAATTTTAGACGAACTAGATAAGTATGTTGAAAAGACTGTTACAATTGCTAGTGCTGAGGAAAACATAGAACAACTACAAGAGATAGTATTAAATGTAGGTGATAGAGTAGACATTACTCCACCTTCTGAGAGTATGCAACATATTACTCTCTTTGAAGACGATAAAGAATTAGCGAAGTACTTGCCTTTAGGATTAAACAGCGAGTACGATGCAACAGTTAAGTTTTCTCCCAAAGATTTGGTGTTAGTGGGAGGACGACGCGGATCAGGAAAGTCTTTGACTTCTTGTAATCTAGCTGTCAATGTTTATGAACAAGGAAGAACTGCTATATATTTCACTATTGAAATGGATAGTAGACAAATTTTGCAGAGAATGTGTTCGATAGCCACTCGAATTCCTTTTACAAGTATTCGTGATAAAAGCATGAGTACAGAACAATGGAATTTAGTAGCAGGCTGGTGGGCAGGACGTTTTGATGGAGGCCATGAATTACTTCAGGTCTTTGAGAAAGATCGTGACTTTGACTCATTTCATAAACAACTTGTAAAACAAGACCTTAATAAGGATGCGCAGTTAGATGTTATTTACGACCCTGCCCTCACTCTCTCAAAGATTCAAAGCGAACTCGATAAGAGGGTAGGGCGTACTGACGTTGGTATAGTCATTGTAGACTATCTCAATCAAGTCCGCAGGCATAACTCACCAGGTCGCAATAGCCAATATGATTGGCAAGAACAAATCGAGATTAGTAAGAAAATGAAAACCTTTGCACAAGATTATGAAACTTTAGTTTTTGCACCTTATCAAACAGATAATTCAGGCGAAGCTAGGTTTGCCAAAGGTATTCTAGATGCGGCTGACGCTGCTTATTCCTTAGAAACTTGGTCACCAGAAGATAAATGTATGACATTTAATTGTACCAAGATGAGGAACAATGAAGTAAAAGGATTTTCCAGCACAGTAGACTGGAAGAGTTTAAAAATTGGGCCCACTACAGCAATGACTCCTGATGAAAAAGCAAAACTCAGGGAAGAAATGAGTAGTGGAGATGACGGTGAAGAGGCACAAGACCTATGATTTTATACACAGAAAAAGAATTAATGAAAGCTTATTTAGCTTTTGTAGATAAATTTATGATAGCTAAGAAAACTGAAATGATTCCTAGCTTAGAACAATTTAGAGATATCTATGAAGCAGAATGGGAACTTTACTACGGCGACGAGGAACTGCACTAATGATTTATGCAGGATATAAATTTGAAATCAATCAAGCGGGGCTGTTTATGTTAGATACAGACCCTCGTGAAGTTATTAAAATAGACAAACTTCCTTTGAACGAAGGAGACGTATTTATTTTAGTACGTGGTGAGCACGGGGAGCCGTTGTTCATAAAACACAAACAACTAACAAAAGCAATGGATAAGGGGCACGACGAAGGATTATGACAGTAGAGGAGTTACTAGTAGAAGAAAAAATATTTTTTAAAGTTTCTCCAGCAGACTTCATAGTTTCGTGCCTGAATCCTGAGCATGACGACTCAAACCCCAGTATGAGAATTGACAGGATAACAGGAGTTTATAACTGTTTTTCCTGTGGTTTCAGAGGAAACATATTCAAACACTTTGACAAGCCAGCAAACTACTTAGATATAAAAAGAGAAACTCTTAAACAAAAAATTGAACAAAAAAGAGCAGAATCTATAGGATTAAAACTACCTATAGACAGAATGGAGTATGTAGGTAATGAGAGAGGGATAAAACCAGAAACTTATAAAAAGTTTGGAACTTTTATGGTAAGTAGGTCTCCCTTTAATGAAAGACTAGTGTTTCCTATATTTGACATCACAGGAAAGGTTGTTGCATTTAACGGAAGATTACGAGAGAACAGTCATATTAAAGACCAACCCAAGTATATCTTTCATCCTCCTAAAGTAACCTTACCTTTATATCCCGCTACTGCTATGCCAATAAAAGGCAGAATAATACTAGTAGAGGGCATATATGACGTAATAAACCTACATGACAAAGGGCTAACCAATGCTCTTTGTTCATTTGGGGTTTCAAATGTAACAAAAGAAAAATTACAACTACTCAAAATGAAAGGAGTAGAACAGATTGACATTATGTACGACCCAGACGATGCTGGGCAAAGTTCCGCAGAAAAGGTAAGAGAACTGTGTGATGATGTCATGCTAAAACACAAAAATATTAACTTAAAACATGGTGATCCCGGTTCTATGAATGAGTCAGCAGTACAAAGACTCAAAGAAAAATTATATACATAATTTCTGAAATGTCCTGCTAGCTCAATCGGATAGAGCAACAGCCTTCTAAGCTGTAGGTTACAGGTTCGACTCCTGTGTGGGACGCCAGAAACTGGAGACAACATGGCACAAGCATTATCAACAACCCTTTTAAAGTATTCAAATACGGAACTCAGAGAAAAGTTTCAAGATTTCAATATTGAAAACGAAGAGTTCATACCTTTATTTTTCAGAGGACTCGAAACAGAATATAAAATCTCAAAATATGGCAACATATTAGGGAAGAGAGGTCAAAAACTAAAATGGACAAATAAAGACATCAAACATAGAGCTGTTGCAGCAGTGTCTTTATACCCTGCAACAAATACTATTTTTGAAGATGATGGTTATGTTTATAAGGCAACTAATAAATGTGCCGCAGTATACGTGCATAGAATGGTTGCTTTGCACTTTTTACCTTTTCCTGAGCATTTACCTGAGGATCTAAAAGAAGACTGGCATAAAGTAAGTACAACCACTCAAAATATTATAAGAGACTCCCTACAGGTAGACCACGTAGATGGAAACACGTATAATCCTAGATGGGATAATTTGGAATGGGTTACTGCAAAAGAAAATACAAGAAGGTCAGTACTATCAAAAAATAATTCTTGACACAAAGTTAAATTTTTGATATAATATATTTATAAATTTAGGAGAACCATGAGAGTAGCATTAATAGAATCAAAACCGAGTAGAAACAAGTTTTTTGAACTGTTTAATAATCAGTTCACTTTTGACGAGTTTGTTTTATGCTCAGACCCATCAATTAAAAAAGTACTAAAACGAGATGTAGACATCAACTTTGACCCAGACAACTATGATTGGGTAATTCTTGTTGGCTCTGAACCTTTGAAGTACTATACCAAACTTAATTCTGTTACAGAATATACTGGTAGAATAGTAGATGGTAAATTCTTGCCCGTAATCAATCCTGCTATGTTAGCTTTTAAACCAGAAGCTAAAAGGTCTTGGGAAGAATCCAGAGATAATATTGTAAAATATATCAAAGGAGAACTTAAACAAGAAAAGCTTAGCAAAGATCAAGTTTATGGTATTACAGACTCTGAAGTGCTTTATAAATTTTTAGAGGATGCATTATTGCATACTAATGATTTTATTGCACTTGACTCCGAAACCTCAGCACTCTATCCTCGGGATGGGCATATGCTAGGTATTTCTCTCTCTTATGAGAAAGATCACGGAGCCTATATCAGTACGGATTGTATTGATGAAAAAGCAGAGAGTATGCTACAGGAACTCTTTAATAAAAAGAAAGTAGTATTTCATAACAGTAAGTTTGATATTGCATTCTTTAAGTTTCATTTCGGATTTAAGTTTCCTCAGTTTGAGGACACTATGCTGATGCACTATGTTCTTAACGAGCAGCCAGGCACACATAGTCTAAAAACTCTTGCATTGAAATTCACACCTTATGGTGACTATGAAAAACCAATGTACACTTGGATTGAGGACTACAAAAAAAGAAATGGACTACTAAAAGCTGATTTCAGTTGGGATATGATTCCTTTTGATATCATGCAAGAGTACGCAGCTTATGATGCTGTATGTACTTTTCTATTGTACGAAAAGTTTAAATCTGCAATAGATAAAAGCAAACGCTTCACTAGTGTTTATAAAGATATTTTGTTGCCTGCAACAGAGTTTTTACTTCATATTGAAAATAATGGAGTCCCGTTCGATGCTGAACGCCTATATAAATCATCCGATCTTATGCAGACGGAGATTGATAATGCTGTTAAATCTCTTTATGAGTTTACAGCAGTAAAAACTTTTGAAGCAGCACAAGGCAAACCTTTTAACCCAAACAGTACAGTACAATTGCGTTCTTTACTTTTTGATTATATCGGTTTAAAGCCTACAGGGAAAAAGACAGGTACAGGCGCTGACTCAACTGACGCAGAAGTATTAACTACTTTAGCAAAAGAAAACGACGTACCTGCACTTATTCTTGATATTAGACAAAAGGTAAAAATTAAGTCCACCTACTTGGACAAAATTATACCAGCACTAGATAGAGATGAGAGACTTAGAACGGGGTTCAACCTACATGGTACAACCTCAGGACGTCTATCCTCTAGTGGTAAAATGAATATGCAACAGATTCCTAGAGACAATCCAATTGTCAAAGGGTGTATCAAAGCAAAACCTGGCAATAAAATAGTTGCTATGGACTTGACAACAGCAGAAGTATACTGTGCTGCAGTATTGGCTGACGACAAAGCTCTTATGAAAGTTTTTCAAGACGGGGGTAATTTCCATAGTAATATTGCTAAGTTAGTATTTAACCTACCATGTGAAGTGGACCAAGTCGCTGAATTTTATTCTACAGAAAGGCAAATGGCAAAAGCGGTTACCTTTGGAATAATGTACGGTGCAGGTCCGAAAAAGATTAGTGAGCAAGTTTCTAAAGATAGCGGCACTTACTTTAGCACAAGTCAAGCTAAAGAAGTTATCGAAGACTACTTTAAACAGTTTCATAAACTGAAGAAGTGGTTAGATGATTCTAAAACGCTTATCGAGAAGCAAGCATATCTCTACTCTTTCTTTGGGAGAAAAAGACGATTGCCAAACGTAAAGTCAGCTGATAAGGCTATTGCAGCCCATGAAGTTCGCTCTGGCATCAACGCTCTCGTGCAATCTGTGGCTTCTGATGTAAATTTACTCGGAGCCATAGACGCACACCGTGAGGTAGAGGCAAAGAAACTACCTGTAAAAATGTTCGCTCTAGTACATGACTCTATACTTGCAGAAGTAAAAGAAGAAGCAATCGACGAGTATTGTGAACTTCTTCAGAGGAATATACAAAAGGATAGAGGATTATCTATTCCTGGCACAGCGATAGGTTGTGATTTTGACATTGGAGAGGATTACTCCTTTGGAAAATTTGCAAAAGCATATGAGTAATGAATTTTCAAACACTACATCTAATACAATTTCCAGTGTATGTATTACACAATGACGAAGTAGAAAAACGAGATGGTCTTCTATTCTGTGATACACAGATAGTTGATGATAGGAATGTCCAAGGAGAAACTCTTGGAATACGAAGATTAAAAACTCCACATAAAAATTTATACCCTTTAAAGTATATGCTAGAAGATTTTCGCAGTATGATACAACATAGAGGAAATAATTATATAGATTCTAGTGGTAGATATTTTCAATATGAAAAAACAACTACTATAATGTTAGATTCTATACAAATTGAGAAAATAGAACAAAAGGGAACTGCTAGTCTTATTTGGCTACGTAAGGTTCCCTTTCCTTTTACTGTAAAAAGGCCACCAGAAAAAGAAATGAAATACGCACAAGTTCTTATGGTAAATAAAAAACCTAGTGTGTTGTGGTCTTATGCAGAAAAGAAACAAAAACGAACTTGGAGAAAAGTATAATGCTATATATTATAGATAATTTTTTAGAGGAAGGCTGGAGCGACTCCTTAGACATAGATATTAGTGAAAAAGTAGAATGTGAATGGGATATGATTCGTGGAGAGCCAAAAGTAAATGATTTATTTGTAGCGAAAGTATTAGAAACTGCAAATAAGTATTATAATATAGAAGATCTTGGATGGTATGAGATATGGTCTCATAAAAATTCAAGACCACTAGAGTGGCACTACGATAAGCATGAGAACCTTTATGCAAAAACAGGGGAATTAGTGTTTCCATTGTGTTCTTGCGTATACTATCCTACTTTATACAAGGACTTAAAAGGAGGCGAGTTGTTACTAGAAACAAGTTCGTTATATAGGCACGATAGAATTCAACCTATAGCTAACCGTCTAGTATTATTCTCTCCTGGGGTGCATCATGCTGTAAATGCTTTTCGTGGAAAAAGGACTAGTATTAATATTAACCCGTGGCCGTATTGGAGGAGCTTAAATGAAGGCAGTATTATCGAATAGAATATTCATGGAAGTAGATAATACTTTGCAGTCAAAAATTGACGAGGAGCTTACATATGCAATACCGGCAAGGAATCCCCTCGATCCACCTTTCATAATAAAGAATATGGGAGTAGTTCGTAGTGGGTTAGTCACATTACCAATCGGAAGAACGGACTTGATACCAGAAGACTACGAGATAGTCGATAAACGTGTTTATTCAAAGATTGACGAGTTAGACTTTGCGTTTGACTTACGTCCATCACAACAATCGGTCTATGACGAACTCGAAGACAGTTGTATAATCAACGCTTGGGTCAGTTGGGGAAAGACTTTTACAGCTTTAGCTATAGCTAATAAACTTAGACAGAAAACATTAGTAGTTACACATACATTAGCGTTACGAGCGCAATGGGAAAAAGAAGTACAAAAAGTATTTGGAATTACACCTGGTATCATAGGCTCAGGCAGGTTTGAAACTGACGCACCTATTGTTATAGGAAATGTCCAAACACTATATCGTAGAGTAGACGAAATAAAAGAAGTTTTTGGGACAATTATTCTTGATGAAATGCATCACGTTAGTAGTCCCACTTTTACTCGATTAATTGATGCTAGTAAGGCAAGGTATAAGATAGGTTTAACTGGCACAATGGAAAGGAAGGATGGTAGACATGTTATCTTTAGAGATTACTTTAGCGATACTGTGTTCAAACCACCAAAAGAAAATTATCTAGTACCCGTAGTGAATATTCTAAAGTCAGGGATAAGATTCCCTGATGGACACAATATTCCGTGGGCTTCTAGAATTAATACTATTGCATATGATTGGGAATACCAAAATATGATTGGAGTATTAGCAGCAGGGTATGCCGCAAAAGGGCATAAAGTATTAGTAGTATCGGATAGAGTAGATTTCTTAAAACAAGTTAGCAGACTTGTAGGAGATAATTCTATTTGTGTTACTGGAGATGTCCCTCATGAAGAAAGACCTGCTATAATTAAACAAATTTTTGGAGAGGGAGTTGACATTCTTTTTGGAACACAAAGTATCTTCTCTGAAGGTATTTCCCTTGATTGTTTAAGTTGTATTATATTAGCAACTCCAATCAATAACGAACCACTACTAACACAATTAATTGGTAGGGTAATAAGAAAGAACGAAAATAAACCTCAACCTGTAGTCGTTGATATCCACTTAGTCGGTAAAACAGCTACACGACAAGCAAATGCGAGGATGGGGTACTACATGAAACAAGGTTATGAAGTTAAGACCATATAGCATGGAAAAATACTTCTTGACACAAGGTTAAATTTTTGATATAATGATATTCTATAATTGGAAAAAGATATTAAAAGAGAGCAACGGCAAAGTTGGTAATATACTGACTATCCTTGATATCTTAACATACAAAAAGCTTCCAGTAAATAGGAAGGACAGACGATTTCGCTTCTGGCAGAAAAGCTTTCATGGAGATAGTTTTTTGCTTCAGCCAGAGGCTTTGCTTGTCCAAAGAGCTAGGTACTCTGATTTAGAAATTGCGCAATACGCTGGTATTGCTTCCTTGCGCAATTACTTTGAGTATCAAAGCAGGAAAAATACCACACTAGACCTCATGCACTATACTGGTAATGAGGACATAATAAACCAAAATAGGTTACTTCGAATAGAAAATGAAAGGGTTCATTTCAAGTTTGAAGAAATCAAGAATCTTAAGGAGCTAAAATGGCATTAACATTTAATAAATTAAAGGGCGAAGCCCAAAAAGGAAAAATAGAGTCTTATACATATGTAGAAGGCGACAACGTAGTTAGGATGGTAGGAGATGTCTGTGCAAGATATGTCTACTGGATTAAAGGCGAGAACGATAAGAACATACCTTTCGAGTGTCTATCATTCGATAGAGAGAAAGAAGCATTTACCAACATAGAAAAAGACTGGGTAAGAGAATACTACCCAGAGCTTAAGTGTGGCTGGTCATATGCAATTCAATGCGTTCATGGTGGAAAAGTAAAAGTTCTAAATCTAAAGAAAAAACTATTAGAGCAGATCTTAGTAGCAGCAGAAGACTTAGGTGACCCTGCAGATCCTAAGACTGGTTGGGACGTCCACTTCAAAAGAGTTAAAACTGGACCAATGGCTTACAATGTTGAGTATCAATTACAAGCATTGAAGTGTAAACAAAGACCTCTTGACGAAAAAGAAATGGAACTCATTTCTGAACTTAAGTCAATGGATGAAGTCTTATCAAGACCTACACCTGACGCTCAAAAAGAGTTGTTAGATAGGATTAGAGCTGGTTCATCAAACTCAAACACAGATGAATCTATAGACGAGGAGTTTCAAGTATCATGATTGGTGTAGGAGAGAAGTTCCCTGCCTTCAGTTTGCAGGGAGTAGATAAGGATAATAACATTGATGTTGTGTCTGTTGATCATAGCTATCAACCACTTAAGCACGACTGGAGTGTGGTTTACTTTTATCCTAAGGATTTCACATTTATTTGCCCTACAGAAATATCGGCAATGGACAAGTTAGTTGCTGAAGCTAATGTTGTAGGTATCAGTGGTGACAATGAATTTTGTAAGTTAGCTTGGAAACAAGACAACGCACTCATTGGTAATATTCAACATACTTTAGCGGCAGACTGTGGTCTTGAACTAGGATATGACTTAGGGATAGTTGACGAGGCAGAAGGCGTGTTCTTTAGAGCTACCTACATCTTTGATGCAGATAGAACTATTCAACACGTCTCCGTCAATGCTCTTGATACGGGCAGAAATGCAGACGAAACATTACGAACTCTACAAGCGTTAAAAGCTGGTGGACTAACTGGGTGTGATTGGACACCTGGGGACGACTTCGTAGCATGAACCGTTATAAAAAATTAGTATTATTTATTGTAGATAGTTGGCGTTTAGTAATGGACGCCAAGTATAACCCATTGAAATATATACCAGACCCAAGTTTACAAACTTACTTTATGTTAGTTTTGTTTACTATGTGGTCAGTATACTTTGGATTTGTTGCTTCTTACTATATGGGGTGGCTAGGGTACTCGACTATAACAAGTATTGTAGTTCATATAGCTGTTTTATTACCTTTGGCATTTACTAATGCAATCTTTTTAGATGCAGAAAGAGTGAACGCACCTTGGGTAGCAAAATGGAGAGAGGAACAAAAGGAAGATAAATGAAAATATTATTCACAGCAGACTGGCATATAAAGCTAGGACAGAAGAATGTGCCCGCAGCGTGGGCATGTTCTCGCTATGAATTATTCTATCAACAACTAAGTGAGATAGAAGAAAAAGGTGAGGTTGAGCTTCATATTGTTGGGGGAGATCTGTTTGACAGAACTCCTTCCATGGATGAGCTCACCCTTTATTTTGATTTTGTAAAAAATTGTTCTATTCCTACTATTATCTTTGATGGAAATCATGAAGCTACTAGAAAGAATAAAACATTTTTTACAAACTTAAAAAAAGTAACCAATCAATTAAACCCTTTAGTAGAAGTTATTGATGAAACTTATATAAAAGGTGAATGGGCAATTCTTCCCTATGCAGACTTGCATAAAAAGAATAGTATAGAATCTATACCAGAAGATATAAGATACTTGTTTACTCATGTTCGTGGCGAGATACCTCCCCATGTAACACCAGAAGTAGACTTAGAAAGATTCGATAGATTTGACATAGTTTTTGCAGGAGATTTACATGCTCACGAGAATACTCAACGAAATATTGTATACCCTGGCAGTCCTATGACAACTTCTTTTCATAGAAATGTGGTAAAAACTGGATATCTTATAATTGATACTGAAGCAGGCAATAGAGCCGATTGGTATTGTTGGGAGTGGAAATGGCATGAGTTTAATCTTCCTCAGCTTATTCGTAAGACAGTCACAAGTGCCGATGAAATGGTACAGACAGAGTGGCACCATACGATATATGAAGTAGAAGGTGATGTTTCAGACTTGAGCGGGGTCAAAAATTCTGACCTACTCGATAAGAAAGTTATTAAACGAAAAACAGAAGCCACTCTTATACTGGGAAAAGATATGACAATTGAAGAAGAGTTAGGAGAGTATCTTTCCTACATTCTTGAATTAGATGAGAATAAAGTTAAAAAAATTATAGGAGTATTCAGTGATAACGCTAGAGAAGCTAACGTGGAGTAATTGTTTTAGTTACGGCTCAAACAATGTAATAGATTTACAAGATAACACCCTTACACAACTTGTCGGCACGAATGGTGCTGGTAAGTCTTCTATACCTCTAATTTTAGAGGAAGTTCTCTTTAACAAAAATTCCAAAGGAATAAGAAAAGCCGACATATCTAATAGAATTGTCGACAATGGGTACGACATCACTCTTGCATTTAGAGTAGGAGAAGATCAGTATAATCTTGATGTAGTTCGTAGAGCTAATATAAAAGTAAAGTTGCTAAAAAATGGAGAGGATATTTCTAGCCATACAGCGACAAATACTTATAAAACAGTAGAAGAAATAATTGGAATTGATTTCAAAACATTTTCTCAAATTGTATACCAAAACACTAACGCAAGTTTACAGTTCTTAACTGCTACAGACACAAACCGTAAAAAGTTTTTGATTGATTTGTTACAGTTAAATAAATACGTTGCATACTTCGAAGTCTTTAGAGAAATATCTAGAGGTATTGGAGTTGATGTTTCACGAGTGCAAGGAAGAATTGCAACAATTGAAAAATGGTTAACAGACAATAAATTGGAGAATACTAGTCTACTATCGAAAGTGGATTTACCATTTTTTTCGGAAAAAGATGAAAAGAATTTACGTTCTTTACAAATAGAATTTGAAAATATCTCGGAAAAAATTAAAAAAATTAACCAAAACAATTTTTACATTGAGCAGCTGGAATCCATTGATATTAATAAAATTCGAAACATATTAGCAACAGTCGTTAAAACTGACACAGGAGATATGATCGAAAGTATTGGTGCTTGGAGTTCCGAACTCAAACATGAAGTGCGCATGAGAGACAAGTATGAATCTCTGCGCAACAGTGATAATATGGAATGTCCTACTTGTAACCAAAGTATAGATATTGACTTTGTAAACAATAGTTATAATGAGCATAAAGACAGAGCTGAGTTCTGCTCGACTGAAGTGCAAAAAATACAAGTAAAATTAGATGAGGCAGAAATTAATAATAATAAGCATCATCATGCAGAAGGAGAGTCAGATGAATGGGAAAATTTATACAGAAGTATTGACCAAAGTTTACCAAAAACCATTCCTGATTCAGACTTTTTACAGCAGTCTATTAAAGACTTAAAAGATAAGGTAAACTCACAAAAAGAAGAACTGCAAAAAGCTATTAACAGAAACAATGACGTAGAAAGATTTAACACCAGAATTGGTATTATAGTAGAACAAGAAAATCAGTTTCAAAGTCAATTAGTAGAGTTAATAGATAACTTGCAAAAAATTGAAGACAAGTTAAGTAGTGTAGAAATACTAAAGAAAGCTTTCAGTACAAATGGACTACTTGCTTATAAAATAGAGAATCTTGTAAAAGATTTAGAAGAATTAACAAACGAATACTTAGCTGAACTATCTGATGGCAGATTTAGCTTAGAGTTCGTAGTATTAAACGATAAATTAAATGTAAACATAGAAGACAATGGAAAGTCTGTAGATATATTATCTCTTAGTGCAGGGGAACTTGCCAGAGTGAATACAGCAACCTTACTGGCTATTCGTAAATTAATGAGTAGTATCTCCAAGTCTCAGATTAACATTTTATTTTTAGACGAAGTAACTAATGTCCTAGATGAATTAGGAAAAGAGAGACTCGTTGAAATTTTATTAAGAGAGGAAAATTTGAATACATACATAGTATCACATGGATGGACTCATCCATTACTAGGAAAGATTGAAGTAATTAAAGAAAACGAAATGAGTAGACTAGATGGTTAACTCAAGACAAAAAGGCAATAGAGGCGAGCAACAAGTTATGTCTATGTTAGGTAGACTAACCGAAGAAAAGTGGGCACAGACGCCCGGCTCAGGTAGTGGTAAAATTAAAGGTGACTTAAGAGTACCTGATAAACATAATTTATTTTGTGTTGAAGTAAAGTTTTACAAAGATAGTGGCTTTAATTCTAAAATATATACTTCAAAAACTAATAATCTATATAAGTGGTGGAGTAAGTTGTGTAAACAGTCACAGCAAATGGAACAAGAACCGCTACTTATTTTTAGAGAAAATTATGGTAAGTTTTTCGCAGTAACAGTAAGGAAACCACAAAATACATTAAAATATATGCATATTGCCTGGCTAGGTGCCTATGTTTTATTAGCAGAACACTGGCTAGAAAATGAGGAGATAAAGTTTACAAATGGCGACTACACTTGCAAACCTTGGAGCCCCGGCTCCGATTGGGAACTTGCTGATAGTTGATGGATTGAACGTAGCGTTTAGGTGGAAACACCAAGGAGTCACTGACTTCAAGTATGACTACGTAAGAACCATTGAAAGTCTAGCAAAATCTTACAATGCTGGTACAATTATTATTTGTGCCGATGGCGGCAGTACATGGAGAAAAGAAATTTATCCTGAGTACAAAGCCAACAGAAAAGAACGATATGCAGAACAAACAGCTGCAGAAGCAAAAGAATTTGAAATGTTTATGGCAGAATTTGCTAACTCTTTGACTTTACTCAAAGAAAAGCATCCTGTCTTTCATTTTAAAGGGGTAGAGGCTGACGATATTGCAGCTTTTATAACACACAACATAGAGTTTGATGAGTGTTGGTTAATATCTTCGGATAAAGACTGGGACTTATTAATAACTGACAAAGTGTCTAGATTTAGTACAGTTACTAGAAAAGAAACAACAGTACACAATTGGGATGAACACTATGACTTTGAAATTGAAGATTATATCACTTTCAAATGTCTAACTGGCGATAAGGGGGACAATGTACCAGGAGTACCTGGAGTTGGCCCAAAACGCGCAGTACAATTAATGGAACAATACGGAACAGTCTTTGATATCTATGATGCATGTCCACTAGAAGGAAAGTATAAATATATTCAGTCACTTAACGAAAACGCAGAACAACTTCTGATGAACGTAGAACTGATGGACTTAAATACTTATTCTGAGGATGCTATAGGAACAGACAATGGTAAAGTTATAATAAGAACTTTAGAAGGAATTTTACAATGATAGAAATTGATTATAGCAAAGACAAACTTTTAACAGAGTTTAGTCACAAAACACTAGAGGATAGATACCTAGTAGGGGATGAAAAGAGTCCTCAGGAAGCCTTTGCACGTGCTGCAGAAGCTTTTGCTGATGACGAAGCACATGCACAAAGACTATACGATTATGCAAGTAATTTATGGTTTATGTTTTCTACTCCTGTTCTCTCCAATGGAGGGACTAAGCGGGGTCTGCCTATCTCATGTTTTCTCAATTATGTAGAAGATAGTAGAGAAGGGATCACAGACCACTACACAGAAAATGCCTACCTTTCTTCCTTTGGAGGAGGAATAGGAGGAAGTTGGAGTACAGTTCGCTCACAAGGAACCAAAACATCTAAAGGATCAGAATCTACAGGTGTAATTCCATTTATGAAAGTGGTAGATGCAGAAATGCTTGCTTTCTCACAAGGAGTTACAAGACGAGGTAGCTATGCAGGTTATATGCATATTACTCATCCTGAGATAGAAGAATTTTTAGATATTCGTAAACCTACAGGCGGAGATGTTAACCGTAAGTGTACAAACTTACATCACGGAATTGTCATAAGTGATAAATTTATGGAAATTATACACCGTGCTACTAAAGAAGATGACTTTGATGATAGTTGGCAACTTATTGACCCACACAGCAAAGAAGTCAAAAAGACCGTAAGTGCTAGAGCGCTTTGGGTAAAATTATTGCAGAATCGAATGGAGACAGGAGAACCTTATCTCATGTTTGAAGACGCAGTAAATGCTGAGTTGCCACAATTTCAGAAAGATTTAGGTTTATATGTCAATCATAGTAATTTATGTTCTGAAATCACACTTGCAACTAACGACGAGAGAACAGCAGTTTGCTGTTTATCAAGTGTAAACTTAGAGTATTATGATAAGTGGAAAAAGGCTCCTGCTTTTATTCCTGACTTAATTCGTATGCTCGATAATGTGCTTACTTACTTTATAGATAATGCTCCAGACTCAATGGAAAAAGCAAAATTTAGTGCTATGAGAGAAAGAAGTATTGGACTAGGGGCTATGGGATTCCATGCCTACTTACAGAAAAATATGATTCCTTTTGAAAGCATTTTTGCAGCAGGTATGAACACAGAAATGTTTAAACATATAAAGTCTCAAGCACAAAAAACAACTGAACAGTTAGCAGTAGAAAGAGGCGCTTGTCCAGATGACAGTTCTTGCTCAGTAAGAAATGCTCATTTGCTAGCAATCGCCCCTAATGCTAGTTCTTCTATTATTTGTGGAAATACCAGCCCAAGTATAGAGCCATATAGAGCAAATGCGTTTACGCAAAAAACTAAGTCTGGCTCATTCTTGCAAAAGAATAAGTACTTAGATCAAGTTTTATCAAGAAAGATAGGACATGCCGCAGTATATGACAATACTTGGAAAAGCATAGTTACAAATAAAGGAAGTGTTCAGCACCTGGAAATACTAAGCCCAGAAGAAAAAGAAGTATTTAAGACTGCTGTAGAAATTAATCAATCATGGGTTATAGAACACGCTGCAGAAAGACAACAATATGTTTGTCAAGCTCAAAGCGTAAACTTATTTTTTCCCCCTGATGTTAACAAAGGTGAACTACACAACGTTCATATGCTAGCATGGGCAAAAAATATGAAAACTCTATACTATCTCAGAAGTGAAGCTATTTCAAGAGCAGATAATGTATCAAACGAAGTAAAAAGAGAGATAATCTTTGAGCAATCAGATTGTCTAAGTTGTGAGGGATAAATGAGCTTATTAAAAGAAAGAGAATTTTATAAACCTTTTAGCTACCCTTGGGCATTTGAAAACTATAAAAAACAACAACAAATGCATTGGCTACCTGATGAGGTACCTCTCCAAGATGACATAAAAGACTATAAAGAAAAGTTAAGTGGAGAAGAAAGAAAGTTATTAGATAATATATTTAAGTTCTTCACTCAAGCAGATGTAGATGTATGTGGTGGTTATGCCCATCATTATTTACCTACATTTAAACAACCAGAAATTAGAATGATGTTAGTTAGCTATGCTGCTATGGAAGCAGTGCATCAAGAAGCTTACTCTTTACTCCTAGAAACTCTAGGAAAGGAAGAAGGCATGTATCAAGAATTTATGGATATTAACGCTATGATGGAAAAGCATGAGTATTTACAAGATTTTAATATGAATACTCCTTTTGACATGGCAAAAACAATGGCGGTGTATAGTGCATTTACAGAAGGAGTACAACTATTTAGTAGTTTTGCTATACTTCTTAACTATCCCCGACATAACCTAATGAAAGGTATGGGACAGATTGTCACATGGTCAATAAGAGACGAGTCTCTTCATGTTGAAGGACTATCCCAGCTTTTCAGAACTTTTATCAGTGAAAATCCAGAACTCTGGACTGATAAATTAAAGTATGAAATTTACTGCGCGGCTGAAAAAGTTGTAGAACTAGAAGATGCTTTCATTGACATTTGTTTCAATAAAGTAGCTGTTCCTGACTTGACAGCAAAAGAGGTAAAAGAGTATATACGTTACATTGCAGATCGAAGGCTGTTAGGTATTGGTATGAAGAAAATATTTCATAGTACTGATAATCCTCTCCCATGGATAGATATGCAAGTAAATGCAGTTGAGCATACCAACTTTTTTGAAAACCGTGCTACTGAGTATGCTAAGGCTAGTACACAAGGAAATTGGCAAGATATTTTTAAATAAGGAGAAAATTATGTCGACAGAAAATAATCC